>Ga0187865_1002790_pt1 | contig 15677 bp, 16 predicted proteins | sample June2016WEW_11_1_2_FD_132989 | JGI IMG/M metagenome (GOLD analysis project Ga0187865, IMG submission 132989) | Peatland microbial communities from SPRUCE experiment site at the Marcell Experimental Forest, Minnesota, USA - June2016WEW_11_100 | ecosystem: Environmental > Terrestrial > Soil >...
GCACCAATGAAGATAGGGCTTTAACTGCGGTCGTGTTCTCCCACAGCATATCCCTGACCCTCACTCATGCCAAGTCACAGACTATTCAATCCGGCCCCCGGCCGGTGGCTGGGCTGCCTTCTGCCTACTGCTCTAATGCCCCGTCCTTACTGAATGGGGGCCGGAAGAATGGGCGCCCGCGCGGTGGATTTCTCCTTTTTCTGCACTTCGATTTGCGAGATCAGCAGATCGGGAGAAGATGCTGACACGGGTACTGATCCTGATTCCGCGCCGCAGACCCCATTGAACGTGGCCACCTCGGCGTCGCCGGCAACGATCTTGCTGAAGGCCGTGAGCGGCGTGCCAATCAGGTTGACTCCCCGCACCAATTCCTCGCGCCCGTCGGGATAAATGCGATAGACCATAATCGGCAGGACGTTGAAAGCGTTGGGAGTAAACCGGCCGGTCAATGTGAATCCGCCCTGAATATCCTCGAAAAAGAGGCCGAACTTTTGGTTTTGTTTCTTTATTTCCTCGATCAGCCGCTGCTTCAGTTCGGCGCGCGAAACAGGGTGATCGACGATCACAATCAGATTCGATTGGCGAGCCACGGGAGCATTCCCCTGTTGCCTGCGCCCATGGCCGTTGGAGTGCGGAAAACCTTCGATGGGCGAACGCGACATCAAAAAGTTCTTGAAGACGCCGTGGTCGAGCACCACGACCCGCTGCGCCTTCACACCCTCGTTGTCGAAGTCGTAGAAGCCGGCCAGCTCCGCCGAGCCCAACCGCTGCAAGGTGGGATCGGAGACCACGGAGAAGTTCTCCGGAAGGAGTTTCTCCCCCACCATTTTCTTAAACGTCTGGCCTTCGTTTTCGCCCTTTTGCCGATGGCCTTCAATGCGGTGGCCGAAAACTTCGTGGAAGAAAACCCCGCTGGCGCGGCCGGAAAGTATCGCCGGACCCGTGTAGGGATCAACGATCGGCGCCACCCGCAGAGCTTGCAGGTCTTTGATCATCTGATCGACGATCTTCAGCACCGCCTGGTCAGAGGGCAATCCCTCCGGGTCGGGGGAAAAGAAAGATTCGTACCGTGGCAGATCCATCCCGTCGTCAGCCTTGGTCTGAGCCGCTAGGTAGAGGTGATAAAAGGGCCGGGAGACCACGATCTCTGATCCGTCGCTGTTGACATACCAGCGGGTTTCAATATCCGCGAGGAAGGTTGCGGTGGCGGAGTAGATGTCGCCGTAGCGGGCAAAAGGCGCCGTATACTTCCGCACCTTCTCTTCCCATGCCTTTTGGTCAATGTTCATCACGTGGGGTTTATCAAAATGCTTGGCCGCAGGCTCCGGAGAGAAGTCATCGGACTTGTCTTCCTGGGCGACCTTTACCTGAACCTCGGTGGTGATGGCGGCAAGTTGCTCGGCCGCCTGCTTGTATTTGAGGTCCGTGTAATACCAGAGAACACTGCGCAGCGCGTCGGGGTCCGCCTCAATGGGAACGTAGATGGGCGCAGAGGGCTCAGCGGCTTCTTCACGCGTCCCATGGGTGTTGTCCAAATGAGGGTTCCCCACGCGCAGGTCGATATCCAACTGACGGCTGCGGCTCTGCTGGCTCATTTGGAGTTTTCCAAACGTGCCCGTGACGCTGACCACTTGATCGTCCGTGATTTCGTAGCTGAGGAAATAAGGCTGGACCGGATCGGTCTTAAATGCCCGCTGCGAGCGAGCCAGTTCCGTCTTCATCGCCCCCAGGATGGTCGCGGTGCTGGCATCCTGGGCTTTGAGGACGGGCGTAAGAAGCGCGAGCAGAACAGCAGTAGCAATCCCTATTCGCAAGGGTAAGCAACGCCTCCGGGGATGCAACATCGTACGGCATGTTAACCCCCTCGTCAACTGAGTCTCGCTGTCCTGGGATCGGGCCGCCACAGGCGTCGCTCCCCGCGGCCCCATCAATAACCTCGTAGCGCCGGGCTTCAGCCCGGCACGTGCCGACCTAAAGGTCGGCGCTACTCTGGCGCCATTGCCCGCGGCCCCATCAGTAACCTCGCAGCAGCCTGCTTTCCCTCTTCGGCAGGCCTTCTTTGGGAATTCGTTTCAGCACGATGTATTCGATGCCGTGTCCGGCGCAGAAGGCTCGCTTCTCGGGTTTGTCACCGTCCTCGTTGACCACGTAGAAGTGAGGTTTGAGGAGGGCGATATCCGGTTCAGCGTCCAGCCAGCCGTGCCCGGTTGAAATCATGGCTTGGTGCACGTACCGAACCGAATGCACCATGTAAAGGCGTTCGGGCTGGGAGAGCAGGGGGTGCCCTTCACCCTTCAGCAGCCTGATGTTCGCGTCATGTCCCACGATCACGTAAAGATCGCCCAGTGCGGAAACTTCCTCGAAAAACCTGACGTGCCCGGAGTGAAACCAGTCGAAGCAGCCCGTTACAATCACTCTCTTCCGCGCTCGGTCGAAGGCAGGCGGCGCGAACGAGGGCACGGGAAATCCGCTCAAATCCTGATTCCTTATGACGCGGTACTGAATTCCTCGCGCCTCCGCGTACGCGCGTTTGCCCGGAGCGTCGCTTTCCTCGTCCACGATCCAGGTGTGAGGCTGAACGGCCTCAAGATCAGGCAAGGCATGGGGCGCGATGATTCCCCTGACGAGGGTTACCTGGTGAACGAAGCGCAGGGATTGGAGCAGATAACGGCGCTCCTGCTCCGGGAACCTGGGCGGCCTTCCCTCCAGCGCCTGAAGCGTTTCATCCGACCATAACCCGACGTGCACATTCCCCCACTTCGCGGCTTCCTCGAGAAAGCGGACGTGTTTTGAGCGCAGATTGTCAAAACTTCCCGTGACCGTGACGGTGTTCATAAGAGCAGTGGTTAGTAAGAGCAGTGGATAGTGGCTAGTGGAGAGTCAACAATTCACACTGGCTTGCGGTTAGTTGCTTGTTTCTATCCACTAGCCACTAACCACTAGCCACTATTCACTGTCCGAAGCCTGACCTGCACATGAAGCGAACCGGGGACAGGCCCTTCCGACACGACGTACAGATACCCACCGCCACAGCCGGAATACATGGCTCCTGCATACCTGGACTGGTAATGATTCAAAATACCCACCAGGTCGACGCTGATGGCCGGATGTCTGACCGTGCCAGGGAGAATCGCCTCCCAACAGCACATGCATTCATTCATGGAAGCGCCGAGCGCCCGCGCGTCCTTCGCCAGAATTGCCGCGTAACAGTCCTTCCCCGATTGGCCCAGCCGGCGTATCCATTCCCTGTCCAAATTTTTTTCATCGAGGGGACTGTAATGATCGGGCCGAGGCGCGATGGGTAGGACATGCACTACTTTCTCCACCCAGCGCGCGACAGCAGGATCTTTGTTCGTTTCGATGTGCGCAGGGAAATACCCGCCCTCGCAGGTGAAATCGTAATCCAGCCGGCTGATGCCGGGAATAATCAGCCCCGCCATATCCTGCGATCCCGAGGGCGCGGCTTTGCCTTGATTCTCGGCATCATAGAGGATGCGCACCAATTCCCGCGGGTCAAGGTCCGGCAACACGTCGTTCCATAATTTGCGTGCGACCTCGCGCGTGCTGGTGGCCATACCGCTGCGATCCATGAAGCGAAAGGTGGGCTCAATCCCCACCACCACCATCGACCCGGGTGGAGTAGGGTTGTGCATGGAAACAAACGGCTGGTCAATCCACCCCCCTGCGAAAGCCATCCGATAAGGGATTTTGCCGATGACCGAAGTGATGTCACGATCGGAAGGGATGGGCATAGGAAGCAACCTTGGAAACCTTGCGCTGACCGGCCCGCCTACGACTCTTTCAAGCCTTATCCGGGTGAGAAGCCACGGGGACCAGCCGGCCGTGGGCGACCCGATATTCCACCCCCCGCCAGCGCACACGGCTCCAAAACAGGCTGTGCAGCCAAATGACGAAGGCGAAAACATCCCAAAGGGGCACCAGCCACCAGCGGCGCTTCAGCAGCTCGTCGTGCAGTCCCCAGACGCCCATGGTCCACACGACGGCCATGCGCAGAATCAAGTAGGCTGCCACAAAACTCCCCGCCAGAAGGCGCGTGGGGGCAAGAATCACGGCCAGAACGGTCAACGGTAAGCCCTGAGTGAAAATAAGCCCCAGGTAGCCCAGGGGCCGGGCTTGCCGAGCCACGATGGCCCAGCGCAAGCGTTGAATGTAGAACTCACGCAAGCTCTGGAGGGGGCACCAGGTCTTGACGGTGCCATCGACCAGTTCCACTCGATGCCCCCGCGCGGCGGTGCGGCTGCCAAGTTCGTGATCATCCCCAGCTTCGTCAACCAGCGCCTCAAACCCGCCGATTTCCGCCAGGCACTCGCGTCTGATCCCGACCGTCGCGCCCAGCGCGAAGCGCACTCCTTCCAGTTGCCGGGCCATCAGGACGGCGGGCATGAAATCGGTGCTGAGGTAAATGGCCAACAACTCCGGCCATAGGGAACGCACAGGAATCCCCGTGAACATACTGGTGAGTGCGCCGACCTGCGCGTCGCGAAAAGGGGCGGCGACCGACCGCAAGTAGCCCGGACCGACGCGAATATCCGCGTCCGAAAGGACCAGCAAGTTGTGCCGGGCAGCGCGCGCCAATCCACAGAGCTTGTTGACCTTGTCATTTGAACCGATCTTTTCGGGCGTCACCAACAGGCGAATCGGCAGCGCGGGGAAATCGGCGATGAGCTTGCGGATCACGGGGGTAGCGGCGTCCTGCTCGTCCGTGACTCCGAACAGAACCTCGTATTCCGGATAATCTTGACGGCAGAAACTGGCAAAATTTTCGTAGGCTTCAGGATCCAGCCCGTGGACGGGTTTGAGGACACTCACGGGCGGAGTGAAGTCGCGAGGAGCGGCGTTGTGGCGCCGGAAGAAGCTGCGGGCCGCGAAGATGACAAGTAAGTAGGATAATGAGGGCAACATCGCCGCGCCGAGAATCGCCCACCTCAAGCAGGTCAAAAACAATTCGCCCTCCTTCTATCCCCAACACACCAGCGCCACGCCCACGGAGACCAAGCCGATTCCCGTCCAGCGCAGAGGCGTCAACTGCTCACCCAGGAAATACTTCCCCCCCAACGCGCCGGTAACATAGCTCAACGCCGCGGCGGGAACCACAAAGCTTACCGCTTCCCAGGAAAGCAAAGCGAGCAGGGAACAAAATGCCAAGGCCATCTGTGCAATGCCAATCCACATCCAGCCCTCGCGGAAAGCTCGTCCGAGAAAACGCAAAATCGCCCCCGGTGCGAAATTGTGCACTTCCCCCAGACGCTTCATCGCGTGGGCCACGGCAATATCACCGCCGGTACCGGCAAGCACCAAGACCGCGAGAGCAATGGCCGTGCGCATGTTCAACCCTTCTTCGTGGTGTTCGGGGGCGTACGCCCTACGAACACCACTCCCAGGCAAATCAACGCCACTCCGATCCAGCGCAGCCCCGTCACACTTTCACCCAACACGAAATGCCCAAGCAGCGGAATCACGGCGTACATGGATGCGGTGGCGGGCAAGACATAGCTGAAGTCCGCCCAAGACAATACCAACATGAGCGCCGCGAGAAACAGCAGCATACTGACAATACCGAGCCATATCCAGGCGCTGGTGAAAATGGCTACAAAAGCGGAGTGCAACGCCGCCATCGACCAGCCCTGAAGGGCGCCGATGCGCTTCATACCGATGCTGAAAAACAAATTTCCTGCGGAACTTAGAGCCACGAGCAGTCCCACCAGGATTGATGTCTTTAGGGTATGAGTTTTGGGTGGTGTCATGAAGGTGCGGTCTGGTGTTCGGCACGAAGATGGAAGGGGTTATTTCTGCGCTCTTCCTGCTCGTCCTTTCGGGTTTGGGGATCGCCCGGCTCTAACCCAAGGGTCGCCGAGCGGACTGACGTGCCTATCTTACTCGAAACGGGTCAATCAAAACAGTATTCGTCTCGGCAAGGGGAGCGTTGATTTGAATTTACTCCCCTCGCCCACTGGGAGGGAGAGGGAAGGGGTAATTTGAATATGCTCCCCTCGCCCCCTTGGGGGAGAGGGTGGACCGCAACCGGCGCTTTCTCCAGCCGGGGCGGGCCGGGTGAGGGGGTCAAGACCGTGGCGCAGGATACAAACTTGACTCAGGGCGATCATCTTGGTGCTGACCCCCTCGCCCACCGCCTTGCGGTTCCCCCTCTCCCCCAAGGGGCGAGGGAAGATCGATTCCAGGTGTGTCGGCGTGTTGGGGTTTGGCCCAGGCTTTCTGGAAAAATCTCAGCCAGTTGCCGTGCATGATGCCTTCGATATCGGTTTCCTTATACCCGCGCTTCCTGAGCAGATCCGGGAAGCTCTGCAAATCCGCGATGGTATTCAACTCCCGCGGCGATTGTTCTGTACCGAACCCGCCATCCAAATCACTGCCGATCGCCGAATGCCGCGTATTGCCTGCCAATTGGCACACATGGTCGATGTGGTCGATGACACGCTCCACGCTCACCAAGGAATTGTCGGTCTCGCCGGCCACATAGTTGGGGTAGAGCATCCAGGAATCAAAGACCGCGCCGATCACCGCATCGCGCTCCACCAGGGCTCGAATCTGCTCATCGGTAAGCTGGCGATCACCGGGCACGAGCGCCCGGCAGTTGTGATGGCTGGCCAACACGGGGCCGCCGTATATCTCGAGGGCTTGCCAGAAGCTTTCATCGGCCAGGTGGGTGATGTCCAGGATCATTCCCACCGCTTCCATCGCCGCTAATAACTCCCGCCCTTTCGAAGTCAGGCCCCCCGGCGCACCCGTTCCGTGAGCGTAGTAGCTCACCCCAAAGTGGGCAGGTTCAACGACGCGCAATCCGCGCTCCCACCACAGCTCGACTTGGCTGGGTTCGAGAATAGGGTCGGCGCCCTCCATGGCAAGGATGTATCCGAGCGGCGTACCGTTGCCGCCCGCGCGCTTCCACTCCGCCACGTGTGATTCCAGCGCCGGCCAGTCTCGAATCATGCGCATTCGCCCCTGCGACTCCATGATGCGGTAGTACTCCACCTGGCCCAGGCCCATCGCCGAAGCAATCTCCCGGCTGGGGTAGTCCAGCAAAGGATCTTTGAGCTGGCTCGAACGCGCCAGCACCGTCGCCAGACACGCGGCCACGCCGGCTTTCTGCAATTCCGGGAACGACACCGTGTTATGCCCACGGCGTCTATCGTTCGTGCCCTCTTCCGAGCGGCGGATTTCCTCGATGCTCTCGGTCAAGTCGCGCTTCCAGTTGAGGGCGTTCCAGGATAAATCGAGATGCGAGTCGATGATCATCATGAGGGTCTCCCAAGGGCAAAACCTCTCCGTCGCAATATTCTTCTTGACAAAAAATCCAATCCCTACTACATATAGTGGCAATGTAGTGTGCGACCACAAATTGTGGTTGTACACACAGACCCCAAGACTTCAGCAAAGGAGGGGAAGAATATGGCAGCGAAAAAGGCAAAGAAAAAGAAGAGATAAGGAATGAACCCGTTCTAGATTTCCTCCTTTCCCCAGGCCCGCTCCCCCAAGCGGGCCTTTTTGTTTTCCACCCTGATCAGTCCGCCACCAGCATCCGCAGAAGCCCCAAGTCATCACGCCGGGATCGGCCTGGACAACAACTTTTACGTGAAGCTGACTTTCACATCCTCGCGATCAGCTTCCGCAGCCTGGAAGAGCGCGTGGGGTTGCAGCCCCATGAAGCCGGCCACAAAGTTGGCGGGAATTTGGGCGATGCGGATATTGAAAACGTTGACATCGTCATTGAAGCGGCTGCGCTGCCCGGCGATCTTTTCCTCGAGTTCCGTGATGCGCCCTTGCAGTTGCATGAAGTTCGTATTGGCCTTCAGGTCGGGATATTTCTCCGCCACGGCAAACAAGGTCTTGAGCGCCCCGCTGACCATGCCATCGGCTTGGGTCTTCTCGGCGGGAGTGGTGGCGCGCATGTAGGCGGTGCGCGCTTCCGTCACTGCCTGCAAGGTCTTCTGCTCGTACTGCATATAGCCTTTGCAGGTATCAATGAGCTTCGGCAGTTCGTCGTGCCGCTGTTTAAGCATCACGTCAATGTTGGAGAAAGAGCGGTCGATGTCATTCTTCAGAGTGACCAGGCTGTTGTAAATGCCCACGAAATACACGATCAGCCCAATGACGACAATGGCCACGACTCCCAATATGGCGATGAGCACAATGGCAATTACCATGTCCATCTCCCTTCTTCATTATTGGTGATTGGTGATTGCCCGGCGCCGCCTCGTTGCACCCGGTGCTTGAAGATTTGGGCCTGCTCATTCGGCTCCGCCAGCGGGTTTTACCGCCGCGTTCTTTCCACATTAACGCAAACGCCTTGGCCCCCGCATCGCAGATCTTCAGGACAGAATCGTCCGGCAAGTACTGCTTGCAATCACCAATCGCTAATCACAAATCATCAATCGCCAATCACCAATGCTTACGTCATCTTCACATCGACGTCCTGGCGATCGTCCTCCGTCACTTTGAACAGGTCGTGATGTTGCAGGTGCATCATGCCGGCGATGAACACGTCCGGCACCTGTTGAATGCGAATGTTGAAGGTGTTGACGTCATCGTTGTAGAACTCGCGCCGGTCGGCGATCTTTTCTTCCAACTCCGAGATGCGTTTCTGGAGTTGCATGAAGTTGTTGTTGGCCTTCAGCTCCGGATAGTTCTCCGACACCGCGAACAAGCTTTTGAGCGCGCCGGAAATCATGTTATCGGCCTGAGCTTTCTCACTCACGGAACCGGCTTTCATGAATGCTGTCCGCGCCTCGGTGATGAGCTGAAAGGTTTTCTGTTCATACTGCATATAACCTTTACAGGTCTCAATCAACTTGGGCAGTTCGTCGTGCCGTTGCTTCAGCAGGACGTCGATATTCGCCCAAGCCTTGTCGATATCGTTTTTCAAACGCACCAAGCTGTTGTAAATGGTAATGAGGTAAGCAAAGATCCCCACGACCACGAGGATAACCACCAGTCCCACCAGAATCATTAGACCCATCGTTGTGCGCCTCCTAAAGTGTCAGAGCCATCCAAATTTTGCTAAGAGAATTGCCAGGCAAGCCACCGAAAGAGCCCCTCCTCCCAAAATACGCAGGGCGGCGCGATTGCGCAGCGTCCGCTCGATTTCCTTCTCGCTTCGCCATGAGATCAGGAAGGTCGGCTCATTTGTTCCCTTCATGATCAGATTGCGGTCGCGTTCGTCCTGGGGGGTGGGATTCTCCACGCACGTTCCCGTGAGGTCGTACCAGTGGCCAGGGAGAATCAAATACTCGCTCAACCGGTAGCGGTCAGAAAAACCTCCGCCGAGGTTGATGCCACCCCCAAAGCTGAGGAGGCTTCCACCACTCAATGAAAAGGAACTGCCTAATCTGCTTACCGCCGATTGCGCGTAGGAAAAAAGGTCGGCTTGGGAGGCCATCGTTCCCGTGGCCACCGTGGGAGCACCCACGGCGGAGAACAACCGGCCCAGGGAACCCCCCAAGCCACCTCCCGTTTGCACCTTCGCGGTCCGGATCAGATCGTACTCGGCATGATGCGCGTCCACCAGGACTTTGCCTGACGCGTCTTCGAGATAAAACCTCACGCCATCCGCGTCGGTGGCGGCGTGCGACCAGTGGCCGCCGTTTTTGCCGGTAACCCAACGCTCGATTTCGACTTGGTAGAAACAGCAGGGAGTTTGTGTAACCGGGCTTGCGACCGTCTGGTTAGCTTTCGCCCTTCCGTGAATTTCCACCAAGCCCATAGCCATGCTGCCGATCGGAATTTCAGGAGTGTCCGCCAAAACGCGGTACTCGCGATACACACGGAAGCCTTTGAAGAACCAGTAAAGACCGGCGCCAAATCCGAGCGCAAGAACTACATCCGGTTGTCCATTTGCAGACATAGATTAACCTAGAATTTTGGTCATGCTACTCGACACGCTTGAAAAACGCAAGCAGCGCCGTGGTGTTGTGTCTACCCAAGCGGGCGTCTCTCCAGTATGATGTGGGATTGTCGGCGCGTCGCCGCTGCAAACGCGGCGGCAGGAGTTGCCGGCCGGAAGCGGTGAGATGCACCCTTTTCGGACTTTAGAACATACGGCGGACGTGGGCTTTGAGGCATTCGGGGCGACGCGCGAGGAGGTGTTTGCCAACGCCGCTCGCGCGCTGATGGATATGATCGTGGATTTAGACACGATTAAACCCTGTGGGGAAGTGACTTTGCAAATTCACGGACCGGACCCCGAGAGCGTTTTGGTGAATTGGCTGAGTGAGGTTCTGTTCCTGCACGACGCGGAAGGATGGCTCTTCCGGGATTTTGAGATCCAGAACCTTCAGGACGATTCGCTGAGTGCCCTGGCGCGCGGCGAAAAATTCCAGCGGTCGCGGCACCAGGCCAAACTGCTGGTCAAGGCCATTACTTATCATCAACTCGCGCTGGAAAAAACCCCACAGGGCTGGCGAGCGCAAGTATATGTGGATATTTGAGGCAGGTCACAGGTTACAGGTTATAGGTTACAGGAGACAGGTTGCGAGGAATAGCCATGCCCACTCCTGCTCCCGGCTCCGGGTAACTTGTAATCTGTTGCTGGCTCTTTTCGCCGCGGGCTATTTCATGGCGTCTTCTCGCGGCCTGTCTGCCATTTTGGGACTTTACAGTGTCCAAGAGGTCAAACCCAAAGTTTTCGCATGGATTCCTGACGATGTGATCGATCAGGAATGCGATCCCCTTTTCACCCGGGCGGCGACGGCGGGATTCATTGTGACCTCGGAGGGCGTGGTCGTGGTAGATACCTCCAATAGTCCGATGCACGCTCGCGACCTGCTCTATGAAATTCGCAAGCGCACCGACTTCCCCATCCGATACGTCATTAACACCAGTTCGGCAGCCGACCATATGTTGGGCAACGAAGTTTTCACCGATGAACAAGCCACGCTGATCTCCACCAAGACGGCGCAAGCGGAAATGTTCCAGTACCGACAGGAGCTTTCCGATCGCATGCACGGTGAAGAGGGATGGCGGCTGCAAGCGCGCATGCGGGGCTTCCACGTAACCCCCTCCACCGAAACCTTCGATGAAAAGATGACGCTCAACATGGGCGGCCAGGAAATCCGTATCGCCAGCCTGCTGCGCAGCGAGACTTCCCCTGAGGAAGCCGTCGTGTATTTGCCTTCCGCGAAAACGCTCTTCCTGGGTGAGCTCTACGACAACCAATATTTTCCGCGAGTTGGTTCGCGCGACGTCCACCGCTGGATCGAGGTGCTGCGGCAAGTCGAGGGCTGGGACGTTGACACGTACATTCCCGGCCACGGCGGACCCGGCAGCAAGAAGGACTTGGTGGATTTCCGCAAGTTCCTGGAATGGCTCGTGGCGCAGGTGGAGATGTGCCTGAAGCAGGGGCAAACCCCCGAGGACGTGCAGAAGGCCCTTGGGCTCCCGAAAACCTACAACAACTGGCACGCCGCAGACCTCGCGTCGGATACCATCGCGGATGTCTGCCGGCAACTCGCCGCGCAGCACGCGGCCCCCGCCTCTGCTCAGCCTGAGCGTTAAATTCCCATGGCAATGCACAGCGCGGCCGCATCGCCGATACTCTCACCGAGTTCGGCCGGGATGACTTGGCACGTGCGCGCCGGCAATTCCAGCGCCTCACGCCTTATGACGCGGCGAGCGGGTTCGAGGAGCAAATCACCCAGGCGCATGGCCAGACCGCCGATCACGATGCGGTCGGGATTCAGCAGGTCGACAAGGATCGCCAATACTTCTCCCAGCTTCTCGCCCGTGGTTTCTAGAACTTCCAGCGCGACTTCGTCGCCCTGCCGCGCCGCGGTGCCAATATCCTTCGCGGTGATCGGGCCCCCCGATCGATATAACTTCGCCAGGCGAGTAGAACGCTTTTTCTTGAGCGCCGCGGCCACCGCCTGCTGTGCCACCTGCGCCATGCCGCCGCCACTTGCCCAACCTTCCGCCGAGCCTTTTTTGTTGTGACCGATGGGGCCCGTACGGGTCAGGCGAAGGTGGCCCACTTCGCCTGCCAGGTCGTTGGACCCGCGGTAGAGTCGCCCGTCCGTGATAACGCCGGCGCCGAGGCCGGTACCCATGGTAAGGAACACCATGTTCTGGCAGCTTTTGCCGGCTCCGAAGCGATGTTCCGCGACGGCCCCGGCATTCGCGTCATTTTCGATCAGACATTCCGCTTGGAACTCGCGCTCCAGGAGGGCCTTGATCGGCACGTCATCCCAAGTGGGCAGATTGGGCGGCGACTGGATGATCCCCTGCACGCGGTCCAGCGGGCCTCCGCAGCTTACCCCGATCCGCGCGATGGCGGCTGTGCCCGCGCCTTGCTCAGCCAGCATCTCGCGAATTCCCGACTTGATCAATTCCAGAGCTCTCTCCGGCCCCTGGGCGGGACGGGTGGCAAATTGCTTGCGCGCGATGACTTCCGGCGGGGTTGAGGAAAGTAGGACGGCGGTTTTCGTGCCGCCAATATCGATTCCGACCAGCAGCTTGCTTTCAGACGTATTCACGGGCAGTCTCCTGTTCCAGGGCGGTTGGGTAGAAAGGCGAAGTGAACTTACCTTTCGCTCCAATGGCTATGAGTCCGGCCGGCGCACGTGCAGTCCGCTGGCGGGAAGCATGAAACTATACTTGCAAATTTCTCCATAGGGAATATGCTCTTGGTAGAGCCAACAAAAAGGGCGAAGCTTGTGAGTGCCGGAGGAGAACCATGACCTATTCGCGAAGAGATTTGTGCTTGCTGGTCACCGCGCTTGCCGCATCCCCGGGGGTTGCGGCGCAGAAAACGGCGCTTCAGAGTAAGGCATTTCCCTACGAAGAAATGCCGGTACGAAAGAGGGACGGGAATGAATCGCGCCCCGTGTTGTCGGGCGAACTCCACAACGGCTGCTACCTGGAAGTCCACCAGACCCGCCTCGCGCCGGGGCAAATGCCGCACCCGGCGCATCACCACCTGCACGAGGAGATGTTCCTGGTCAGGGAGGGAACCCTCGAGGTGACGATCGGTGGGCAGTCAACCCCCTTGGGCCCCGGCTCGGTGGGTTTCGTGGGGTCGAACGACGAGCACGGAGTCCGCAACACCGGCACCACTCACGCAGAGTATTTTGTGGTCGAGCTGGGCAAGGACGCGTAGCCACGAACCGATTTTGGATTTTGGATTCTGAGACTGGGCCTGCCCGCGTTCCCAATCCAAAATCCAAAATCGCGAATCCAAAATCAGGATGCTTTAGGCAAGTGCGCCAGCGCCTCCCGAATTTTCGCTTCCGGATATTCGTAATCGGAAAGCTCGCCGGCAAAATACTTCTCGTACGCGGCCATATCAAAGTGCCCATGCCCGCTGAGGTTGAAGAGGATGGTTTTCTCTTTGCCCTCTTCCTTAGCCTTCAGCGCTTCGTCGACCACGCAGCAGATGGCATGGGAAGTTTCCGGCGCCACGATCAGGCCTTCGGCGCGCGCGAACGTCAGTGCGGCTTCAAAGCACTTCAATTGCGGATAGCTCACCGCCTCGATAACGCCCTCACGGTGGAGCAGGCTCACGAGGGGAGCCATGCCGTGGTAGCGCAGCCCGCCGGCGTGGATTCCGGGCGGGACAAAGTCGTGTCCCAGCGTGTCCATTTTGAGCAGGGGAGTCATGCCGCTCTTATCCCCGAAGTCGTAAGCGTAAATGCCCTTGGTCATGGTGGGACACGCGGCGGGCTCGACCGCGATCAGACGAAGGTTCTTGCCCGCGGCCTTTTCCGGCACAAAGGGGAATGCCAGCCCGGCGAAATTGCTCCCACCGCCGCAGCACCCGATGATGATGTCCGGCGAAGCTCCGGCGAGTTTCATCTGCGCAATGGCTTCCTCTCCGATCACGGTTTGATGCAGCAGCACGTGGTTCAGCACGCTGCCCAGCGAATAGTTGGTGTCCTGATGCAGGGCGGCGTCCTCCACCGCTTCGCTGATGGCGATGCCCAGACTGCCGGGGGTCTCGGGGTCTTCGGCAAGAACCTTCCGCCCGGCTTGCGTCAGGTCACTGGGGGAAGGAACGCATTTCGCGCCCCAGCATTCCATCATGGTGCGGCGATGCGGCTTCTGATAGAAGCTGCACTTCACCATGTAGACCATGCACTCCATGCCAAACACGTTGCAGGCGAGCGCCAGCGCGCTGCCCCACTGTCCCGCGCCCGTTTCCGTGGTCAAGCGTTTGACGCCGGCGGCCTTGTTGTAATAGGCCTGCGCGATCGCCGTGTTGGGCTTGTGGCTACCGGCAGGTGAGACACTTTCGTTCTTGAAAAAGATCTTGGCGGGAGTCCCCAGCGCTTTCTCCAGCCGCATCGCGCGGTGCAGTGGCGTGGGCCGCCACAGCCGCAGGACGTCGAGAACCGGTTCCGGGATGGGAATGTTCTGCGCCGCCGTCATTTCCTGCTCGATCAGCGCGTAGGGGAAGATGGCTTCCAGATCCTTCGGCCCCGCCGGTTGGAGCGTGCCGGGATGCAGAGGCGGCGGCATGGGCGCAGGTAAGTCAGGGGCCACGTTGTACCAGAATTTGGGAATCTCTCGCTCGGAAAGAAGATAACGATAATCAGGCATGCTAAGTCCCCCTGTGAACCGCCTAAAGATGAAGGCGGCTCAGTTAGAATCGAATGCGGCAGAATAACACAAAAAGCCAGCCGGTGGGCGGGTGATCGAGCCATCGGGTCATCGGGCGATTGGATGATTTGCGATTTGTGATTTGCGATTTTCGAGACAGCAAATTGGTTCATGTTCTCACCTGACACTGCCGATAGCCGAAACGGGGGAGTGCATCACGCGGGGGTTTGGCGGTCGGCCGTGCCCGCACTTCCCCCTCCGGACCTTGCCTATTTCTCGTCACTCGTCACTTGTCACTCGTCACTGCTCTTCTCGGCTTGATGAGAAACTCCGCCTGCGTCCCACCCCTGCGGCCTCCGTCTATCTCCCGCCTTTTCATCAACATATTGGCCTACGCTGACATCACACGATATAACTTATTTGTTTTCTGTAAGATCATGGCCTAGCGTGATTTGAAGCATTTTTCCAGAACTCCACGGGTCAAAAATCATTCTATCTCTTGCATTTTCAATAATATTCTGGCATTTCTTGATAAGTGCTTTATTTTCATAAACGTCCTGGGATATTGTTTCATGCCTCATTTGTTTTCAATAACATTCCGGCTTCGAACGTAGGAAAAGAGAATTCTTTTTGTGTGCCGTAGGGCCGAACGGCGTTGGGGCCAGGCCGGGTGCCGCCCGGCCCTACAATTCACCCGAGGGGCGGTTCGCGAACCGCCCTGCCGTGTGCGCGAGCATATGGGGCTCCGCAGGCTGTTCATCCGTGGCTGAGCCTTGCCCCGCGCCGTGTGCGGGCCCCTCGATTTCCGGGCGTTGTGGCGGTTGGCATCGAGCCGGGCAGTTATGGTGGGAGACTTGCCTAGAGACATGGCGGCGCCTCGCATTTAACTACCCATCTAGTGTACACCATAGCCTAAATTTGGCAAGAGACAAATTGTCTCGATCGCGGATTATTTGGGCTTTCTTGTGGCGGCGGTCGGTAGTGGTGTCAATTGGATGCTGTAGCGGCGAGTTTGCCTCGCCAGATGGCGGCGTAGCGGCGGCTTTATCCGTCAGCCGACGGACCAAGTGGCGGCGTCCCGATAAGATCGGGATAGATTCCGCCGCCTCTAC
>Ga0187865_1002792_pt1 | contig 15657 bp, 16 predicted proteins | sample June2016WEW_11_1_2_FD_132989 | JGI IMG/M metagenome (GOLD analysis project Ga0187865, IMG submission 132989) | Peatland microbial communities from SPRUCE experiment site at the Marcell Experimental Forest, Minnesota, USA - June2016WEW_11_100 | ecosystem: Environmental > Terrestrial > Soil >...
AAGGAACCGAGGCCATCTTAGCCTCGGTTCCGTGCTTCTGGTTCTGATGCTTCAGACCCAACTAACACCCATCGAATCTCCTGCAGGCCTGTGATCTATTGCCCCTCACAGACTCGTGGGGTTGGTAGCCATGCAACCTCAACTCCCAATCGTAGGGACACCCTCTCCCTCAACCCCTGCCGTCGAGGTCATTGTTCATCTCCCTCCGACCGATTCACTTACCTCGACCTGCCAGGACGGCATCTTCGACTACCGCAGGTATTGGTCGTAATCAAGCCGGGAATTCTCGGCAGGGGCCCCCTCCCTTCCCACCAACCAGCCCGACACCGACTGTCCTTGACGGATCCGATCGCAAAAGACTTAGCTATGCGGCGTCACGTCTGTCCACGCGTTCGCATTGAAATCGTAGCTCCAGGTTTCGGCTGTGTAATTGGAATCCGAGCCACCAACCCCACCGCCAAACAGAATGATTCGATCCGTGGCGGGGCTATACACCATGGCGGACCCGGCCAGCATACCGCCTGCCGTGTTGGGTTCCAGCTTGGTCCAGGTATTGGGGTTGTAGTCGTACGCCCAGGTTTCAGCGGTGCCCTTGTCGTCATAGCCGCCGGTCATGATCATCCGGTCCGACTTGGCATCGTAGGCCATGGCGGCGTCATCCCGGCAATCCGGCCACATCCCTGTGCCAGGTTTCGTCTCTTGCCATGTGTTCGTGTTATAGGCGTATGACCATACGCTTTGGTCCTTTGGTAGGCCCTGGTCCTCCCAGCCAGTATCCCCGCCCCACATGATCACCCGGTCGGCCTTCGCGTCATAGGCCATGACTTGGCCGCTCCGAGCTGAAGGGCTGGTACTCGGCTTCATGTCTGTCCAGGTATTCGTGTTGTAATCATACGCCCAGGTGTCGTTGTACACCCCCCCGTAGTCCCAAAGACCACCGCCAAAGAGAATGATCCGGTCCGACGCCGAATCGTAGACCATACCACCCCAAGTACGACCCGGCCCATACGCCAGCTTCGTCCATGTATTCGTGTTGTAGTTATAGGCCCATGTGTCGGGCAGATCGTACTGAGTAGCGCTCGTGCCACCGAACAGAATGATGCGGTCGGCCTTGGCGTCGTAGGCCATCACAGCACCACCTCTAGCCGTGGGTCCCGAAGGCGGCTTCATCTCGGTCCATCTGCTTGCAGCCACGTCGTATGCCCAGGTCTCACCATTCCAGGGTGATGGGTAAGCTTGCGTACCGGGCCCCGTCTGCCCGCCAAACATAATGACCTGGTCGGCCTTTGCGTCGTAGGCCATATACATATAGCCCCGAGGGGATGGGCTCAGGCTGGAGAACTCGGTTGGTGACGCTGTCGCTGCTACAGTCGGTACTGCCGGGGGCGTGGGTGGGGCTGGCGTAGCCGTAGGCGGCGCGGGCATAGCCGTAGGCGGCACCGCCGCAGCCGTGGGCATCGGCGTCGATGTGGCACATCCGCCCGAAAGCAACATGACCAAGGTCAAACCAGCTACTTGCAACAACCATCCTTTGTGATTCATGGCAGTTTCTCCTCCATAGGCCTTCGGCCGACCGACAAGTATCGCTCTCCGCAGGCCACATAACATTGTGTCGTCAGGGCATTTTTCCTCCCCGATCTCTTGTCAACTCGAGAGGACAGAGGCAAAGTTGGGTGCCGACACATTAGCCATCACCTCCCTTCCTGCATTGTGTCTTGGCTTTCAATGTTTGGAAGGTTCTAATCTCATGCAATCCACCGGTAGCCCATTCCCGCCCCAAGCCAAGCCGACTACTGGACCCTGGACAGTTCAGACCAAGCGATCAGTCGAGACCTCAGTCCTGGCGGCGGACACCACACCAACCAAATCGGCCGCAGCCATTGCCCCTGTGCTCTTCACTTCCCCTGTCTCTTTACGGGAGCTCCACCTCCTTCGTTCCCGCTGGAAAAAGCAAAATCCGGCCCATCGATCCGGCCCGTTTCACTATGGGCTCACCGCTGGCCTCGTGACCAATTACCGCCGGCGGGTCAAGGCTTCCAGATCCGAAATGCGCTCTTCCCCAGCAGAGTGACTGAGTCAATGTGGCGGTTTCACCCAACAACGCCATGGGACACGAAAATACGCTCGGTTCCCTTGGCGCGGCGCACATGTTCTTCCCCGAGCTTCCCGGACCGCCTGCCGCCCTTTGATAATCGTTGGCAGGTTTCGTCTCTCGATCTACGCGGTCATCCTACCAGGCGACCGTCACAAAACCGTCACAGGCTGCCCAAGGAACCGCCGGATTCCCTGGAAAACCAGATAGACCCGCACATGGCAGGTCTATCTCCCAAGGGAATCTGGACTGTTTACGAACTCGGATGCTTAGCGCGTGTTCGCCGAGGGCCGATGACGTGCACTCTTTGCTCGAGGCGATGTCAATAGAGGAGAGCCCCGTCACAGCCACCTTTCCCATGGATCCAGGAGGCTCACGGAGCCGGTCTGTAAGCCAGGAGGCTTTCAGACTTAGCGCCCCTGGCGGGACTTGAACCCACAACCTGCGGATTAGAGGTCCGACGCTCTATCCAATTGAGCTACAGGGGCTTGGCGCTATTCTAAGCCGGAAGAGACCTGGGAGGCAACGGACGCGCTGGGCTCCCTCCCGCGACCGGCGGGAAAATCTGCCCCTGATCTCCGTCCTGGAGGATCCGGTCCGGCCGGGAAACTTCTCCGTTGACCACGGCCAGGACCACCCACTCCCTCGGAACCTCCAGGGGAACCGCGAGATCGGCGACGCAGGCTCCGTCCGGGACCTCCAGGCGCGAGGGCTCCTTGGGGTCGTGACCCGGCCGGGCCCGCCTCAGGATGCCGAAGGGGCGAACATTCACCTCCATGTTCAATCCAGTAAGGGTCTCAATCCCTTGTAGACGCGCGTCCCGCCCAGCGTGCGCAGGATCGTCTCGGCCGGGCGGCCGGTTCTCTCGGCCAGTTCGCGGATCGTCATGGGGGTATTGCCGTTGGCCAGGAAGACGCGGAAGACGGCATCCACGAGCGCGGTCTGAGGGGTGATGTAGCCGGGCTGCTGCGAGCAGTGCGTGATGAGCGCGTGCTGGACGCGATCCACCGGGCGCACTTCGCCGGTGTCCGCCTGCACCCAATCGATCTGCTCATCGGCGGCCTCGGTGTCCACTATGGCCCGGTGTTCCGGGCACAGGTGACTGGACAGGTACACCCGCCATTCCCGGTCGTTCCGGCCCCACCAGTCATAGTCAATATGCAGGCGTGTGTCGAGCGTGGGTCGAAAGAGGCGCAAGGGGCGGACCGGCGCGTTCACCGAGCCTCCACCCAGCGGGATTCATCAAACCGGTAATACAAGTCGCCGACATGATCGAAATAGGGCCGGCTCGCGAGCTCCGCCATGAGCGGCCCCGGGGGAAGCCGGCGGACCACATTGACGGCGCTGTACAGCGTGCGTGAATGGACGGTGCTCTGAGGATTCAATTTGGCCAGCTCCCGGAAGACCTCCACCACCAGCCGCAGGAGCCAGTCCTTTTCATGCGCGTAGCGGGCAACGGCTCGATCCACATCCGCGAGACTCGCGACCGCCAGGACCATCAGCTCGTCATACTCAAACCCGACGGAGAGCTTTTGCATCGTGAACTTGAGGCGTCCCTCTCCGTCCACAGAGGCCGTGCGGATCCACTCTCTCGTGGGCCGACGGGTGGCAGCCTCCAGGATGACCTGTCCCGATTCCTGGCCCTGGCGAACCCGAACGTAAGCTCCAGGCAAGAGTCCTTTTTCTCCGATCCAATCCGCAAGTCCGAAGACGTATCGATGCGGACGCACGACCCAGCCCGGGAAGGCGCGTCCGGTTTGGGCGTCCTGGAATTCGAAGCGGACGCGGGGGGCCTGATACGCCGTAGGGAAGAGCCGCGCCAGCCGCGGAGTAAGCGGCAGAGTGCCCACCTTCCAATGCGGAAAAGTGAGGGTCAGCGTCACCTCTTTCTCGTCCTGTTCTGGAGGAGGGACGGACCCCCATTCATCTTCAATCTCGCGTTCCAGCTCCTGAAACCACTCCGGCAATTGGGCGGGAGCATAGGGGATGGGATGGTAATTAAGCAAGGCGGGCGGGGTGCGAACCCCCTCCGGCTCAAGTCGCTTCAGGAACCACATGACAACTCCCGACGGTCCCACCTCGTCAAAGCGTTCATCTTCCTGAAGCGCGTATTCCAGCGAAAACGAGGCCAGCCGAGGGTTGATGCCCACGGGCAGGTCGAGGTGCTCGAGCAGGGCCTGCGTCGGCAGCGGCCCTCCCCCCCCGACATCCAGGACCGCTTCGGCCAGGTTGAGATGGCCCGGGCTGATGGGGACCACCAGCGACCGCGGAAACCAGCGGCCGGCGATGCGAAGGAACTCCTCCTGCTGCTCCAGCTCCCGTTCAATCGTCTGAGCCACCCCGCTGCCCCAGCGGCTGAGGATTTCCTCGGCACTGAGCTCCTCGGTCCCGCTGATAGTCTCCAGGGGAACGTCATTGAGATGGTGAACGGCAAGGTTGGCTGCAAACTCCCGGTTGCCTCCGTCCATGCGCACCAGAATCACCTCAAAGGCGCCCAGGTCGGGGTTATGCCCCGGACGAACGCCAACAACCTTCCCTCGAGCCAGGCCCATGGCGGGGAAGACAAGATCATCGTTGACCTGGTAGCGGTTCTTGGGCTGATAGATCTTCTGGGAGACGGTCAGGTTCGCCCGCCGGCGCGCCTCCTGGCGCAGTCGTTCCGGGACCAACGCCTGGGCCATCGCCTCGCAGGCAAGGGGAACCCCTTCTTCGAGCAGGAGGTTGTTGATAAACTCCAAGTCAGAGGGGGTGATGGTGAAACTCTCGCCCCAGGCGCTCGGGGCGCTTGCCTGCCGCTCGGTCACGCAGTCCTCAAGGTGTTATCGATCTCGGCTCAGTACAGTCCGGGGAACTTCGACGAGTACGCCTATTATACCGTTTCAGTCGCCAGGTGCAAGGCGACTGCCTTGCACGAACCTTCCTTCCGGGCTATCATCGCGGGAGTTGGTCCGGATTGGCCTGGATGGATCCTGCCGTTTCGCCCCCGAGTGCCATTCGCTGTCCCCAGTGCGGAGCCGCCATCCCGCCGAATGAGCGCAACTGCCCCGAATGCGGCCTCGATCTTCTCCTGGCCGCCGGCCTGCTGCTTCGCAGCCCAGTTTCCCAAACCCTTGCCGCGGGGGCGCTCGAGCCCAGCAGTCCGGAGGAGCTGGTTTCCCGCCTGGGGGATGCATTGCTATGCCAGGAACTGATTACGGAGCCCCAGCTCCAGCAGGCCCTGCAAGCCCAGGCCAAATGGCAGGCGCGGGGAGTAGCCCGGCGCCTGGGGGAGATGCTTGTGGAACAGGGGGCCCTGGACCCCAAGGACCTCGACCGCGTGGTTGCCCAGCAAATCTCCCACCTGCAGCACGCCCTGCAGGCAGCGAACCAGAACCTCGAGCAACGGGTCAGGGAGCGAACCGCAGAGCTGGCCCAGGCCCTGGACCGGCTCTCCGAGCTCGACCGCATGAAAGCGAATTTCGTGGGCAACATCTCCCACGAGCTGCGCACCCCCATGACCCAGGTTGTGGGCTACGTCGAACTCCTCGCCGAAGGGGCGCTCGGTCCCGTATCCCCGGAGCAGCAGGGGCCCCTCCAATCCCTGCGGCGTGCGACGGCCCGCCTGCAGAGCCTGATCGAGGACCTGATCCAGTTCGCAGGCACCACACGCGGGGAAACCCAACTGGTCCTGTCTTCCTGCAATATCACCTCGTTAGCCCAAGAGGCCATGAGCCGAGTCAAGCCCGGAGCCATCCCGTCCATGGCGAATATCAAATTAGAATCTGAATCGGGACTGCCGCCGGTTCGGGCAGACCGCCAGCGACTCGGCTGGGTGATTGCTCAACTGCTCGACAATTCTCTCAAGTTCACCCCGCAGGGAGGGCGGGTGACGCTCGCCCTGCGGCACAGCCCCAAAGGGGTGAGTCTCTCTGTCACGGATGCCGGCATCGGCATACCGCAGTCCCGCATTGCTGAGATTTTCACCCCGTTTCACCAACTCGACGGTTCGGCGACTCGCCGCTACAGCGGAACGGGGCTAGGCCTGGCGCTCGCCCAGCAGATCGTCGAGGCTCATGGGTCCCAGATCCGGGTGACGAGCGCGGAAGGGAAGGGATCCACCTTCTCTTTCGAACTGGAGAAAGCCCAGGAGTGACGTCCCCTCCGGCGAACGGCCGGGAAGCAGCGCCTGGAGAGCGGCCCGTCCGGACGAGGTTTCGGACGGCTCCCTTCTGGTAGGAAAATCCTCAAGGAGGAAGGGAATGCCTGGATTTGTTGATCCCAAGGGCAAGCATTACACCGCGGTCGTTCAGAAACGGGCCATCCCAGCCCGGATTCAAACCACACGCCAGCTGATCCAAGGCAAGGTGCATGCCCCTCCCGACCAGCGTGTGACCGACGAGCTCGATAGTCCTCAGCGCTTCCTGGCGGTCACCGAGGCCCAGGTGTTCGATGACCAGGGCAGGCCGATCGGCACCTTTCCTTTCTTGTCCGTCAACAAGACCCAGATTGTCTGGCTGGCACCCGCGGACGGCTCGACCACGGAGGCGGCAGGATGACCAGCCGGACCGCCGTGCCGCCGACCTCCACGCTCGGGCCGGATGAGCTTGAGCGCCTACTTTCCTGGTTGAAAGACCAGGTGACAGGCAACCTGGATGCTTCCCTGCCTCCCGGGTATGCCCGGGAAGTCGCCGCTTCTGAGATCCTGGCTCAGGTCTATTCCCGCACACGCCTCAACCTGAGCGACACCAAGCGTGATGAGATTCTCTCGCGCGTGATGAGGGAGCTATTCGGACTGGGACCCCTTCAGGGATTGCTGAATGACCCGACGGTGACGGAGATCATGGTCAACGGGCCGAAGAGCATTTTTATCGAGCGGCATGGAACCGTGAGCCCGGCGCCGGTGAGCTTCGAAAAGGAGGAACAGCTGCAAGGGGTCATCGATCGAATCCTGCTTCCCCTGGGGCTGGCGGCTTCCAACGAAAACCCGCTGTGCGAGGCGCGGCTGCCGGATGGGTCCCGGGTTACCGTCGCGATTGCCCCCGTCGCGGTCAGCGGGCCTTATCTCAGCATCCGCAAGTTCATGAGGGAGCGGTTGACCCTCGAGAACCTGGTGGCCCTGGCGACTCTGACCCCCAATATCACTGAGCTCCTGCGCTCCTGCGTGCGGGCCCGCCTGAATCTCCTGGTCTCGGGAGGACCCGCCGCCGGAAAGACCACGCTGCTCAACGGCCTGGCGGGAAGCGTTCCCGAGGCGGAGCGGGTCATCATCGTCGAAGAGGCGGCCGAGCTTTATCTGGTGCTGCCCAATGTAGTTCGATTGGAGGGCCGGATGGCGGGGCCGCAGGGCAAGGGAGGGGTCTCATCGGCCAGCCTTCTGCGAGGGGCTCTGCGTATGCGGCCGGATCGCATCATTGTGGGCGAAATCCGCGGGGAGGAGGCTCTGGAACTCCTCCATGCGATCAACATGGGGCACGATGGCTCGTTGATGACCATCCAGGCCAACTCTCCGCGCGAGGCCCTGGCCCGTTTCGAGACCTTTGCCCAGATGGCCGGCTCGGACCTGCCGACCAGGGTCCTGCGCGAGCGCATCACCTCCGCGGTGGATGTCGTGATTCAGCTTTCGCGGCTGCACGACGGGAGCCGCAAGATCACCTCGGTGTGCGAGGTGGCGGGTATGGAGGGGGAGCAGGTGATGATCACCGAGCTCTTCAAGTTCCTGGAGGAGGGACGCAACCCGCAGGGCAAGGTTACGGGCCAGCTTCGCGCCACAGGCATGCGGCCCGTCTTTGCCGGCCGACTCGAGGAGGCAGGCTACCGCATGCCGACCGTCATCGGGCTGAGCAGCTCGGAGGGCCGCCCGCTTTCCCCTGGGAAAATGTAGAGGCCGGTCGGGGAAGATCGCGGCCCGCCGGCAACGGCTCTGCTATAATCTTCAGGAGGATCGGAGCCTGTCATGCTTGCCGATGGATCTCTTGCCTTGCGAGCGAAAATGCTGGGCGTCTTGATGAGGGACGCCCGGAAGGCCTGCGGGCTGTCACCCCAAGAGTGCGCCCGGATCATGGGAATCCCGCCGGGGACTTTGACTTCGTTTGAGACGGGCCGCAAGCCGTTCTCTTTGCCTGAGCTGGAAGCATTCGCGGTTGCGGTCAACCTTCCCGTTCTGAGGCTGCTCCACCCGGACCAGCTGATCAGCCAGGAGAAAAAGGCCCGCCCCAATCTCAAGGGCATGATCGAGTTGCGCCAGCGAATGATCGCCGTGCGCCTGCGGCAATTGCGAGACGAAAAGGGCATGACCAATTCCGTCCTGGCGGACCAGGCGGGCATCCCCCACGCCAAGCTCCGTTCCTTTGAATCCGGCCGACGGCCTGTCCCGCTCCCCGAACTGGAGGCCCTGGCTCGGGCTCTGGGCATCGAGCCGGAAAGCTTTCTGGACCCCAGCGGCCCGGGCAAGGAACGCGAGCTGGAGCACCAGGCGATCCAGGAATACCACAAACTCCCCCAGGACGTCCGCGATTTCCTGGCCCACCCGATCAACGAGCCGTACATCCGCCTCGCCATGCGCATGAGTGAACTCCCTGCCGAACGGCTGCGCACGATCGCCGAGGGCCTCCTTGAGATCACGCTCTGAGCGCCCCCCCCTCGAGGCGGAGCTCAGATCCATCTCTCTGGCGGAACGGTCCGACTACCTGGGTTGGCTCGCCCGGGCTCCTTTCGTGCATGAGCAGGTTGGCTGGATCCCGACCAGCGACTGGATCGGGCGCTCCCCATCCTTGGCCCTGCTCTCCCGAGAGGGACTGCCGCTCGGACTCCTCTGTGTCTCTTGCGATCAACTGGGCGTGGCGTGGATTCAGGCCTTTGGCTCAGCCCCCCGACCCAGCCCCAGCGCCATTTGGGAACCCTTGTGGGCCGCAGCATGCTCTCAGCTCAAATCCATGGCTGTGGATCGGGTCTGGGCCATGGCCGATCAACCCTGGTTCCTCAGCCTGCTCCAGGGAAGCGGTTTTGCCCCTGCCAGCAAGGTAGCCACCCTCGTCGCGGACCGCCCTGCCCGGCCGCAGCCACCCCCGCAACTCCCCGGGCTGACCTTGCGGCCGCTTCGTCCCCAGGACCTTCCGCCCGTCTCCCAACTCGACAACCGGGCCTTTGAAATTCCCTGGCAAATGGATGCAGAGGCTTTGGCAGTGACCCTTCAGAATGCACCGCTGGCCCGCGTGGCCCAAGCCGGGCCCCGAATCATCGGATACGACCTGTGCACGGAGACGTTCCAGGGGTGGCACCTCGCGCGCTTGGCGGTTGATCCGGACTACCAGCACCGCGGGGTCGGTCAGGCGCTGGTGATCGAACTGCTCGAATCGAAACAGCGCGAGGAAGTCCGGACGCTGACCGTGAACACCCAGGCGGAGAATTCTGTTTCCTTGCGGCTTTATCGCTCCCTGGGATTCGCGCCCAGCGGGGAGACGATCCCCGTTTATTGCGCGGCCCTGAGTTGAATGGCCGCCGCAAGCGGCGGCCAGCCTGCCTCCCGGTCTGCGGGTTCGGAGCGACAGGCCGCCCGGCCGGGGTCAGGCTGGACAACCCGGCCCTTCTATGGGAAACTCAGGCGGTCGCACTCTGCAGGGAGGTTTTATGGCCAAAAGGCAGGAGCTTCAGGATCGCCGACGCCGTGCTGCGCGCCGGCAGCGGATCGCGGTGGTGGCTGTCATCGCGGCAGTGATCATCATCGTGGGGGCCGTCTTCCTGATCGAGAACAGGCAGAACAACCAGTCGGTCGGCTCCTTCGTGCAGATCACGCCGGTTGCCTATCCTGACGCCACCGGGCGCCAGATGGGCAACCCCAATGCACCGGTCGTGATGCAGGAGTTTGCCGACTTCCAATGTCCCTACTGCGGAGAATTTGCCCGGACCACGCAGCAGCAGGTCGTTGACCAGTTCGTCGACACGGGGAAAGTCCTGTTCATTTTCCACAACTTCCCCCTCCCCAGCCTGGAACCGGAGTCCGGGGATGCGGCCTTGGCGGCGATGTGCGCCATCGACCAGAACCAGTTCTGGCGCTATCACGACATGCTGTATGCCAACCAGACGGGGGAAAACGTCGGGGATTTCACCAGCTCGCGTCTTATTGCCTTTGCCGGGGCGCTGGGGATGGACAAGACCTCCTTCAGCGAGTGCCTGGACAGCAAGAAGTATCAAAGCCAGATTGACCAGGACGTCGCCCTGGGGAACTCTCTGGGAGTTCAGTCCACGCCGACGTTCGATATCAACGGCAAGCTGGTCGAAGGGGCGGAGCCGATCGATGTCTTTGCGCAGGCGATTGACCAGGCTTTGGCCGCCAAGGGGAAGTAACGGTCTTTTGCAGGCGACTTGGCTGACCGGAGCAGCGCCCCACTCGGCGCTGCTCTTCGTTTGCCTCGGGCCGGGCAGAACCCGGATTCGATCCCCCGGCTTCAGATCTTGGGAAGCACAATGGTGCTTTGACCCTGGTACTTCCCCTTCTTGTCCTTGTAGGAGACCTGGCAAACGGTGTCCGCTTCGAAGAAAAGCACTTGGGCAATTCCCTCCCCGGCGTAAATGCGCGCCGGGAGCGGTGTGGTGTTGGAGATCTCCAGGGTCACATAGCCCTCCCATTCCGGCTCAAACGGCGTCACGTTCACGATAATCCCGCAGCGGGCATAGGAGCTCTTGCCCAGGCACACGGTCAGGACGCTGCGCGGGATGCGGAAGTACTCCACGGTTCGGGCCAGGGCAAACGAATTGGGAGGAATGACGCAGACCTCTCCCCGGAAATCCACCATCGAGCGCGGGTCGAAGGACTTGGGGTCCACCACCGCCGAAAAGACATTGGTGAAGATCTTGAACTCATCGGCCACGCGGATATCGTAGCCGTAGGAAGAGACACCGTACGAGATCACCCCGTCGCGTACCTGGGAGTCCACAAAGGGTTCGATCATCCGGTGCTCGCGGGCCATCTGGCGAATCCAGGCGTCTGCCTTCAAACCCATGTTCCTCCTTTGCCGCCCGCGGGCGGCCTGGACCAATCGCTCAGGACGCGGCGGCCAGCGCCACCCGGTTGCGCAGGACACCGATGCCCTGGATCTCGACATCGACCTGGTCGCCCCCCTCCAGTCTGCCCACTCCGGCCGGAGTGCCCGTCAAGAGGACATCCCCCGGGTACAGGGTCATGATGGAAGAGATGTAGGCGACCAGCTGCGTCACGGGGAAGATCATGTCCCGGGTTGAGGCCAGCTGGCGGACTTGTCCATTCACGCGGCAGAGGATGCGAAGATCCGCCGGGTCCAGCTCGGTTTCGATCCACGGGCCGAGCGGGCAAAAGGTGTCAAATCCTTTCGCCCGGGCCCATTGGCCGTCGCGGTGCTGCAGATCCCTCGCCGTGACATCATTGGCGGCGGTATATCCGAAGATATACTCCCCGGCCTGATCGGGGGAGATCCAGCGCGCCCGGCGGGCGATCACAACCGCCAGCTCCGCTTCATGCTCGACCTGCTTGGATTGGGGCGGCAGCTCGATCTCCTCGCCTGAGGCCAGCAGGGCGGAGGGTGGTTTGAGGAAAAGCATCGGAACTTCCGGTACGGGCTCCTGCTGTTCGCGGGCGTGGGCCGCGTAGTTGCGGGCGACGCAGACGATCTTGCTGGGGGCAATCGGAGCCCTCAACTGAAGCGAATCGACCGGGAGCGAGGCCGGCAGACGCCGATGAGGCCCCAGGAGCAAGCCGTCAATCGGACCCACTCTCGCTCCCTCGGCCCATCCATAAACCGCTCGGCCCGATTCGGGGTCCAGATAGCAGAGGTATCGCATGGGGGTCCTTCCTTGGCTCTTCTCAGCCAGGCGCCCACGGTTTCGCTAGCGCGCCTCGTGGAGTCTCACGCCTGGACTTCGGCCGGCACCGGCACCCCAGAAGGCTCCCGTTCCGCCGCCCGACAGCCAACGGACAAGTGCCAGCCCGCGGCGGCTCTTACGGCTCGCGCCTCTCGAAAATGCGGGCTCCGAGATCCTCCAGCGCGGCCTCCACCCGTTTGCTCTGGGCCCGGAAGCGGTCCGAGAATCTCCAGCGCAGGGTGGAAATGAGGATGTGCGTAAGGGCGATCAATGAAACCATGGCCAAGGTCGGGTCGGCCGTCGCCTGGCCGGTGAGGACCACCTCAGCATAGTTGGCCGTGTCCACCGAAGCTAGCGCCACGATGGCCGCGGTTTGGGCGCCCTGCTGCCGGGCCAAGCGCAGTGCCCTGGCCACGGTGTCGCTCTCGCCGCTGGCATCCAAGCCGATGACCAGGTCTCCCTTGCGAACCAGGCTCAGCGATCGGGCCAGTTCGGACCGACTGCCGCGGGCGACTCGGACCCCGTAACCTCCTTCCTCGAGTGCGGAGGCCAGCGCTTCTCCCGCCGGCAGGCTGCTTCGCTCTGCCACTACTAGGATGCGCTCCGACTTTTCAATCAGGCTGACAAAGGCCTCCATGGTGCTCTCGCGCAACATCATGTGCGTGCGCTCCAGGAAAGACTCCAGGTCCTTCACCAGGCGGTCAAGATATTCCCCCAGGCTCGCGGCAGGTTTCTCTTCTGCCAGAAGACGAAGGTCCTCGCGCACCCGCTCGCGGATCTCACGCAAGAGCTCAGGATATCCCGGATAGCCCAGGCGCTGCGAAAAACGCACCACGGTTGCGGGATCCACTTCCAGGAATTGAGCCAGTTCGGTGGCCGTCATGAAGGCCGCTTCGGTGTAGGAATCCAGCAGGAATTGGGCCAGCCTCATGAAGCCCGGCGATAGCGAGGGCATTGCCTCGCGGATTCGTTCCTCGTAAGGAGTCTTCATTGCGCCTCCCTTCAGAGGGTTTTCCCCCTCTGGGACACCAGCTCGATCACACCGGAAGCCATCCTATCACAGCCTCCTCAATCCCGCAATGACTTCAAGGCGAATGGACAATCCCGAAATGGGTCTTTGCAGAATTGCAGCGCAAAAATGAGGCCGTCGAGGAGGCAGCCGAGGCTCCTTCCGCGCGACGAGGCCAGGTGGCAGCAGTCACCCGCACTCTTTCCCTCTCCGGCCAAGGGGGGAAAGCGCCCCAAGCTTGTCGAGGAAAGCGTCCATGGCATCCAGTTCCAAGGCGAAGCTTTCCACCTTTCCGGGAATACGAAAAGGCATGGGAAAATCCGGCGCCTGGGACCGGCCTCCTTCAGGACACGGCGGGGGAGATCAGAAGATCGGCCCCGGCCGGTCAAGGGGAAGGAAAGACAGGACTTGCGGCAGAGACAACAGGCCGGACGACCAACCACCTGGGCGAGGAAGCCAGGCCCACGGTCTAGGCTGGCGGTCCCGAGCCTGCAGGACGCCAGACGCGGAATTCCTCAAGGATCGAGCGACCCACGAACTCCCGGATCAGCGAGTCGTCAGGGATGAACTCGGTGGAGCAAGGCCGGAACCAGGACAGAAGGGCGAGTAGTCGTTTCACCTCGACCCGTTCGGGTTCCGTTTCCGGGACCTGCCACAGGAGCGGCTCCGCGAGAGGCCGCAGCACGGCCAGCTCATAGACCAGGGCGGAGTTGAAAATCACGTCTGCGTTTTCCTGGTAGGGAAAGATGTATCGCTTTTCGCCGCGATGCACGGACTCCCAGCCGTGCAGGGTGGTAAGCGCTTTGTGGCCGCGCATACCCGCATCGCGAACCAGCCGCCGGATCAGGCGAGTGTCGGTCGTGGAGACCCGATTGTGGCGGTCCAAGTTGAGCTGGGTCAGCGCCGAAACGTAGATGCGGAAAACCTTGGTGGGCGGAAATTCGGGGAGGAGATCTGGATTCAGCCCATGAATCCCTTCGGTCAGGATGACCGCGTCCTTGGGCAACTGGACCGTCTCTCCGGCCTGGCGCGTGCCGCTAGGGAAATCATAACGAGGCAGGGTCACGGCGTCGCCCGCCAGCAGGGCCCGCAGCTGGCGGCTGAGCAAATCGCGATCCAGCGCCTCGACGGTCTCGAAATCCATCTGCCCGTTCTCATCACGCGGAGTCGCCTCGCGCTCGACAAAGTAGTTATCCATTTCCAGAGGATAGGTCCGCAGCCCAAGCGCCAGAAGCTGGATCGCCAGGCGCCTGGAAAAGGTGGTCTTCCCCGAGGCCGACGGCCCGGCGATGAGGATCAGCCGAACTTGGCGCCGCTGATCCACAACGCGGCGCGCGATTTCGGCGATCTTCTGATCGTGGAGGGCCTCGGCAACCAGGATCAACTCACGAACCCGCCCCTCCTCAACCGCCTGGTTCAGCGTCCCCAGGTCCTCGACCCCGAGTCGCTGCAGCCACGCTCCCGTCTCCTGAAAGACAGACCGGAGCTTGGGAAAATCCTGGACCGGCGCGATCTGATCCGGAGTGTGACGGTGGGGGTAGCGCAGAGTGAAACCGGGCGGGGTATGCTCCAGCCGAAAGAGTTTCAGGTAGCCGGTCGAGGGCACCATGTAACCATGAAAATAATCCTCGCGACCCCGCAGCTTGTAGATGCTGACGTAGTCTTTTTGCCGGGCCTGCAGCAGGCGCACCTTGTCTTCGTAACCCTCGCGCTGGAAAATGCCAATGGCCTCTTGGAGCGGGACCTGGCGCCGGAGGATCGGTTCGTCCTGCGCAACGATCTCCTCCATCCGCTGCTGGATCGCCAGCAATTCCCGGCCCTGCAGGGCCGGGCGACCATAGATCCGGCAGTAGTACCCGCCGTTGCTGACCGAGTGATCCACCGCCACGTCGGCCTCGGGAAAGAGTTCCCGGGTGGCGACCAGCAGGAGGAAGACCAGCGATCGACGGTAGATCCGCGCACCGTCGGCTGAAGTTACGGTCACCGGCACGAAGTCACAATCCTCGCGCACCTCAAAGGTCAGTTCCCGCAAGTTTCCGCCAACAATTCCGGCCACGATCTGGGCTTCGGGTTTGAGCTGGGCGGCCTGGAGGAAGGTTTCGAGGCTGGTGCCTCGCACTCCCTCCAGGGTGCGTCCGTCGGGGAAATGCATCTGGATCGTCGAGCGGGGTTCAGCAATATGGACGGAGGTCACAGCCTGCGACATGGGTCCCACCGCGAAATGGATGAATCTTTGCTTGACAACTGCCTGACGGGCTCATTATAATCGTGGCGCTTTCCTCGGTAGCTCAACCGGCAGAGCGGGCGGCTGTTAACCGCTAGGTTCCAGGTTCGAATCCTGGCCGAGGAGCCTCGCCCGCCCCATCGTTTGCGCTCAATTGCTGGAGCTCAAGCTCTTTCCGGATAAAATCCCCTCAGGTTGGCGAAGAGAAAGATCTCTGGACTTGCGCATCTCGCCCGCACTTCACCGCGCCCTCGCGGCGCGGAGTTCGGGGACCCGGCTCGCCCGGGACGGTCGTTGAAGTGGTCCTGCGGGGCAAGGATGTTCCCTTCCCTGGTCCTTCTCGGTATAGGGGGCAACATTGCCGGGGCCGATCCTGAGACCGGCCCCAGAATTCCTCACCTTCTCAACGGGAGGGGAGGCACTACTCGTAGCGCAAGGCTTCGACCGGTTCCAGACTCGCCGCCCGCGAGGCCGGATAGATCCCAAAGAACAACCCCACCGCCGCCGAAAATAGGATCG
>Ga0187865_1002794_pt1 | contig 15654 bp, 19 predicted proteins | sample June2016WEW_11_1_2_FD_132989 | JGI IMG/M metagenome (GOLD analysis project Ga0187865, IMG submission 132989) | Peatland microbial communities from SPRUCE experiment site at the Marcell Experimental Forest, Minnesota, USA - June2016WEW_11_100 | ecosystem: Environmental > Terrestrial > Soil >...
ACTTGTTTCGCATAGCGGCTCTCCTCTCCTAAAAAGGGATTTCCAACCCGAACTCTACCCGAGTTCGGGCCGGAGAGCCGCTTCTCCCTTTTTCAGGTTTCAACTAAAGGTGGGTCATCCTCTCGTGGTCGGCATTGACTGATAGACTAAGTACCATCGCTTTGGCAGTGAATCGCAATCATGCTGGACGTGTGAAAGTGAGATTTGTGATGAAACGTGCCCTGCTATTAATTGTCGTGTTGGTGTTCGCCGCTCGCACCCCTGCGCAAGGTTCGAACCCGGCTAAACAAGTTGCAGGGGTAGAAGCTGCACCTCGCACGGCATCTAGCTCAGCCATCACGACCTTAGTCCCCTCGCAGATTTTCTCGCGGGCGCGCCCTTCCGTCGTAATTATCGTTGCATCTGACCAAAATGGCCAGCGTGAAGCATTGGGTTCGGGGTTCGTTGCGAGCCACGGAAGAATTGCCACGAACCACCACGTTGTGGAGGGAATGAACCAGGCATACGTTGTATTTTCAGACGGGGCGGTCAAACCAGTCTCCAGCGTTGTGGCGGACAGCGTCCAACTGGACCTGATAATCCTAGCAGTCGAAACAGGCAATCGACCACCCCTGCCGTTCGGTGATGAGCTATCGTTGCAACAGGGCGACCCTGTATATGCGCTCGGAGCCCCCAAGGGTTTAGAACTATCATTCACAGACGGGATCGTGAGTTCTTTCCGAAAGTCGGACGCTCAATTTTTGATCCAGACTACGGCTCCCATAGCACCCGGTTCCAGCGGAGGGCCACTGTTTGATCGAACCGGGCGGGTTGTTGGTGTCACTACTTCAATGATTTCGGATGCGCCGGGCATATATTTCTCGGTCGGCGTTGGGGACCTAAGGCGCTTGTTGAGAACACCACAAGGAGTTGTTTTGCCCTTTGAGGATTGGGCAAAACAGCAGCGCGGTAAGCCTCCCTCAGAGTCAGCAGACGGGATTGGACCAAGCCAGTCTCAACAGGGGCAAAATCCGGCACTATCTCTGCAAGAGACAATCTCCTGGATGCAGGATTTTTCAAAGGCACATGGCATGAGGTTCTTTGATGGCCGGCTCGCTGTCGAGAATGCGTTCTTTTCAGATCCCCTCCACCAAAAGCCATCCGTGCCAGGCTGTGCTGTTTGGACCACATACGATTCTCACGGGGGCAAACCAGGGGTGATAAACGCGGCCGTCGAATTCTTCAACTTGAGCGACATCAACCCTGACAGTGTCAAGGCCGATGAATACGGCAACGTGCTATTCGAAACTACCGACCCGTCCGGGAAAATTGATAGGACAGATACCTTCGATCCGTCCATAACATCCATGAAGCTTTTCACGCCTGAGGGTTGGGCGCAAGGCCACACCACTGAGGGTCCATCCTTCTTGGGCTCGCTCAATTTCGATTCAGTCGAAAGCGCCCAGCGGTTTGCGAAAGCGCTCAAGCACGCAGTAAGTCTCTGCGGAGGGGCCCCATCCCCGTTCTAGAATCAGACAGAACCGTGCTTGACGCCCACCTGAGTCGACGCATTACAATCAACAGCCTTAATTGATCTATTAAAGCTAAGCGGCTCACGCATTCCCTGCGCGTATCGAAGCTCGCAAGCGCTGCATGCTTGTTTTGCCCCTCGCGCATGAATTGGATCGTGTCTCGCTCGTAATCCACCATCTCTTGGGTGGTGAACACTCGGCCTGGTCTACCCGTTTTCTGCTCAACGCCGATAAACTCACCGCCGTTCACCCGCCTTTCGAACTCGGACCTAACATCAGTGAGCGTTGCCTGTCCCATTGAACGCCTCAGCGCATCCCGTACACTGCTCAGAAATAAGTTCGGGATGGAGGACGTATCGGCAATAAGTCGTCCAATGCTCCGTGCCAAAGACATCGTTGTATACAATTTTTCCGTGAACGATGAGGAACGACTGCCCGCTAAAGAGTTCATCCTTCAACTGGGTTGTGAAGATTATCGATTCGGCGTGCTCCTGGCCATGCTTGATGGCTTCAAAGCTTTCAACGATCTGGCCATTTGGGAAGATTGTTCCGGCCATGACTCTGTAACTGGCATGGCCAGAGGTGTACGAGAAATCCAAAGCTTCTCCCTTTTTGAAAACTCCTACCACGATGTTGCCGTGAACATTTTTAGCTGGAGTCTTTCCCACATTGATAAGTTCCGTAGGAACGAGGAAGGATTTGTCGAAGGTAAAAGTGATGTTGCCTTCAACGAATTTGAATGCCATCCAAGCGCGCTCATCCACAGTAAAGTTATGATTGCTATCGCGCCACATGCACCAAGTCACGATGGCGTAGGAAATTCCAGCCAAGAGAGCAGTCACTTCAAGAACCCGAACATACCAGGGAGTCGGCTCGTATCGGCACGTGCAGGCTTTATCGCTGGCCTGAATGAGTGGTGCAATCTCAGGGGGAATCAGAAGTGTGCTACCAGCTTTTGGATCTTCCTGGGGGGGCTGCATTCTGAGGATCTACGGTCTTATCGTCGGGCTCCCTTGGGGCATGAGGGCTTTCTGAAGTCATAGGTTCCTCTCTTTGGCCGCGAGCCTATCTCACAATCTGCGTACTACGCAAGGTAGCAAATCATCCCACGCAGGCCAGCGGGTTTTGCCGCGAAAATCCGGCACGATTTGTGAAGCGTTCCCTCGGCACTTTGGGTGAATAGCCACAGCTTGGTGACGGACTGCCGGTTGACAGACATTTATTCAATCCGCCAGCATCAGCGTGGAGGTGGCAATGCTGAGTTCGATTTCTGTATACCTCGGTCCGCTGTTCTCAGTGGCGGTCGGCTGGCTCCTTCACGAACTCTCCGATACGATCAGGGTTAGGAGAGAGGACCGCCGGGCTGTAGGCAACGTTTTGGCTGAACTTCTAGAACTTCACAGTCAATTGTGTTATCTGCCTAAGTACCTCTCTGAAATCAAAAGGCGTTTTGCACTTCCATCGGAAGCAGATGCCTTCCTTCGTACCGTAGTGGACCAGCTCCTCTCTCCCATGCGGTTGAAAATGGAGGAGAGATATAACGAGGCTATCGACTCCATCAAAGGTCGTCTGCCTATTCTCGCGTTCCAGTTGCGCGGGAAAGATCTAGTCAAGCGAACCTTTGACCACATGCGATCCCTCGCCAGTCCTGACCCGGCGGCTGTCGCAGCATTCCCACTTATTGAGGACGCATTGTCCCAAGAGGCCGCGCCACTTCTCGAAAGACTTTTGCTTAGGCTTGCTTGGATTCACGGCTTCGGTACGTGGCTCCGGGTCCGGCGGCGTCTCAGTAAGAAAGTGGCTCCGATTGAGCTGTATGATCTACTGGATTCGCTCCTCAAGGCAGCCGGAGTAAATCTCCCTTCGGGAACACCGCCAACCCCGTAGAGCAGATCCGATGTCGAGGCCATAAAAACCGAAGGGGGCCTCACGGCTCGCCAGCGCAAAGCCGCCCGGACGATTCGCCGCAGCCATTCCCCAGTGATTTGCAGTGGGAACACGAGACGATCTGCGAAGCTGGCCGATGGACGATGCTCAAACTTTGAGATCGTGTCTCTACGGGGCTCCCAGCGCGGAATCCGACCACCCCCGACTGTCCCCGACCAATCCCGACTATCACCAGTTTGAGTTTCCCCCCGATCTTGATGCGCCGATACCATATCGGGAGGCCGCAGTTTTGGTCAGTGTTTATACGGGTTCCAGAAGCGCGTTGCATGATTGGTGCAGACCGATAATCGGATTTGTTAACGGGCACGGCGCTACGTTCGGCTTTCTAGGCCAGATTGAGCTGCTCTTTTTCCGAGAGCAATTGATCCAGAGCAGTTTTCTGTTTGGTTGTGTCTTTGAAGAAAACCGAAGCAATAACGTAGGGTACTCGCTTGGAGGGAATGTCAGGTCTACAACGTTCCTTTAGTCCCTGGCAGATGGCCTGCTTCAAGTCTCTCCAATTTTTAGCCAAATAGATCCGCAGGTACTTGCTTTTCGGCAGACCTAGAACGGCGGCCTCGAATAGATCGAGGATAGTCTGCTCGTCTGTGGACGTTGTCCGTTCCCAGACTCGTCGGATGAATTTGAAAGCTTCGTACTCGCGAATCTCGGGTAGCTTGGGGTTCTGCCCCTGGCACCGCCGCGCAGACCAGAAGCAGCTAATACATGGCAAGCCAGTCATGGCAAAGGCTAGATTACGAGGATTGCATGCATACTTCTTAGATCGAATGAAGTTACACAGCTCAGCCCGAGCATAATATGCTTCCTGGTCGCGTAGCTTCTTTTCATTCGAATCTACTTCCTTGCTTGCAGTTTCCAGAATCTTCCTGGCCTCTTCGAGTTCTGCCTCACGCCTATTGGCTTCCAGCGCGATCACTTCACGCTTCTCTGGTGGCGCTTGGGATAGGGCCGTCTGAGCAAGCTGGGATCGCTCCAGAATGTCCCTGTAGCGCCTCTCTTCTTCGGTGTGGCGAGTCAGGGCTTCACCAAGGGCCTTGCTCGTATTGCGGACCTCGGTCCCGGTGGCCTTTTCGCCAGTGGACCGCAAGAATGGCGTGAGAAACCCTCGGTGGTTTGAATCCTTCAGCAGCTCAAAAGCCGCCCTAATATCGTCCGGTTTCCTGGCATGCTGGAGTTGCCAGCCGATATCCGCCCAATTTGAGGCTAACAGCCAATAAATTTCCCCTGCATGGCCTACCAGTGTCGCGTTGTTAATGCGCGTGTCTGGACCGGGCCGAGTCTTTGCCTCCGCTTCGCAGTCCAGGGTGCTTGTCCATGCGATTTCTGCCCTTGGCAAGAAAACCATGTCAAGGGGGGCCCCAATTTTACCCGCTTGGAGATCGAACTTGGATACCGGCCTATTGCGAGCAAATCGCCCCGTGCGTTCTTGAGAACCGCGAGGAGATTTCTTTCGTCGGCGCTTCTGTGGCCGTTTGCTTTTTGAAGTCGGGCGTAAGCTCACGACGTGAATGATAACCCTGAACGTTTGACAGAACCAATCGGGTCCGGACAATGCGGCTTTTGTGGGCGGGCCCTCCGTCTGAGTGTTTCCAAGGCAGGCGTTCGGATTTTCCGTTGTGATGCGTGCGGGCTTTTTGGTCAGGCACTTACGCCGCCCCGAATATTTCGGCCAAGGCTTCGGGAGAAAAGGAGGGACCGGAAAAGATGGTGCATCGCAAACTCACTCTAAGCGAACAACTCAAGGGCGTGAGGGCCGCACTACGAAGCCCGCGCACCCCGCCGCAGCTCAAAGAGGGCCTTCGTCGCAGGGCCGAAGTACTCGAGAAGCAGATCGGAACTAGGAGGCAGAACCAATGAATTCAAACGGCTTGAAAGTTGAGATTCGCTCGGCAACGAAGTCAGGTCCTGTCAAGGCGTACGCAGATGTGCGAATTGAAGTCCCCAACGGGGAACTCACCATCTGCGGGTTCTCGATCATTCAGAAAGATGGCAAACCCTGCTTCGTGGGTTTTCCAAGCAAACCCGGAAACATACAAGGCAAGTACTTTCCTATTTTCGAAGCTGAGGGACAAATCCGCGAGGCCATCTGCAAAGCCGTCCTAGAAGCTTATGGCCAGACGGGGACGCGCCAATGATCTTCCTCGGGCCGGGCGCGACTCCAAGCGCGGGCAATGTCCTGACCGCTCTGATAACCCGCGACGGCGTACCGCACGCCTGGCCTGAGGGAGTCCCTTGTGCGGGTGCCGGATCAAAAGAGTGGCAGGCCAGTTGGTTGTTTCTTAGGTCTGAGTCTTATGGGCACAGGAACTTCACTTGACTGAATTGGAGGTTAATTGCAACAAATGGCCAGGCCCTTTGGATGTGGCAACTTCACAGTCGTAGGACCCACTAAGGACAAACCGGGCACGTGCGGACACAAGCGGTTGCTCTGCGAAAGTCTTCGCTGCCCCAACTGTCGAAGTTCCAGAGTGAAGTATGTCCGGTCACGTATCGCGCAATTGGCCGATACATACCACCTCAAAAGATTCGTAACTCTCACCCTTGACCCAAGACGGGTGCCCAGCGGACATCGATCAGATCGCTACCTTCGGAACTGCTGGCGCAAAATGCGCGTCCTGCTGCAGCGAAGATTTGGCGCGTCGGTTCGTTTTATTGCCGTCCTTGAGTACCAGAAATCAGGAATGGCTCATCTTCACTTTCTGGTTGGCGTTTATATCCCGCAAGGTTGGCTCTCCGTAGCTTGGCAATCGATTGGTGGCGGAGCGATTGTCGATATTCGCTACGTCGATGTGCATCGCGTTTCGGCATACGTAACTCCGTACCTGACTGGTGGCAAGCTTGAGCACACCCTAAGACTTCTGCCTACGCGCGCCCGCATTTTCAGTACTTCGCGTGGGCTCTCCCTGAGCGAAAGGAAAGAAAAGTCAGGTTGGTGGCTTAACCGGGTCTCGATGGAAACAGTACGCAGGTTTTGCCCTAACCCCTCCGAAGAAAGATACGAGGAAGTGCAAGACGGCGCTAAGCGCCTTTCTTACTTCGAGGGCCTCCCGACAGTTGCCTCGATTGGAGATCTGGAAGTGTTTTCGGTGTTGAGACGTTTGGCGCGAGCTGCGGCAAGACTCCATGCATAGCGGATCTTCAGCGAGCGACTTGCTTTCCCATGCACCACGGGATACAGTCTCGCTCGCTACGCCGTCTTCTTTGAAGGCCGGAGGAATAGTGCCTAGAAGACGGTTTCAGAAAGGCAGATTAGTGATCCGTGGTGTCAGAAATCCGCAACGGTGTGGCATGTACCGCGAAGACGTCCTTCTGACAGATGGGACAATGCGCAGAATACGCCGCACCGTTAGGCTTGGCCCAGTTAGCAAGTTGTCCGAAAGAGCGGCTTGGGCAAAATTCCAACCGTATCTGGACCGTGTCAACTCTGCTGTGCCTTCGCCAAAAAAAACTGGAATTACACTTGAAGAATTCACAAGGGAGTGGCGTTCCATAATTGCGGTCAATTTGAAAGCGAGTACAGTGCGAGCTGCAGAATCCCATCTACGAGCCCATATCCTTCCAAGGTTGGGGGGACTCCCGCTACCAGAGATAAACACGAGGCTCATGCAATCTTTCGTGACATCTCTGGCGCTCAAAGGGTTGTCACGCAAGACCGTTGAAAACATCTTGTTGACGTTATCCTCCCTTCTGCGCACAGCGAGAGCTTGGGACTATTTTACTAGCGCTTTTTCGCTCTCGGATCTGACATTGCCACGCGATGGCGTAAAGAAGGAGCAGCGTTGTTTCACGGCAGAAGAAACCGGGCGCATCATTTCCGTTGCGCCTGAGCCCTTCGCCACCATTTGGGCTCTTACTGCTGTTCTGGGCCTGAGGGTTGGTGAAGTGCTTGCTCTACGAGTATCCGACCTGGACTTTGAACGAAAACTCATCCGGGTTCGCCAGTCATTAGACAGCGCGACTAGAAAGGTCCAGGCGTGTAAGTCGAATGCGAGTAGTGCAGACGTTCCTATGCCACCCCAGCTTGAAGTGAGGCTTCTCAGACACCTCGCCAAGGTACACAGCGAGACTGGACTGCTTTTCTTCAACAAGAACGGGCGACCTTATTCCGCCAACAAGTTGCGGGAGAAGCAGCTTCACCCGCTACTGCTGAGGTTAGGGATACCCCGTGGTGGCTTCCACGCTGCAAGGCATGGAGCGACTAGCGAGATGCTGGCAAATGGAGTTTCCCTGACAGTTGTACAAAAGCAGATGCGCCACTCCGATGCCAGAATCACCCTGGGGATCTACGGACACGTCGTAGGTAATGCTCAACGCGACGCTGTAGAGAAACATGAGGAACGGATCGAGAAATACGCGGTGCAGTGAATCAATTGGAGCCGAGTAGATGAATTGGAGCCGAGCTTCTTCTAAGTCTACTGGCTGCAACAAGATTGGTAGGGGCGGTGGGGATCGAAACAACCCACGCTTGGCATTTCAACGACTTACGAAGTAGGGCCCGGTTTGAAAAAGAAGGACTTGGTAGTCCTTGGAACCCTTATTGCCGCCGCAATGCCGCCTTTTTTCCCATGATGCTGCGAACAACTCTACGATTTGCTTCGCGTACTGCTCTTGGTATTGCTTGCGTGTAGATGTTCATCGTCGTTCGGATATCAGCGTGCCTCATCAAAGCCTGCTGAACTTTCAAATCTACTTCGTGCTCTCGCAACAAGCATGAGTAGGTGTGCCGAAACGTATGCCACCCAACACGCCCAATTCCGGCTGCGATCCCTGCCGGAATCAGATGATCTTCACGAATCTTGTCAGGCCAATACGGATTGCCTGTCTGCGGATTCGCGAAAATCCATTCTGAATCAACGTTCTTCATTCTTTCTCGGTGCTGCCGAAGAATCATGGCCAAGTCACGATCCATAGGGAGCGGTTTTGCGGAACCTTCCGTCTTGGTGTCTTCCACATTGCCGGCTACCCATGAACGTGCGATTGAGATAGTCGAATTCACCCAATCGATATCGCTCCATTTCAGCCCCGCAATTTCACTCACTCGCGGACCCAAGAATAGAGCGACTAGGGCCATTGTTCGAAACGGCTCCGTCAACCTTGCAAGTAGAAGGTTGAATTCCTTGATCGTCAAAATCCTCGGAACTTTCGTCCGCTTCGAAGACCCTTTCACTCGGACGAGACTCATCGGATTTCGTTCAACTGGAGTCAATTCCCAACGCATCGCCCAATTGAAGAGCAAGTGCATCATTTCCCGGATGTGGCCCTTACTTTTTCCGGCGAGCTTCAAATCGTTGACCCAAAGCTCGACGGGAAGTGGCTTCACCTGGGCGATTGGAACGTCTCGCCACTTGGGCTTTATGTGGGTATTGATCCAGCTTACGTACCGGGAGCGTGTTACCTGACGTTCTGGTAGCGCCTCACGAACATACCGATCAATGACCGCACCGAACGAAGTCTGGTCAGCCGGTTGAGGGTCGTTGATGATGAGCCTTCGACTCTCGGTAGCCTTCCAAGCTTCGACCTCCGACATTTCCTCCACTGTTCCGAGTATCACTGAATGCGAACCACTACGATCTCGATACTCCCAGACCCAGACATGCGGGCCAGTCTTACGAGATTTCTGGCGCACATACCCGAACTGGTACCTCTTGCGCTCAAACATTGGCATTCTCCTTTATGTTTGAGCCTCAAGGGTGGCGTGCCGAGTGTAATTCCATTCGCATCCAACAGTCCAGTTCACTCGCGTAAAAATACCAGCGTCCAAAACGGAAATGCCCTGGCACCTTGCCCGAACGCGCCATGCGCTTGACAGTCCTCGGGTGAACTCTCACAAAGGCCGCGGCTTCCTCGCACGTCAGAGGACGTTCGACAACTGAGACTTTGCCGTCGCCGAGCAACGCCGAAGTGATCGCTCCGCTGTCTCCTCCCCCTGTGGCCCCCTTGTCGGTCTCTGTGAGTGACAATTCGAATGTTTCTTTGATTGGAGATGTCAGTTCTCGCGTCCCCTTATCCTGCTGTTCAGTTCCAAACAACGGGTCGGACTGTAGAACCGAAGCATTCAGTACACGGCGCGAGGCATGCTGTCTTGAGGACGCTGTATTCTCGCGCACACCGAATTGTGTTGGACGGGTCTTCATGTTTGTTACGCGGTCTTTGTGAGAGCCTCTCCTTGGACTTGCTCTGAATTCTGGCCGTTGACTTGTTGGCCTAGCCAGGCTTTGAACTCGTCATCACGTTTAAATAGAACTTTCAGGGCCTCCGTAATGACGTAGGACGGAGTGGAGTCGATGAATTTTGCGTATTGATCGAGCTGTGTTTTCACCGACTCCTCGACGCGCGCCTGGATCGTCACTGACTTTGGTTGTTTGGGTGGTGCCTTGATGATTGCCATGCTTTCTTTTCGCTCCTCCTCTACAGTTTTGTCTTACATCCTGTCTTACGACTTCTCCGATTCCCTCATCCTGCGCGGCCAAAACACGAGCTGCGGATTCCAGCAGCAAGAGGCGGGAGTGACCCCCGAAGCCCGTAGGGATCGGGCCGCGATTTTGCGGCGCGATGGGGTCGCTCCCGCCTCTGATCGTGTTTTGGCCGCGCTCCGTTTCCGTGCCGTCTCTGTCGCATCTGCCTGCTCTTTCTGTCTGTTATCTCCATGCCAGGGTGATCTCGGGGGTGAAATCCCCCGAGAAAGATGTCGCCTCTGAACTTTTCCCGGGTACGTTTAGGGGCTGATGCGGGTGTCGCTCGAACAACGCTGCCTGGCCATTCACGGTTGCGCAAATAAAGGTGACCTGCGAAGGCATCTGCAACTTCACGGATTCGGTCCGCACCGTGTTCTCGGTAATCTCCCCAGCACGCCATCTCTGGTACAGGTTCTCTATGCCTGGGTTACCAAATCTCTCTTTTCCCTGGTTCATGAATAGGATGTCGTGCTCCGATAGCTTGCCGTAATTCTTCTCGTCCCAAGTCCTCCGCGTTCGAAAATAGTCGAACAATTTACGCGGGCCTGTCGGGTTCCAAAGTCTCTGAAAGGTTCCGTGGAATAGCTTCTTGGCGCGCTCGAAATTCGTGTCGCGGGTTGCGACGTAGTAGAAGCGGAGCTGCGAGAGCTTCGTGAAAAGCGTCAGATACGCATCCAGATGAGTCTTGAAGCTATCCATGCTTTCAAACCCCGGATCGATGAAACTGAAGGTCATCACAGGGGGGAGAGAGGTACCAGGGTGGTAAAACATGGGGAATTTGTCCACGAAATAGCGGTCGGTGTGTTGGTCTTTGATTGCTCCCGAATAGCGCTTGTGGGGCAGGATTTTCTTGTCGATTCCCATCTGGTCGCAGAAGAAAGAGAGCTTCTGTTCCTCGGATTCAAGATAAGTGAAGCCTTGATTTCGGAGAATGAAGTCAAGCGCGATGAGCCGGGTTCGGATGTATTCGGTCGAGTGGACACGCCGGAAACGAACATTCTCCCTGCCAATTGCCTCGTACAGATTGCGTGAGAAAAGATGAAAGACGCGGCCATGCCGAAGGTATTCCTTCGAGCTTGCGTGCTTCTTCTCTACGACTTTCCGCGCAAACGCGACGCTGCGCTTGCCGGGTTTCATCTTGATGAACTGGAGAAACTGCTGGCAGGTGAAATACCCGGAATGCGTAGCCACAAGGTAGAGGAAACGGGCCTCCTCTTCCGTATAGCCGAAATACCGGAGCGCTTCGATATGAATGGGGAGGAATTTCATAGGGCGAAGATCCTCGCGCTGATTTCCTGGGTATCGAGAACGCGGCGCAATTTGGCATGGTCTTGCTGGCGAGCGAACATATGGAATCCGGCCTTGGCCTTTTCGCCGAGGCCCTGGGGCCGATAGTCCCGCGTAGCGATTTCGAGATCGAGACGGCGCACATCGCGACAGTCGTCCTCATACTCGATGCGGAGGTCAGGGATGGGAATTTTGCCGTCCACCACTTTCAAATCGAACTGGTTGGCAATGAAGATTCGTTCGTACCGTGGGTCTTTGTCGGGCCGCATCCGGGAAAGGGCTTTGTAGAGGTCTTTCTTGAGTTCAAAGTCGAGAACGACGCGACGCACCTTCCCACCCGAGCGTTCGATTTCCCTTGAGACCTTCTGGTAGAGCCGGTATAAGTCGGCGTCGTGTCGGGCCTCCTTGGGCTTCACAAGGCCATGGTAGGTAGCCTGCCGACTGGAGACAAACTGCGCACGCTCAAGGAGCCTATGGCCGTCCTTTGTTAGAGTTAAAACCTTCGTCGAATACGATGAATGGCCTTCGATGGTGCGCTGTTCGACGAGGCCCTGCCGACTGAGGCTGCGAATGTCGCTTTCCATCTGCGTATAGTTGCCTTGGTATCCAAATCGCGCGAGATCGTCTTCCGGCACGACGCGGAACTTGCCCAAGTCTGTGAGTGCACGAACCTCGGATTCGCGTAGCGAGTATTCCCGGTCTCGACCACGATAGATCGTAACCGGGCGGTCGAAACCGCCGCGGGACCGAGTGGAATTCGATCCCTTTCCCCGTCCGGTTTGGCTCTGCTCTCTGTCTGCGCGAGAACCCTGACCGGCCCTTTCCACCAAGTCGGGGCCGGATTCCCGGTCCCATCGAGTTGGGAATGCGAAGTCGGAAATGCCATAGGGACGGTCCATGGACAGATTCCTTTCGTTTCACCTTGGCGAGAAAACGGGGATAGACTTCGAGTGATGTGCCAAGGAAGCAATCCGGGATTGTGAACTGGCGCAGATCATGTTGCTATTGCTAGAAACAGAACTCAGACCTGCTGGGGACTTGCCTGGTCTTGTTCCTCGGGATACAAAAACACCTCTTCTACGTTCTTTCCAAAAGCGCGTGCGATCTTGAAGGCTAACGGTAGACTCGGGTCGTACTTCCCGGTTTCAATGGCATTGATGGTTCCGCGCGCGACTCCCACATGGGCTGCAAGCTCGGCTTGCGACCATTCTTTTTCCGCTCTCAATACGCGTAACCGGGTCTTCATCGATACCGCCATGAGTAAAGAATCAATCCGATGCTCCACAAAATGATCATGAGCGCGGGAATACCTAGCCAGGAGACGGGATGAAAACCGAAGCTCTGGAGGAACCCGATAGCCGCAGAAAAAACCAATGTTCCCGTAAAGGCAAACGTCAGAGCACGGTAGTTGATCTGCCGTTCGTGCTCATCGTTCGACCGAAGAAAGCGCAACAGGAACAAGATCGCCGCCCCAGCTCCGACGGCAGCCAGAGCCAATAGGGGCACACGGTAAGGTAAAATCCTGCCGACAAGACTGAGGGCAACGACTGACAGAAGCGCAGCAACATAGAAGAGCAAGAGCGCAGTTCGACGGCGGTCGGCTAGTTCATCTCGAATGGGTTTCTCGGGCACGGTAACCTCCCCGAAGACACCCCCTAAGAGTACGCTGCAACGACCTAGATGTCAAGTATAAAATACTTTCTGTGCTGTTTAAGGTTTAGAGACGGCTTCCTGGGTGAGCCGCCTAGATCTGAACCATTCACCGTCGTTTCAAATCCCCAGACGTTGACTTGTACTCCCCTTCCCGCGAGCATTAACGATTCGCGCAGCCGGAACTGTTTCTTGCGAACTTTGATCTTTCCCCCCCACTTACTAAAGACGGACGATACCCTCACTAATACCCTCACTTAGAGTTACTACCCTTACTCTTCTCATAGCGCCAGCGTGCGGCTAGCCCCTTGCCACGACAAATCACCTCGCCGGAACTTCTTAAATCGACCAACAGCTTCCGAATCCATTCCCGGCCAACACCAGGGCACGCACGTTCTATGTCCGCCAACCGAAACTCTCCTTGTTGAGTGCGGATAGCTCCCAACACCATTTCTGTCTTCGCTCCCCTTGGCGAGCCGAGTTCGCCAACGCGTTCCTCGAATTCATGATAGGCGCTTTTAAGTATGAAGAGAATGTAGTTGATGTATGGCCAGGGATCGTGTCCGCCCTTATGCCAGTGCTGGGAACTTTGCTCCAGCGTTTCATAGTAACGATCCTTGTTCTCCTCGATCACGCGTTCCAAGCTGACGTAGCGTCCGACTTCAAAACCGAGGTGATAGCACTGCAAGAGCAGCAGCAGTCGTGAAACGCGACCATTTCCGTCTCTGAACGGGTGGATGCAAAGGAAATCTAAATTCATGCCTGCTAAAAGAATCAAAGGATGGATTCGGCGCTGTTCGAGGCAATCCTTCCACAGCGAAAACAATTCATACATCTGTGTTGCAGTTTCACTTGCTGGAACGGTCTGGAAGCGGATTCTTTGCCTTCCATCGGGCGACTTCTCAATGATATCGGAGTCCTTTTCCTTATATTGTCCCGCGTCTCCAACTCCGCCCCGAGTCAATCTGTGAAGTTCTCGAATCGTGTCCTCGGATATGGGAAGTTGTGCACCCTGCTCGTGGATTCGTTTCAGCGCGTCTCGGTAACCGCGAATCTCCTCTTCAGCTCTGTCTCGCAGTTGCTTGTGACCGAATACAATTGTTCCAACGCGTGCCTGATCTGCAACCACTCCCTCAATTCGGTTTGACGAAACCGCGCTTTCAATCAAAGCGTGTTCTCGCAGTGCTTTGAGTGTCTGCGGAGATTGCTTTGTAAAAAGCTCTTGTTTTCCACGCGCCTCTCCCAAATCTGCCAGATACCAAGAGGTCGTCGCCGGAATCGTCTCGATTCCGGTCACAAATTGTCGCAGCGTCTTCACACATTATTCCTTTCGTAGTTAAACTCGCAAGATCTCTCCTAATCGCCACTGCGTCGCAAGCGTCTCGTCGCGGCAGGGCTGTAGATCCCACGAACCGATTTGAGCTTGGGTGCTCTGACAACCACGCTCAGGCGCCTTGCGTTCACTCCACTTTGTTCATTTTATGCCAAGGTCTTGGCGCGCCGTTTCCATCAAATCAACTTCAAACTTTATGGCCTTCTGGGCGAAGCTCTCGGCATGGGGGTTGTCCGTGTTAGGAAGACTCTGCGGCGCTTCAGTCACTTCCTGAACTAACGTCTCCCACCTTGCGTCAATACCTTTTCGCTGGAGGACCTCAGCGATGAATATGCGGCTCCGGATCACCCTAAACCCAATTCGTATTCCCTTATTGTGGTCGAAACTATCGTCATTCGGGGCGTGGACGGGAACAACGCTCCAAAATGCGTATTTCATATAGCCAAGAGCCTCATGCATCTCGCTCATGAACTCTCGCCATTCGGCTTTCTTGTTTTCCCGAATCCACACAACTCGCTCACGGTGCTCGGACAAAAAGTGCGCAACGACCGCGCCAATCAGAGATGAAATGCCAACAATATTTAGGACTGTCTGCCAGACGGAGGAGTGATTCACATTATGACTCTACAACTTGATTGCTCCAGCGGCAATAAATTCCGCGTGACGTGCTAATAGCTACAACTGACAACCTGCCTTGGCTGGACATGTGACACAATCCCGCAAAAGTCCCATCTCGCTCCGCAAGGGAGTCGGCGTTACTGCCGGACTTTCGCTCGCGTCTGGCCGTATCGGAGGCGTTGCTTAGTAGGAGCACGCCGAACATGGGCAGGGTGAACAGGAGCCAACCCAGCAAACTCATTCCAAACGCAACGGCACCGAACTTCAGCCCGATGAGGACCATCGCTGCGACCAAAAGCCATCCATCGGACGACGCGGATGGGGTCAGCTCGCCGCATTAGGCCTGGACGCTCTCGGCCCGTCCTGTTTGTTTCTATCGTGAATCAATTTGTTTTGTAACTTTTAACGTGGCACTGATCCGCGTTGGAACCGAAAGCTATTATGCCGTCGCTTCCATACCACGTAAAACTAGCCCATTCGCCTTTTGTGGTTTCATGGAAGCATTCCTCTGTGTATACAGTTAACTGTGACTTCCCGGCTGTGCCAGTGTAAACTCTGTCCTGAACCTTTCGTACATCCTCAAGCTTCACTGCAAAATCACTGGCGTGCAGTGTGTAAGCCATAAAAAGAAGCACCAAGGTTCCCTTCAAAGCCAGACGAAACATTTTATTTTCCATTTTTCCTCCTGCGCGGGCGCTGGGAAAGAAAAGCGTAAGGAAAATTTGCACTCCGTAGCCAAGTGCGGTCTATTACATTATCGGCTCGGTGGGTGCCATGCCGGGGCCGCCACCGGGGTTTTCCCACTTGGCCACCAGTTCCAGTTCGCTTTCTCTGGCCCATTCTCTTGTAGCGA
>Ga0187865_1002795_pt1 | contig 15650 bp, 9 predicted proteins | sample June2016WEW_11_1_2_FD_132989 | JGI IMG/M metagenome (GOLD analysis project Ga0187865, IMG submission 132989) | Peatland microbial communities from SPRUCE experiment site at the Marcell Experimental Forest, Minnesota, USA - June2016WEW_11_100 | ecosystem: Environmental > Terrestrial > Soil >...
GCCGTGGATGAACACAAACATCGGCAGGTTCTTCGCCTCAAACTTTCCTGGCGGATACATCAACATGCCTTCCACGAGCGTGCCGTCGTCGGAGGTCCAGCGATAGGGCTTGGCCAGGGGCAGTTCGCGCTCGGTGAACAGCTTGTTGAAGGAAGTGATGGGCCGTGCCTGTGCCAGTTTGTCGGGGCCGTCGGCGATGTAAACTTCCGTGGGCCGCACGGTTGCCGAGTAGGCAAACGCAATGCGCGAGCCTTGTGATGCGGCAGCGGGGAGTTCATAGGTCCCAGCCCATCCTTCGCGCTTCACGATGGCGGCTTTCGGATTCGCTTGCGATACCAACTGCACCTCAGTCCCGGTGCGGCAGGCGCACAGCACTGCGCCGTCGGGCAGCGGCGTGTAGCGCACGACTTCGCCCGGGTAGTCGGCAAACCAGCGCTGGACTTCGTTTTTGCCGGACGCGTCGCCGGCATCCACCCAGTAGAGGCGCGGTTGCGGGTCTTCATACTTTCGTTCCAGCGATCCCAGGTTGACCTGAAAGAACAGATGGCGATTATCCGGAGCCCAGTCCAGATTCAGTTCCACGGCTTCGTTGTGAGTCAGGCGGATGGGCGTGGTTTCGGATGCATTGTTGGTGAGGTTGACGAGGTAGAGTTCGATGTCTTCGACCTTCTCCTGACGCTCAGACACCGACGAAGTCACGAACGCCAACCGCTGGCCGTCGTGCGAGATGCTGATTTGTTCCACCCGCAGAGGCGTGCGCGCAATTGCGACTGCGCCCGGCGTGGCGCGGGAATCTTTCTCCGCATCCGGGATCTCTCTGGAACCGAGGGCGGCGTGGCGTGCCAGTGCTTCCTCGAGAGTGATGCGGAATATCACGTCACCGCGCTCATCGCCACGGTAACGGATCACGTCCTTCCAATCTTTTTTGTGATCGTCGTTCTGCTGCTTAGTCCAGGGCTGGCGGGTCGCGAAAACGATTGCCTTAGAGTCGCGAGACCAGGCAAAGGCGTGGATTTCGTCCTCGCCTGATGTGATGGCAAAGGCCTCGCCGCCGCTGGGCGAAATCAGAAACAGCTGGGCAACGTCTTTTTCTTTGTCTTTATCTTTGCCGTCTCCCGCGTCTGCGTCTTTGGCATCGCCGGCTTTGCGCTCCGAGAGAAACGCGATCCACTGACCGTCGGGCGACCATTGCGGCGAGCTGTCATGCCCGGATTGCGTCAACTGCGTCAGACTCCCAGCCGCGGTCCGGTAGAGCCAGAGTTCTTTGCGGAAGATCTGCTGATCCCAGTCGGCCCTTTCTGTTCCGATGACGACCGAGTTGCCGTCCGGCGAAACTTTCACCGCGGGAAAGCTCACCGAGTTGAAGAATTCATCGAGCGTGAGCTTGGGCTTTGCGGTTTGGGCATGGGCAAAGATCGAAGTGGAAAATATCGAAGCGGAAATCACGGACACAAGCAGGATTAATCGTCGCATAGAAGACCGTTGCATAGAAGATCGTCGCATAGAATTTTCGATAACAATTTTCAAGAACTACGAGGTATACACTGCGCGCGTTGTTGGTGGCAAACGTTCGGTAAGCTGGTGGCGAAAGTGAGACCCGCTTTTCAGTCTCAATTCGCCAGATCTTGTCATCCCGAGCGAAGCGAGGGATGACAATTCATGTTCTTTACGGTGCGGTAGGTTGCGCGTTGCGCAGCGCTTCATCCAGCGTCTGGTTGCTCGGTACGGTTTGTTCCACCACACGCCAGCCGTCGTCATAGCCACGGAAGCCGACGGTCGAGCGGTAGCGCACTCCGCTGTCGTACAGCGCCGCGCCAACCTGATTGATGGAAACCCAACGCCAGGTGAACTCGACGTCGGCGAAGTTACCCGCCTTGCTGATTCCGTCAATGCTCAGCAGTTCCCGGCGCGCGACTTGGATCCCCATCGGGCCATTGTTGGGCAATGCAGTCGAAATCAGGGGACGGATCGTATCCACTCCGAGCGGTGTGAGCAATACGTCCCAGCAGGGCGGAGGTTCGACTCCGGCGGGACATTTCTCCTCGGTGCCGATGATCCATCCGCGGCGCTGTAACACCATGGAATCGGGAGAACTGAAATCCTTGTTGGAAACGATGCCGGTTTTGAGCCAGAACAATTGCGGCGCTTTGAATGCGTCGGAGGCCGAGATCAAATCGGCGGCGAGCCGGCGCGTCAGAAAATCTCGCGGAGAACAGCCCAGACCCAGACACAACAAGACTGCCGGCAGCAAGGTTTTTGCGGTGCGCATGAATGTTGATTATTGTCGCGAGAGGATTTTAACCAATTGCGCCCGCCCGCGGGGCAGAAAAGGCGCGGCCGCAATCTGGCCGTCAAATTTCTTCGACCAGCGACCGGGGACCGGCGCGTGGCAGGCCGGGCAATTGCCTTGCGGAGTCAACTTGTACTGTTCGATCGAATATCCATAGCGCTGGATCAGCATTTCGCCACACTGGCGACAATGAGTATCTTCCAGACCCTCCACCTGCCCGGGAAGGTTGCCGGCATAGATGTAGCGCAATCCAGCTTCACGGCCGATGGCGGCGGCGCGCCGCAGATCCTCGGGACGCGTATCGGCGGACGAAGTCATTTTGTAGTCCTGGTGAAAGGCGGTGACGTGCCAGGGGATGTCGGGCGAAACGCTGGCCAGAAAAGCGGTCAGCTTCCGCAGTTCGTCGTCGCTGTCGTTCAAGCCGGGAATGAGCAAGGTGACGATCTCCAGCCACACGCCCATCTGGTGCAAACTGCGGATGGTGTCGAGGATCGGTTGCAAGCGTCCGCCGAGCTGGCGATAGTGATGATCGTCGAAGCTCTTGAGGTCCACCTTGTAGAGATCAATCCAGGGACCGAGATACTCGAGCACGCGCGGAGTTCCGTTGCCATTCGAAACAAATGCGGTCAGCAAGCCTGCCTGTCGGGCTTGGCGGAAAACCGCAACCGCCCACTCGCTCGTGATCAGCGGCTCGTTATAAGTGCTGACCACAACTTTTGCGCCCTGGGCAAGCGCGTCTTTAACCATCAGCTCCGGATCGGCATCGAGCAGCGATGAGACGGCGTGCGGGTCGCGCAGCGCCTGCGAAGTCACCCAGTTCTGGCAATAGGAGCAGTGCAGATCGCAGCCCAGCATTCCGAAACTGTAAGCGAGGGCTCCCGGGTGAGCGTGGAAGAATGGCTTCTTCTCAATCGGATCACACTGCACTCCGGCGACATAGCCGTAGGGAACGTAGAGCGTGCCACCGTGATTGAAGCGAACCTTGCAGACACCGGGTTGTCCCTCGGGAATCGGGCAGCAATGGCCGCAGGCATAGCAGCGTACTCGATTGCGATCCAGCTTTTCCCAAAGAGCAGGGTCGCCTTCGCGGACGCGGTCGTCGGCCGTCAAGATGTCGCGCAGCGTGGCCACGAGTCTATTTTACGGCTGTTTGAGGCGAACGGGTTATGGGAAGCGGGTTCCTTACCACAGAAGACACAGGGGAACCCAGAAATGATCTCCGGTTCAGTTCCTCGCGGGCTTCGCGGCGTTGTGCTGGCGGAGCCAGACTTCGGCCTGCTGGCGCGCGGCGGAGACCTGCGCCTGGGTCATTTGGGAAGCCAGCCCTTCGAGTCGAGACTTGCTGTTCTCGTCACCCTGGGCGAGCGCTAGCGCAGACCAGAAGTAGGCTCTGGAAAGATCTTGAGGAACTCCACGCCCCGCCCAATAGTAGGCGCCGAGCGTGGCCTGCGCGGTAACATGCCCTTGTTCGGCGGCGCGCAGGAACCACTGCATGGCCTGCACGTCATCCCGCGGAACATCCTCTCCGTTATGGTAGCGGACGCCCAGCTGCCATTGTGCGTCCGCGTCTCCCCGATCGGCGAGCTTTCGCAAGTCGGCCAGGGACTTCGCTGGCGGGCGTTGATCGGCCGAGCTGCGATCGGTTGCGCCTTGCCCTGAAACCTTCGACGCCGCCTCGCGCACAGACCGCTGCGACGCTTCCGGTGAGATGCGCTTCTCGACCATGGGTCCGACTAAATAGCCGACGACCATCGCTACCACTGCAATGGCCAGCCCGAGCAGCCCGAGATCAAGCAAGCGAGACGGAACTGCGACCGCGGGTTTGGGAATCTGCTCCGGCACTTGCGCTGAGACGATTTGTCCGGGGACCCTCTGCGAGGCTTGCTCTTCAGGCTTCTGTTCCCACAAGGTCTCGCGAGTCGCAGGGATCGAACCTGATTCCATCGAGCCTGACTCCATCGAACCTGACTCCGAAGCGGGCGGCCGCGACACGCCGGACACAGCTTCTGGCGTGATTGGCGCTTCCGGTTGAGTCTTTTCAGGCTGGGTCTTTTCACGATGGGTTTTGGGAATCATTTCAACGAGCCGGTCCAAAACCGTCTCGTGGGCCTTCGTGAAACCGCGCGGCTGCGGAAAGAAAATCTCCAGCAGGCCGACCACCCGGAAATCGGACACGATGGGTGCGGCGATGAGCGAGCCTATGCTCAGTGTGCGACAGACTTCCGGATCGATACGCGGATCGTTTTCCGTATCCTCGCAAGAGACGAGGAGGCCACTGCGAACGCATTCTCCCGACAGCCCTTGTTTTGCGTCCACGGGGGCGCCCAGCGGTGGAGCTGGTTCGCCGGCTCGCGCCCGGCAGATCATCCTGTCATCCGTGAGCAACGCCAGGGCCGCGCCACTGGCTCCCGTGAGACTCAAAGCGCGCTCGGTGATGAGCTCCAAAACTGCATCGACGTCGTCACCGATCTCGCGGAGCTCGCGGCGAACTGCTTCCAGCCAAGCGTGCGTTGCGCTTCCATCGGAGATCGGAACGACACTGGGGGCTTTCCTGACCGGCGCCGGCTCGGGTGATTTCTCTTCCTCGCGGCGTGCGAGTCGCTCGGTTCGAGCAGCGTGGTTGGAGCAGGCGATCAGCAGGTTGGCAAAAAGCCATTGTTTCAGTATTTGCCGGGAACTGTCCGAAAGCCCGGAAAACCGGATACCTCCGCGGCCAGCGTCATCGCTCCAGATCACCTGGCCACTGCCGTAAATGTAACTCCTGGTTTCAGGCAGCTCGAGGCAAAGCGTTACGGTCCGGTTTATTTCCAGGCGTTCACTGGTTTGGACGGCGAAGCCGTCTTCGTGCAGGTCGAGCAATTCGCTCAGGTCAACAACCATGCCGGTCTGCGGGCCATTGAAACTGGCGTAAACCGGGGTGTGGAGTTTTTGACGAACACAGCGACGCCGCTCTCCGTTGGGAGCCCCTGCAACTGGATCCGGCAATCCGAGAATGCTCCGATCCATAGTTGACACCATATTAACTCAGGGATCGAAAGGAAGGGAGCAAGATCAACCGGGAGGCAACTTCAAAAAAGCCGTTACAGGTTCGCGGCGAGAAACCGGGCGTCGCCTTGCACTACCGGCACGAGAACCTCGGGCATGGTCAGCACTCGCTGGAGCGCGTCTGCGAGGGTAGCGGGAAATTCGGAAGTCAGGAGGTTGACATCCAATTGCAGATCGCGGTGGCTGTAGATGCGGTAGACGACGAGTGAGCCGCGGCGCTGGTTTGAAGTTGTCACCAGGTCCAGCGTCAGCTTCCACGAAGGCTGGCTGAAAATTGCCGCCATGTGAGAAAACTTGCTCCAGTGAAAGTGGCGGTTGGTTTCGCCGGGCACCGTTTCATCACCAGGAAGTAACTTGAGTTGCAATTCGAACGCATCGAAATCGTTGCTATCGAAGGCGGCGACCAGGACGCTGCGCACCTGATCGAAATCGCCGGCCACCTTGAGTTCCTCGACCGCGCGGCGCACCGAAAGATTGTTGATCACGATCTGCCGCTGATCAATGGTGCGCTGCGCCACTCGCCGCAGTTCGCCAAACTCCAGGTAGTTCAGATGCTGGACTCCCAGCCAGATGCCGGTCCCCACGACCGCCAGCACCAGTCCCAGGGTGCTGCCCGTCGGCCAAAGCAGGAACAGGCTGAGCATGGCAAACATGGCAGACACGGCGTAGAGAACGATCACCACCTGGCGATGCGAAAAACCCATCTGCAGCAACTTGTGGTGGATGTGTTCGCGATCGGCGGTGAAAATCGGGCGTCCGCTGATCAGCCGTCGCAGGATGGACAGCAACGTTTCCAGAATTGGCAATCCGAACGAGACCACCGGGATGGCCACGGCCACGAAGGTCGGCGCTTTCTGCGCTCCGGCCAGAGCCAGCGCGCTCAGCATGAAACCGATGAACAGGCTGCCCGAGTCACCCAGGAAAATCGTGGCCGGATTGAAGTTGAAGCGAAGGAATCCCAGGATGGCGCCAGCGAGAGTCACGCTCATCAGGGAGCCGAGCCAGGAATGGGTGACCAGCGAGACGATAAAAAACACCATCGTCGAAAACAAAGCCGAACCGGCGGCCAAACCATCCAGGCCATCGATGAGATTGAAGGCATTGGTAACCGCAACCACCCACAACACCGTGAGGGGCAAGCCGACGAACCAGGGCAGCGAGTAGGAACCGAAGATCACCGGCAGATCGAGAACGCGCATTCCGCCGGCGAACAGCATCGCAGCCGCGATCGTCTGCACCGCAAACTTCAAATACGGACCTGCGCCGCGAAGATCATCGTAGATGCCAAGACAGAAAATCAGGCAAGCCGGAACATAAATACGGAGGAGCGTGGTGGGAGCGAGTCCAGCGAGCAGGCGCGGAAATACCAGGGAGAGCACGAGCCACACGCTCAAGCTGACCGAGAAGGCCAGGAAAATCGCCACGCCCCCCAAACGGGGGAGCGGGGCCTGGTGGACATGCCGTCCGTCTTGCGGCACGGAAACCCAGCCTCTGCGGGTCGCCATGTCTCGCACTTCACGCGTAGCCACAAACGACAGCGCCAGCGAGAACGCGAATAACCCAAAGAACAGGAGCGTCAAAAGCCGAGTTCCCTTCCGGCTGAAACACCCGGCACTTCACACCACGTGCGCTGCGCGGAAGCTTCAGTCAATTCTTTCAGACAGGGTTTCCCCATTTAGTGGCGCCAGTGACGAATTCAATGTTGGTTTTCTGGAACTATACAACTCGTGGCCGTCGCCGAGCAAGTGTTCTGGCGAATTTTTTCGTTTACTCTTGATGCTCTCCCGCGCTGTGAAACCGAGCGCCCTGCGCCAATTCCACTCGGTGGCGTGTGTTAAACTCGACGCACGCATAAATCCAGGAGTGTTGGTATGCCCGGGCGGAATCGCCGCTTCCTTTTGCGAAGCTTGTACGTGTTTCTTGTTGGTTCGTGCAGCCTTCACCTTCTGGCCCAGACACCGGTTGCGGGGGAACCGCCCCAGCCCGCACCTGCGAACGAAACCGCTTCGCCCCAGTCGCCTCGTCTACTGGCTAACTCCAATGTGAAGCTGGGCATCGGCGATCTGATCGAGATCAGTGTGTTCGGAGTGCCTGATCTCTCGACCAAGACGCGCGTCAGCGGTTCCGGAGACGTGTACCTTCCCCTGATTGACTATGTTCACATTGCGGGCCTGACAACCGATGAAGCGCAGGAGTTGATCCAAAAGCGGCTGGAGGATGGAGGCTTTGTCCGCGGTCCGCACGTTTCCATTTTCGTGGACGAATCCGCCTCGCAAGCGATCACCTTAGTTGGGGAGGTCAATCACCCCGGGCCCTACCCTGCGATCGGTGAGCGCCGGCTTTTCGACTTAATCTCGGCGGCGGGAGGATTGAGTGACAAGGCGGGCCGCAATGTGACCATCGAGCATCGCGGAAATCCCGGTCAGAAGGTTGAGCTTCAGCTATCGTCGAACCTGGCGGAAGATACCCAGAACAACGTAGATGTGCTGCCGGGAGACACGATCATTGTTTCTCGCGCCGGGATTGTTTATGTCGTGGGCGATGTTCAGCATCCCAGCGGGTTTCGGATTGAGGACAACGCCCTCAGTGTTCTCAAAGCCCTGGCGCTGGCCGGCGGCGGCACCCGCACCTCTGCCTTGAACAAAACCAAGATCCTGCGGCAGACGCCGAATGGGATTCAGGAAATTCCCGTCAACCTCAAGAAGGTACTTTATGCCAAGGCGCCGGATATGGCCCTGGTGAAAGGCGACATATTGTTCATACCAGGAAGTGCGGCCAAAGCTGCCGCCTATCGCACCGCGGATGCAGCCATGTCGATGTCCACCGCCTTGGCAGTCGTTGCGGTTCATCCTTAGGGCGTGTGGGGACGGGCGCCCTCGCCCGTCCAAGCCGAGCGCAGCTCGGCAGCTGCCTGTGGTCACAGCAACTCTGGATTCGCTATAGTGCGTGTGGCGCGGACACTCCCGCCCGCGGCCGTTGCCTTTGCCTCGTGTTCCCCGTTCTCGCGAACAGAACTGTCCCCCGCTACACACCAAGAGCTTCAAGCACACTGATGTAGTCTCGAGCCGTTTTTTCGCGGGAACATTTGTTGACGATGTATTGCCGCCCGCTGGCTCCCATTCGTCGTCTGCGCTCGGGGTCCTCCGCCAGTTCGATGATCGCTTTCACCAGGGCCTTACTGTTCTCGGGTTCCACAAAAACGCCAGCGCCGGCTTCTTCGACAATCTGGCGGGCCTGCCCATCGACGGCGACGATGACCGCCCGCTCGCACGCCATGTATTCGAGGAGCTTGGTGGGAATCACCGTCTTGAACAGCTCGGTCTTTTTCAGCATGACCAGGCAGAGATCGGCAGCCGAAACATAGGCGGGAATCCGCTCCCGCGGCTGCTGACCAAGGAACTGAATGTTGGTGAGTCCGCGCACAGCGGCGAGTTCCACGATCCGTTCCTTTTCTGCCCCTTCCCCAATCAGCAAGAACATCGCGTTCGGCAACGCTCTCTGTAATTCTTCGGCGGCGGCAATCAACGTCTCCAGTCCATGCGCATTGCCCATCGTGCCGACGTAGCAAATTAAAAAACGATCTTCAAGCTTCAGTTGCTTTCGCACTTCCGCCGCTGCCGGGTCGAGCCGGAACAGATCGGTCTCCACTCCATTCTCGACAATGGAAATCTTTTTCGCGGGAACGTTCCAGGACCGCATCAGGTGATCCTTGAAAGCCGGCGACACGACGGCGATGCGGTCGGCTCGACGGTAAAGAAATCCGGCGATTGCGCCCAGCGCGCGATGCAGCAAGGTTCCTTCGCTGCCCGCGCCGACGGCCGCGAGCGATTCCGGCCAAAGATCGCGCACTTCGAAGACGAAGGGGACGCGCTTCCAAAACGCCAGCCACCACCCGGAAAGCGCGCACAGCAATTGCGGAGACGTGGCGATGATCACCTCCGGCTTATGCAGAGCCAACCCGCTGATCGCTGCCGAGACACAGAACGACGCGTAATTGAGAATTCTTTCGTGCGCTTTTCGGTTCGGCAGTGGCCACAGCCACGTGCGAACGACGTGCACCCCATCGACGGTTTCCGTGTAGCGCAGCCGATGGAACCGCGAGCGCCAATCCTCGGGCACGACGCCGGTCGGATGGTTCGGGAATCCGGTGAGGACGGTCACATCGTGCCCCATCCGCGCCCAATGCCGGGACAACTCGGCGGCACGTGCCGCTGGCGCTCCCATTTCAGGCGGAAAGTATTGCGAGACGTAGAGAATCTTCACGGTCGGATTAGAACGATCAATGTTCTAGCAATCAGTAGTGCAGCAATTTGAAAACGCTTTTCTCGACCAGGGCACGGGTCCGATTGCTACGACGCTGCGCGTAGCCTTCCCACCGTTCGGCAACATCCGCAAAGCGAGCGTCGCCCGTCAGCTTGGACATCACGCGCAGCTGTACGATATGCAACTGGTGATAGAAAGGGCTCGCCAGCATTTTCAGCCGGGTTCCAGATTGTTCATATAGCGACCAGGATCCGGTATCGAATCGAGCCAGGTTGTGAACCAGAGTCTCGACCCCGCGGTCGAACATTTCCTTCGCCGAAGCATCCGCACGCGCCAGCCAGAAATCGAACACACCCCAGAGTGCCCACATGAATCCGTTCAAAATGTGGGTCGGCGGATCGACGAGATACTCTTCGATCCACAGGTTCTTCTCTTCGTCTTCAAAGAGCACGCCACCTTCGGCAATGGGCCGTGTCAGGGCTACAAACGCCTTTTCGGCCGCACGTTGATACGTCTCATCTCCAGCATGAGCATGCGCCCGCAAAAGAAGTGAAACGCCCTGTCCCTGAGCGAGTCCCGAATACCATGGCGCCTTGAGCGTGTCACGATAATCCCAGTCAAAATGATGGTTCCAGACCCAAAGCCCGTGAGAATTCTGTTCCAGGTTGGCGGCAAGCCAATCGGCGGCTTTGAGAGTTTTCTGCCAGCGAGCTTCGTCACTGGTCTCGCAGAAACGGTTGTAATTCGCAAGCCCCCACTGTGCAATCGCGATCGGGTTGTACTGCAGGCCAATCACTCCGTGGTAGTCGAGCATGGGAATGCGGGCAGCATCGTAGTACCCAGCGTAGTCCGCCTTCTCGCGAAACAGCATGTAGTACTCACCGAGCCGACTGGCGGTAGCGCGCGGATTGATTTCCGGCACCTCATGCCAGAAAGTCAACTGACTTCGTCCGGAACCAAGGTAGGCCCGGAAGATACGCCGGTAGTAATGCCAACGCGCGGCCAGGCTCATCCCGATGGTTGCCTTCGCAGTATCTTTCGCACGATCCCCCGCAATACAGCACTTGCTTTCCATTCGACTTCCCAGAGCGTGTCTTAGTGCGTGGATTTTTCCTGCAGGGCGGACGCGACGAACTCGCTCAGCTGCACCGTCAGAGGTTGCCCGGTCTGGCATGAATTCTGCAGTCGCAGGGTCGCCAGAGTCGAGCCCACGACCTGTTCAAACGGAATGGGCGGTGGCGTCTTGCCCAGAAGCGCATCCACGAATGCCTGCATCTCCGCTTTGTGGCCCTTGTCTTGTTCCCAGCGCGCGCGCGTAATCTGTTTGCGTCCGTTGCGAACCAGTTCGAGTCGCCGAAAATCTTCGAGAATCGCGACCGAGCCGCCGCCGAAAACTTCTACGCGCTCCTTCGAAGCCGACTTGTCGCCGCTGGCGAGATAGCTGATCGTCCCCAATGTGCCGTTCGCGAACTTGAGCGAGGCGAGGACGTTATCCATGCTGTACTGCCCAGGATTGCCAACGGTCTGCGCTTGCACTTCGATGGGACACGCGCCCGCGAGAAAGCAGAGGAAGTCCACAAAATGGCAGACCTCGCCGAGAATTCGTCCGCCTCCCTGCTCGGGATCGTTCACCCAATGATCGGCGGGGATATAACCCGCATTCACCCGGTAGTGGATGGCCAAGGGTTCGTGGATCTGCGACAAAAATTGTTTCATCTGCACGGCCATCGGCGCGAATCGACGATTGAAACCGACCATCAGGAGCGGAGCATTTTCCTCGGCCGACGTGGCGCGCGTTAACGCAGCACGCGTCGACGTAGCACACACAAGCGCGGCTAGTTCGCTTTCATTCAGGCAAAGCGGCTTTTCACAGAAAACCGCTTTCCCCGCACGCAGGGCTGCAAGCGACTGGCCGGCGTGAAGGTGATGACGAGTGGCGATCAGCACTGCTTTGATTTTTGGATCCTGCAGAAGCTCACGCTCTGAATTCGAACAGTAGGAGAATCCAAATTTCTCCGCCGCGTTCCGGCTACGCGGCCCGGTCGCATTGCAGACGCCGACGAAAGAGACGCTCGGGATCGCCTTCAGCGCGGGTAAGAGCGTGTTCTGCGCGAAGCTTCCAGCTCCCAGCACACCCAGACCTATGGAACCCGACGAGGACGCGACGGCGGTCACCGGAATTCTTTCCGGCAAATTCGGAGTGGTTCCAGATTCGGCGCCCGCGTAAGTGATCAGCGCAGCCAGAAAGGGCTCACTCGTGCTTCCGGTAATCAGGTCATAGGCCCGCGTCGCCTGTTCCATCGGAAAACGGTGAGTAATCAGATAAGGCAGGTTCAGTTTGCGGTCCGCGATGAATTGCAGAAAGGCTTCGAGGTTGCGCGTTTCGGTCCATCGCACATGCCCAATCGGATAATCGCGCCCTTTCTGCTCATAAGCAGCGTCATAACGGCCGGGGCCATAGGAGCGCGAAATTCGAAACTCCAATTCCTTCTCGTAATACAATCTGCGCTGAAGCTCCATGCCGACGGCTCCCACGGCAACTACAATGGCGCGATCGCGCGCCAGTTCCGCGGCCAGGTTCACCGGTTCGCTGCTTGGAGTCTCCGCCGTAATCAGCACCGCGTCCACGCCCACGCCGCCCGTTTTCTGGAAGCACAGGTCGCGGAACTCGCGCGCGCTGGTGCACGCAGCCTCGGCTCCGCTTCCGATCGCGAGATCGGCGCGCTGTCGCAACGGATCCATCCCGAAGACGCGGCAGCCGGCGGCCTTCAGCAACTGAACCGTGATTTGTCCGAGCAACCCCAGACCGATCACCGCGACCGTGTCGCCGAGCGCGACTTCCGCGGTTCGGATACCGTGCAGGCAAATCGCTCCCACCGTCCCGAAGGCTGCCTCCTCGAAAGAAACTTTGCAGGAAACTTCGCCGCAAACTTGGGACGATCCTTCTCCGCCCCCGGGAATCTTCGCCACCAGCATTCGCGGCACGCAGGCAAACTCGGCATGCACCGCATATCCCGCACCAGCGCAAGCTACGCGGTCGTCCACGTTGATGTCGGCGATGCCATCGCCAACGGCAACCACCACTCCGGCGCTGCTGTAGCCGACCGATTGCGGCTGGTCCAGGCGAGACCGCACGGTCTGCAAGGTGGAAGCCAAGCCATCCCGCTGCATCTTGGCCATCACGTCGCGCACAAGATCGGGACGAGCTTTGGCCTTCGCCAGCAGACTCTTGCTGGCAAATTCAGCCGACGCGCGCTCCGTGCCGGCCGAAACCAGGGACGCTGCAACTCGCACCAGCACACAGCCGGGTAACAGTTGCGGAGCCGGAACTTCGGCGACCTTCAACTCACCAGTACGCGCGTCTTGTAAGAGTTGCTTCATGCAGTCGTCAGTCTTAGTTGAGACAGTTGAGGCGCGGCGATCTGCCGCTGAGCGAACGATCGCGCGCCACCGTCGAGAAAAAGTTGCATCCAGATTTCCAGCGTCAGCAGTTGCCAGATCTGCATGGACCAGTCTTCCGCGCCCCGGCGGTGCTCGTCAATGTACCAGCGCACCACTTCCGGACGGAACAGGCCGCGACGCCGGACTTGCGCTTCAGAAAGAAGATCGTCCACCATAGGCCGCAAATCGTGCGCCAGCCAGTAATCTACTGGCGCCGCGAAGCCCGCTTTCGGCTGGCGCATCACCTCTTCTGGCAGCATACTACGCATGGCTTCGCGGAGGATGTGCTTGGTCACCGGACGCCATTTCCCTTTCAGCTTCCACCCTGGCCTCACATTCCAGGCAACAAATTCGGCGAGTTCGCGGTCCAGAAACGGCACCCGCACTTCGACCGACGACGCCATGCTCATTTTGTCGTTGTAGGTCAGGTTCAGCGTGGGCATGAAAATCTTGGTATCGAGATAGAGCATCTGGTTGAGAAAATCCGCGTGCCGCACTTTGTCGAAGGCAGCCAGATGCTGGCCAGCAGAATTTCCGCTTGCTGGCTGCTGCGATTTTAGAGCATATAAATCGGTCCTCTGCTGCGCGTCAAGATACGTGCAGTTTCTGATAAACGCTTCCCTGGGGCTGAGCGCCGCGCTGCGCGCCATCTTCTTCGCCAGACGCACCGATCCCTTCATGCGCGTTCCGCGCAGTGACGGCAATCCCAGCAGAGCGCGCTCCGCGGCGGACCGAGCAAAACCCGGGACCCGCCGATATTCTTCCGCCCACCCGTGCGCTACATGCTTACGATATCCCGCGAAAATCTCATCGCCGCCCACTCCCGACAAAAGCACGGTCGCCTGTTTTCGCGCGTCGCGGCACACCAGATACGCCGCGATGATCGCCGGATCGGCCGTGGGCTCATCCATGTGCCAGGTCAGACTCGGCAACAGACCGACCACATCGGGCTCGACCACGATCTCATGGTGCTCGCAGCCCAGCTTTCGCGCGAGGCGCTGCGGAACGCCGGGATCGTCAATCGCCGTCTCGCCCACGCGATACTTCTCAGGAAACGTAATCGTATAGGTTCGCACCGGCTGCTTTCGCGTCATGGCCGCCACGATGCTCGACGAATCCAGCCCCGCACTCAGAAAGGCGCCAATCGGAACATCGCTCACCATCTGTTGCTCGACCGATGCGCAGAACCTCTCTCGGACCTCATCTGCCAGATCCGCCTCCGTTCGTTCGAAGCGATGTTCCGCCGGAGGGAACGTTAAGTCCCAATACTGTTCGATCTTGAGCTCGCCGCGTTCCGAGAGTGCGTAGTGGCCGGCCGGAAGCTTGCGGATTCCCTCGAACATCGTCAGCGGATCGGGCACCCAGAGGAATGTCAGGTATTTGTCGAGCGCCTCCAGGTTCATGCGCGCTTCGATTCCTGGCACTTCGAGCAGCGCCTTGACCTCGGAAGCGAAAGCAAGTTTTCCGCCGCGCTCCCAGTAATAGAGCGGCTTGATTCCGAAATGATCGCGAGCCAGAAACAGCTTCGGCGAAGCGCCGCGCAAGTCGCAGATCGCGAGGGCAAACATGCCATTCAGGCGGTTCAGGCAGTCGACGCCGTATTCCTCGTAGAGATGAACTATGGCTTCGGTGTCCGTGTGCGAACGAAAACGATGTCCCTTGCCTTCGAGTTCACGACGCAAATCGGCGAAGTTGTAGATCTCGCCGTTGTAAGTGATCCACACCGTCCCATCTTCGTTGCTCATGGGCATGTGGCCATCAGGCGAGAGATCGAGAATGGCAAGGCGGCGGCTTCCCAGTCCGATGTATCCTCCATCGGGGAAACGCCGCTCCCAGAGCCCGGAGTCGTCGGGACCGCGGTGCGTCTGCACGTTCGTCATCCGGGCGAGCGTTTCCGCGTCGCCGCAGTTCACGAGTCCGCTGATGCCGCACATGACCTCAGTTCCTCCCCGTCCGCAGCTCGTAGATTTTCGCTTTGGAATGGAACATCTGCACCGCTTGAAAGGTGCAGTAGATCAGCCCCGGCACGCCATCGAGAAATCCCAGACGAAAGACATAACGATACAGGAAGAGCAGAACCGGAGAGCCCGGCAAGCGATAGAGATTTCGCTTGAGCCATCTTCTGCGCTGCGCCTGAGTGCCGCATAAGTCGGCGCGCATTTCTTCAGGATCGACCTCCGGCTGCAGAAGCACGCGCGCTTCCCAGTTCGAGTACTCATTGTGCTTCAGGATGTAGCGCGACAAGGAATCGACATTGTGGTGGACCAGCGCATTGCGCAACTCCGCGGTGGGCCCATCCACCACCACGTGTTCGTGGATCTCGATGTCGGCCATCGAGGCATCCTGATCCTTCAAGCGGCATTCAAAACGGCCTCGCCCTTTGCGGAACAGTGACAGCTTCCAGAAGCTCGCATCGCAATACCGCAAGACCCTTCCGAGAAAATACATCTGCAGGCGGATGGAATATCCGTTCACCTCAGGGTTCAGAAGCGCGCGCCGAATTTCTTCCACCAGTTCCGGCGTCAGGACTTCATCCGCATCGAGCAGCAGAATCCAGTCGTACGCGAGCGGCAGCGTGTCCATGGCCCATTGGCGCTTCTTCGGCCAGCCC
>Ga0187865_1002801_pt1 | contig 15610 bp, 16 predicted proteins | sample June2016WEW_11_1_2_FD_132989 | JGI IMG/M metagenome (GOLD analysis project Ga0187865, IMG submission 132989) | Peatland microbial communities from SPRUCE experiment site at the Marcell Experimental Forest, Minnesota, USA - June2016WEW_11_100 | ecosystem: Environmental > Terrestrial > Soil >...
CCTAAACCTTCCCCTGATCGGAATCTGGGTGAAGATTTTAAAGGTTCCCTACAAAATTCTTTTCCCGCTCATTATTTTATTCTGCCTGATCGGAGCCTACAGCGTAAATCTCCGGGTCATCGACGTGGGGGTCATGCTTATCTTCGGAATCTTTGGTTATCTGATGAAAAAATATGAGTACGACGGCGGGCCTTTCATCCTTGCTTTCATCCTGGGGCCTCTACTGGAGACGGCTCTCAGGCAGTCCCTGATCATCTCCCAGGGCGGCCTGGACATCTTTGTCACCCGGCCTCTGGCGCTGACTTCTCTCCTCATCGCCCTGTTGTTTCTCCTTTTCCCGCTGATTCCTTCGATCCGGACGAAAAGAGAGAAACTCGCCGAGTAAGAGACCTCCCCCTTAAAACCGGAAAGGTTGAACTTTCCAGAAGGTTATCCGCTCCGAGGTTTCTTTTTTTGACCGCAGCGAACAACGGAGCCCTGTTCGCAGAAGTGAATCCCGGGGAAACCAGATCCGGCTCCCAAAAGCTTCGATTGCGCAACCCTCCACCGCATCCGACTTCCCTTCGCCCATTTTCGTTCTAATCGGGGCACGTACCTTATTTGGGCAAATAGCGTCTGGGCCCTCGGGAAAACTGGGAAAAAGCTTCTTTCGAGTCTTAGGATGGCCTTCCGATATTATCGCTCCAATCATTTGACATCATTCATTCCTCTCGGTATAATAGGCTGAATTCTGGTCAACCAAAATGGAGGTCAAAATATGAAGACCTTATCCGTGTCCGAGGCTAAGATGAAATTAAGCGGGCTCATTGATACGGTCAATGCCACTGACGAGGAGGTCATGATTACTAAAAATGGCCGCCCGGCGGCTGTTCTGGTGAGCCCCGAAGAATTCGAGAGTCTGAAAGAAACCGTGGCCGTCCGTTCCGATGTAACTTTAATGAAAGAGATCAAAAGGGGCCTTAAGGTCCTGAAAATGAAGAAGACCAAGGTGTTCACGCTCGAAGAGCTCTTTCATTAAATTTTCTGGGCACGGGGCTGATGATGAATAAACTTGTTGTTCCCAGGGATATTGAAGAACTGATCCGGAAAATGTATCCCGATTTGAAAAAGAAGGGTCGCGCCTCTTTAAGAATTGTCCTATCAGAACCACAATCAGGAAAGTTGCTAATGGACGAACTTTCCGGGTTGAGAAGTTTACGGGTAAGCTCCTTCAGGATCATATACCGAATTAAAGATCCCGACCGGATTGAGCTTGTCGCCATCGGCCCAAGGGAGCGCATATACGAGGAGACTTTCCGTCTCATTCGAAAAACGGGGGGGGAAGAGGAAAAATAGAGACAGCACTGGCGCAACTTTCAGCGACCCGCGCCAGTTCGTACCCCTGGTCAATGTATCTCAATTCCCAATCAGTATAAGTTACTCTCTCATCCATCTTTAACCCCTCCTTTTCTTTGAATTCCCTTCTTTTCTGACCTCGGAAATAAACCCAGGTGTACAGGTTTTTTGATGCTTTTTTTGAGGGAAAAAATTATTTGTTGGAAAAAGGAATGTCCACAAATTTATAAATTGACGACGAAAAAGGCTTCTGCTACTCTTCAGCCGTGTCGTGAAAAGCCCGCATCGACACGGCTGGCTGCGCTCCATCATCTCATCTTTCGGGGGATCGAACGGAAAAGAATCTTGCTTTGGGGACTATAGAAGTTTCTCTTATAATAATGCGCTAGGCTTCGGTCGTTTGGGTGGTCCCTGCGGTGTTCCCCGGAGCAGAACATTACCTTAGTCGCGTCCTAGAAAGTCACGGGAATACGATGACCATAATACAGGGAAAAGACCCCTGGAAGGATGGGCGATATTTGCCCCAAAAATAAGAAGCAAACGGGAGGAGAAGCCATGAGACTAAAAGACAAAGTAGCCATCATTACTGCCGCAGGTTCAGGGTCGGGTCGCGCCGGGGCGCTGTTGTTCGCCCGGGAGGGGGCGAAGGTGGTGGTAGGGGACATAGATCCCAAAGGCGGGCAGCAGACCGTCAAATTGGTAAAGGAGGCTGGCGGGGAGGCGATTTTTGTCCCTGTCGATTGCGGTAAGGTGGCCGAAATGCGCAAGTTGATTGATACGACCATGCAGACTTATGGGCGGCTGAACATTTTATGGAATCACGCCGGCATACCGGGCCCGGGAACCCTGGAAACGACCGAGGAGGAAGCTTTTGACCGGGCCATGGCGATAAACGTCAAGGGCTGCTTCTTCGCCAGCAAATTCGCAGTTCCCCACATGAAGCAGTCAGGAGGGGGAGCTATTCTCTTTACCTCATCGGTCTCCGGGCTGCGGGCATCCCCGTGGAGCCCTTCCTATTCGCTAGCGAAGGGTGGGCTGGTCACCCTCACCATGTCCCTGGCCGTTTATCTGGCCGCGCATAATATCCGGGTAAATTGCATCTGCCCGGGGAGCATCGACTCCCCCATGATCCGGGTCTTCATCGATCGAAGCGGGAACCTCAAGGGAGAGGCCCTGGAAAATGCCCTTCGGGAAAACGCCAAAAAAGCACCCATGAACCGGATGGCCAGGCCCGAGGAGATAGCCAATCTGGCTCTTTTCCTGGCCTCTGACGAATCCTCATTTATAACGGGAATCTCCGTCCCCATCGATGGAGGAAAAAGCGTTAAGGTCTGAAGACATTCTTCTGGGTCCAGGATCTCTCATAAATTCTGAAAGTCCTTCTCCGTCTGTCCGAGGATCCCTGGTTCCGGGTTTTGAAAAATTGCAACCAGCTGCGGGGGCAAATATTATTCGAAAGTTATGCCCATTGTTTGCCGCAGCACTCCGGATAAAGGACAAGCCTTGCGCTTTATGCTAAAACCGGTTATAAAGCGTTTTTTTACCAAGCGAAGGAGGTGTGATCATGATCGAAAAGTTGCCGGAACTGGTGAACGGGGATGAGCGGCTGGTGTGGCGGGGCCGGTTTCTCACCGTGGACTTCTTGGTTGAGGTAGGAGACGTCCCCTATTATATCTCCATTCAGTCGGGGCGGATCACGTCAGTGGAACGGGGCCCTTTTTACATGCGGTCATGGCGCTTTGCCGTCCGGGCATCGGCAGAGGCTTGGGAGAAGCTCTGGGAGCCGGTACCCCGTCCCGGCTACACGGACATTTTGGGTGTGATGAAGCGTGGCGAGGCGCGCATCGAAGGCGATTTGCAGCCGTTCATGGCCAATCTTCGCTACATCAAGGAGATTTTGGTCACGCCGCGGCGGCTGCGAGGGGGGTGTTGACATGGCTGCTGAGATCGAATCTATCGTTGGCCGTTATGTTCACCTGAGGCTGGGTGAGCGCCCCCATCGGATCTATTTTGATGAAGCTGGCAAGGGGATCCCCCTCGTTTGCCTGCACACGGCCGGCTGCGATAGCCGGCAGTATCGGCACCTGATGCTGGACCCGGCGGTGACTGAGCATTACCGGGTGCTGGGGTTCGACATGCCCTGGCACGGGAAATCTACGCCACCGCCCGGTTGGCAGGATGAAGAATATCGCCTTACGACCGAGGCCTATGCCGAAGCGATCATGAGCTTTTGTCGGGTTCTGGAGCTTGCCCGCCCGGTGGTGATGGGTTGTTCAATGGGGGGGCGCATCGTCATCCCCCTGGCCGCGGGGTATGCGAAGGAATTGCGTGCGGTCATCGGCCTCGAGACGGCCGATCAAGTTCCGTCCTGGTTTGACAATACCTGGCTGCATCGTCCGGATGTGCATGGGGGTGAGATGTGCGCCGCGCGGGTCTCTGGGCTGCTGGCACCGCAAAGCCCGGAGGAGACGCGCTGGGAGACGCTCTGGGGGTATATGCAGAGTGGGCCGGGCGTTTTCAAGGGCGATCTTTATTTCTATTTCTATCGCGCCGAATCCGACTTTCGCAATTTTATGGCGCGCATTGACACGAAGGTCTGCCCGGTCTACCTGTTGACTGGCGAGTACGACTATTCCTGCACACCCGAGGATACGAAGCGCACAGCGGCCCAGATCCCGGGGGCCGAGGTGATCATCATGAAAGAGATGGGCCACTTCCCCATGTCGGAGAACCCTGAGCATTTCCGGAGCTATATCCTTCCGGTGCTGGAAAAAATTCGCGGCCGGAAGTGAACTTGTTGGGACTATTTCGATGATCGTTAAAAGATAGAATCTGCCAAAGGAGAAGAACATGAAGAGGCGGGGGATGATTTTCTGGGTTGTCGGTCTGCTGGTTTGCCTGATCATTGGCACGCAAGCTTGGGGGGCGGATAATTTTCCGAATAAACCTCTGGAGCTCGTCGTTCCCTATGTCGCCGGAGGGTCGACGGACGTAATGGTCCGCACCCTGGTGACCCGGGCCGCTCTCCACTTCCGCAACCAGCCGGTCGTGGTGGTGAACAAGGCCGGTGGGGCGACTGTGGTGGGTTCCCGTTATGTCTTGGATAACCGAAATGACGGCTACACCCTTTTCTCCACCTCCACCGCCAGCATGATGATCGCCCCGGTGATCAACAAGACCAACTTCAGCTGGAGGGACTTCACCGGCCTCGCCCAAACCATGCTGGGCTCGGATGCCTTATACGTCCTGGCGGATGCTCCTTACAACACCCTTGAAAAGTTTATCGAGTGCGCCAAGCAGAACCCGGGGAAGATCAAATACGCCACCGCCGGCACCGGGGGGTCTTCCCACCTGCCTATGGAGGGGTTCGCCATGGCCAGGGGGCTCGTGATCAAGCATATTCCTACCAAGGGGGATGCTGAAGCCATCACCGCCCTTCTGGGAGGGCACGTAATCGCCGGTGCTGGGAACCCCATCGCCTATCAGCCCCATGCGGCCTCCGGGAAGATCAGGTGCCTGGCCCAGTTCGGGGCGGAGCGGGACAAGGCCTTTCTCCCGAATGTCCCGACCCTCAAAGAGTTTGGGATGGATGTGGCTGTCGACCTCTGGCGCTGGGTCGTGGTGCCCAAGGGGGTGCCACCGGAGCGGGTCAAGTTCCTGGCTGAGGCGTTCAAGAAAATCCTTCAGGATAAGGAGGTCCTGGCCAGCCTGGAGAAGATCCAGTGCCCGGTCTCCTATCTTCCCCAGGAAGATTATGAGAAGGCCATGAAAGCGAGTGAAGCCTCCATCCTACCGCTGATCAAGGCTTCCAAGATCATGGAAGCAAAGTGAAGAAAGACAGTGGCAATTTTAGGTTTGAAAGATGTAAGGCGCATGGTGTAAAAAGTTCTAACTCCACAATGGCATAGAAGGAGTGACCGAGCCTGAAAAAGGAGAGAATCCATGAAAGGGTATAACGGGAAGATTCTTCGGGTGAATCTCGGCACCCGCCAGGTTTCCCCGGAGGAACCATCCGAAGAGTATTACAAAATCTACCTGGGGGGTCGCGGGTTTATCGTCCACACCCTTTTGAGGGAAGTGCCGCGGGGGGCGGACCCTCTGGGGCCGGAGAATAAGCTTATTTTCGCCCTGGGCCCCATTACCGGCCATCCTTTTCCGGGGAGCGGCAGAAACAGTGTCGGAGCCAAATCTCCGCTCAGCGGGGGATACGGGGAGAGCGAGGCTGGAGGTTTTTGGGGAGCCGAGTTAAAGAGGTCTGGATACGATGCCATCATCGTGGAAGGGAAGGCAGAACAGCCGGTATACCTTTGGATCAAAGATGGGCAGCCTGAGATCCGCGATGCCCGTCCTATTTGGGGGCTGGAGGTCGCCGAGACCGAGAAGGCGATCCGCGAGGAGCTTCAGGACGGAAGGATCCGGACCGCCGTGATTGGCCCCGCGGGAGAAAAGCTGGTGCGGTATGCCTCCATCTGCAACGACATATCCCATGTGGCCGGGAGGACGGGGATGGGGGCCGTGATGGGGTCAAAAAGATTGAAGGCGATTGCCGTAAGAGGGGATGTCCCTCCGGAGATGGCGAACCGGGAGAAGATCCTGGAGCTTTCCCGCTGGATGGGGCAGAACTTTAAAACCAAGACCAATTTCTGGCAGTATGGGACCGGGGCCACGATGGATTATTACGAAGCATCTGGAAATTTGCCCATCCGGAATTTTGTCGGGGGTCGGTTCCCTCAGGTGGAGGGTATTAATTCCCAGAGTATGTATAAGAAGGGCTATGTGGAGAAGATGGATAGCTGTTTTGGATGCCCTGTGCGATGCAAGAAGAAAGTAAAGGTAGATCAGCCCTGGAAGGTGGATCCCGTCTATGGGGGGCCGGAATATGAGACCCTGGGGGCCTTTGGTTCCAACTGCGGGGTCGGCCAGATCGAGGCCATCATGAAGGCGAACGAGCTCTGCTGCCGGTACGGTCTGGATACGATCTCGACGGGAGTCACGATTTCGTTCGCCATGGAATGTTTTGAGAAAGGGGCGCTGACCCTGAAGGATACGGACGGTCTGGAGTTGACCTTTGGCAATGCCTCGGCCATGGTGGAGATGGTGGAGCGGATCGCGTTGCGGAAAGGGTTGGGGAATTTGCTGGCCGAGGGGACGAAGAGGGCCGCCGAGAGAATTGGCAAAGGTTCAGAGGAGTGGGCCATGCACGTCAAAGGGGAGGAAATTGCCATGCATGACCCGCGGTATAAGCAGGGGATGGGGCTCCATTACAGCGTCCATGCCACCGGTGCGGACCATTGCTCCGGGATTCATGATGATTTGGTCAATAAGAAGCTTTCGGAATGGGACCGGATCGGGCTGGCGGAGTCCGTACCCGTGTATGAGATGAGCGGGCGGAAGGCCCGGATGCTCTACCAGGTGGGTTTGTGGCGCCATCTCGCCAATTATCTGGGGCTCTGTCTATTTCTTCCCTGGAGCAACGAGCAGGTTACTGCTGCGGTGGAGGCGATTACCGGCTGGCCGATGAGTTCGTGGAGGCTCATGAAGACCGCGGAGCGGGGCATGACCCTGGCCCGGATCTTCAACCTGCGAGAGGGGTTCTCCGGCCGCGATGATAGGCTGCCAAAGAGGTTTACATCCTCCCCGGCAGACAGCTCTTTGAAAGGGGTGGGGGTAGACCCGGAGAAGCTCGCCGCGGCCCAGAAAATATATTACCAGATGCTGGGGTGGGATGAATCCGGTGTCCCCACCTACGCGAGGCTTGTGGAATTGAACATCGAATGGGCCGCCCAATACTTACCGACGGACAAATAAACCGCGGCCTGAGGAGAATCGCCATCTAAGCCCGCCGGCCCACGATAAAAACGCAAGAGGGAAAGGAGGGTATATCTGGCTGCAGGAAGGTGAATAGAGAGACTTCCGTTGGGCGTTGACAACGCTGGGGAAACGGGAAAGGAGAGGATATGATAAAAATCTTCCGGGACGGTTCTTCAAAATCAAAAAGAATGGAAAGGAGGAGAATATGAAGCGAGCCTATTTCCTTTTTTTCACGTTGGTCTTAATGCTTATTCCAAACCAGGTAATGGGGCAAGATACTGTTAAAATCGGATGCGTCCTGCCTTATACGGGGGCGCTGGCCTGGCAGGGGCAGGAGACGTTTCGAGGAGAGCAGATCGCCGCGGAGATGCAAAACAAAAGAGGGGGTGTTTTTGGAAAAAAAATCGTATTGGTCAAGGGAGATTCGGAAACGTTAAAATCGGCGGTGACGGAGACGGAAAGACTGATCAATGAAGGGATCAGGCTCTTTTGCGGGGAATATTCAAGTTCGCGGGCTAAGGTGGCGACGACGGTGACGGAAAAATATGGCGCTATTTTCTGTGTGGTCATCGCCGTGGCGGATGATATTACCGAAAGAGGCTATAAATACGTTTTCCAGCCGCAAGGAAGAGCCACCCTTTGGGGCGAGCTATCCGCTGAATTTGTCGGAAAAGAGGCGGCTCCCAAACTGGGTAAGAAACCCAACGAGCTTCGAGTCGCCATTGCCCACGAAGATTCCGACTTTGGCACCAGCGTCAGCGTTGCCTTTGCCCGGAAGGCCAAAGAGTACCAGATGAATATCGTGTCCCAGGAGCCTTATAGCCTTTCGGCCCTCGATCTTTCTTCGGTGGTACTGAGGATCAAGCAAGCCAACCCGGATGTTTTGGCGCTCACGCCCTATGTTCGGGATGGAATCCTTTTCCTGCAACAGGCCAGAGATGCGGGGCTCAGCCCGAAGGTTCTCATCTGCCCCGGGGGCCCTCTGGCGAATGATGTATTTGCGGAAAAACTTGGTGACGATATGAATTACATGCTGGTCACCACCTGCGCCTCCCATGATGTCCGGAAGGAAGCTTTTAAGCCGGATGCCTGGGAAGCCTTGCAGGAGTTCGCCGACCGATATGCCAAAGAATTCAAAAAACCTCCCACGAATGACGCTTATCACGGTTTTCAAGGTGCCTGGACCTTCTTTCACTTTGGTCTTCCTCAGGCCAAGTCTCTCAATCCAGAGGACGTAGAAAAGAGTATGCGCGCCTTGGTTTTCAAACCGGGGGAGAACGTGACCACCTTTGGCTATCAGGCGGCCCCGCAGGGACATCGAAACGCCGGCGCCAATCTGATCGGATACCCCAATGTCTTCCAGTGGCAGAAGGGAAGTGTGGGCCATTTGGTTTATCCTAAAGAATTCGCCAAGAGTCAGCTGATGCTCCCCATGCCTGCCTGGGGGCAAAGGGCCATGAAATAATCTTCTAACCTTTTCAATCGATCACCATTCTTCCCGCCTGATCCTAAGGGGGGAAGAATGGATCCTTTTCTAATTCCTCCAAAGGTTCCCTATGATTGGTCAGGTTATCATCAATGGCATCCTCCTGGGCGGCATTTACGCCCTGGTGAGCCTCGGGCTTACGCTGATCTTTGGAGTCATGAGAATCATCAACTTCGCGCACGGTCAATTTCTCATGCTGGCCATGTATGCCACCTACTGGCTCTTTCAGCTGTATGGGGTGGACCCCTACATTTCGATTCTAATCGTTGTCCCTCTGATGTTTGTTATCGGGATGGTGGCTTACCGCATGATCATTCAACCCATCATCGATGCCTCGGAGATGACGCATGTATTTGCGACGTTGGGGTTGAATTTGTCCTTGCAGGGGATTGCTCTTTTCTTATGGCAGGGAGACTTCCGTGGCATTCGCACCAGTTATTCTTCCATGCCGATCCATTTCGGAGCTCTCTATATTAACGTTCCCCGATTCATTATCTTCCTGTGTGCCATCGCCACCATTTTGGCCCTGTTTCTTTTCCTCAAGAAGACCTATACCGGGAAAGCGATCCGGGCGAGTGCGCAAAAACGGGTTGCGGCCCAACTGATGGGCGTGAATCTGAGCAAGATCTACATGATTGCCTTTGGGATCGGAATCGCCATTGTCGGGGTTACAGGGGCGGTATTGATGCCCATCTATGAAGTATTTCCGAGCGTCGGATCTTTATTTGCGCTAGTTGCTTTTGTGGTTGTAGTCCTGGGAGGGCTGGGAAATCTTGGGGGAGCGTTGGTGGGTGGAATCATTATCGGGGTGGTCGAATCGGTGAGCGGGGTATTTATTGCTCCAGCTCTCAAAGAAGGGGTCTATTTCATCATATTTGTCATCATCTTACTGCTGAGACCCACAGGGATTTTTGGGAAGGCGGTCATTCATTAAATTGAGAGAAAATCCTTCAATGGCTAATCAGCACTTCTTACAGCGGATCCGTCATCCGAAGGTTTATCTAACGCTGATTGCCGTCGGAGTTCTGTACAGCATCGCTCTTTCCGTGAAGAACCCCTATTGGGGTGATATCCTGACGATGACTTTTCTGTTTGGAGCCTTAAGCCTCTCGTGGAACATTCTGGGCGGTTACGGGGGACAATTTTCTTTGGGCCACGCCGGTTTTTTTGGCATTGGTGCCTATACCTCAACGCTACTTTTGATCCATTATCATATCAACCCGTGGGTGGGGATGCTTCTGGGGGGTGTATTGGCTGCCGTCATAGGCGGGCTCATTTTTTATCCCTGTTTCAGGCTTAAAGGGATCTTCTTTTGTCTGGCCACGTTAGCCTTCCAAGAGGTGATGAAGATTTCCGCTGTCCATTTTCGAGGACTAACCGGAGGGGCCATGGGGATTTCCCTCCCCTTTAAAGCGGGTCTGGCTAACATGATGTTTCAAGGAAAAACGGGATACGTGCTGATTTCCTTAACCTTCATGATCTTCATCGCCCTGTTCACCCTGGCCATTGAGCGATCCCGTTTCGGATATAAACTTGTTGCCCTGAGGGAAGACGAGGATGCCACCGAGACCTTAGGAATCAGTACCTCCAATTGCAAGCTCTTCGCCGCCATGATCAGTGCCTTTTTTGCCGGATGCCTCGGAACGTTTTATACCCATTATAGCTCGCTCGTTGATCCCTACTCGGTTTTCGACATGATGCTTTCGGTGGAATTTGTAATCTTTGCCATCTTGGGCGGAGTGGGAACGGTTTTGGGCCCAATCCTGGGGGCCTTCGCCCTGGTTCCGATTGATGCACTGATGAGAGGGTACCTCGGTCAAGCTCAGCAGGGAGTGAGTTTTTTGGCGTATGGAATGCTCTTAACCGTGGCCGTAATTTTTTTACCCCGGGGTATCATGTCCTGGCTTTCGCATCCGATGAGCCGGTTAATCGAGACCCTTTCCGGAAAGAGAACAGGATCGGAATCAGAGGCAGGGAGAATAGAGACGACGGGCGAAAGGCCTCAGCAGATCTCGCGACCTTCGGAGCCATCGGCCCCGATTTTAGAACTGGCTGGGCTGGACAAGAGCTTTGGCGGGCTAAAGGTGATCCAATCCCTGGATGTGGTTGTACGGGAGGGAGAGATTGTGGGCCTCATCGGACCCAATGGTTCGGGGAAGACGACCTGTTTTAACCTCATAACGGGCTTCCTGGATACGGATGGCGGCAAGATCCTCTTTCGGGGAGAGGATATTACCGCATTGAGGCCATCGAACAAAATCGCCAAGAGAGGCATTGCCCGCACCTTCCAGATCGTGAAGCCGCTGGCGGGTCTAACCGTGATGGAAAACGTCATCGCCGGCGCGGCAGAAAAAAGTCACAGCATTGATGAGGCCAGGGTGAAGAGCGCGAATATCGTCGATCTGCTTGGTCTCTGGGAATATCGGGAGGTGAAGGCTTCTTCATTAACCCTGGGAAAACGTAAACGGTTGGAGTTGGCTAAGGCCCTAGCCACGGACCCCAGCCTTCTATTACTCGATGAAGTCATGGCTGGTTTGAATCCGACCGAGGTCGAAGAAGCCATCCAAGTGATCAAAAGAATTTCCACACGCGGCATCACCCTATTCGTCATTGAGCATGTCATGAAAGCCGTTATGAGTCTTGCGGACCGGGTGGTCGTGATTCACCATGGTCAGAAAATATGTGAGGGAGCGCCTCAAGATGTAATCCAGGATAAAGCGGTTATCGAGGCCTATCTGGGCAAGGGATACCAATATGCTGAACATTGATGCGATTGATGTTTATTATGGAGACCTCCAGGCGGTTAAAGGAGTTTCTTTCAAAGTGGCAAAAGACGAGATTGTCTCCTTGGTGGGCTCGAATGGCGCAGGAAAGACAACGACTTTGAACGCCATTTCGGGCCTTAACCGCATAGCCTCGGGTTCGATTCATTTCGGTGAAATCAATATCGGACGATTCGGGTCGCACCGGATTGTCGATCTGGGAATCATTCAGGTCCCCGAGGGACGCATGCTTTTTCCGGAAATGACGGTGATGGAGAACCTGGAAATGGGTTGCTTTTCGTTAAGAGCCAGGAAGAATTTCAAGAACTCCCTCCAGGAAGTAATCCGACTCTTCCCCATTCTTACGGAGAGGAAGGAGCAGCTGGCGGGGACCTTAAGCGGCGGAGAGCAGCAGATGCTGGCGATCGGAAGAGGATTAATGGCCCAGCCAAGGGTCCTGATGCTGGACGAGCCTTCCCTGGGCCTCGCTCCATTTGTTGTGCAGGAAATTATTGAAGTCATTAAAACCATCCGAGAGAGGGGTACCTCTGTTTTGTTGGTGGAACAAAATGTCTTTCATGCCCTTTCCATCTCTGACCGGGCCTATATCCTGGAAAATGGAGAAAGGGTGATGGAGGGAAAAGGGGAGGAACTCTTGAAGAATGAAAGAGTAAAGAAGGCCTATCTTGGGTTGTGAAGAACTGTGATTGGAGGAGGAAGCGATGCAAACGTATACCCTTGTGCCCATACACCTGGGGAAGATAAACCTGGATTTGGGGATTATGACCTATCGGATGAATTATGGAACCCGCAAATGGCTGCCGATCATCAGTTGGTATGTCAAAGTGGGAGAGGAGAACATCCTGATCGACAGCGGAATATCTTCGGCAGAGAGCGCCTATTATACGGAATCCCCGGTCGAAGATCTGATTGATTTCGAGGGGGGACTACAGAAGGTGGGGATCACCCCCGCGGATGTAGATTGGGTCATCCAGACCCATCTTCATTTTGACCATGTGGGGAACACCCATCGATGTAAGAACGCCCGGGTCATTGTGCAAAAGGCAGAGCTCGAATTTGCTCTCGCTCCCCACCCCATGCAAGGCTATCTGTATGATCCGAATCTGTTGCATGACCTGCGGTTTGAAGTCGTTGCCGGGGACCGCGAAGTCTTCCCCGGGATTCGGGTGATCCATCTACCCAGTCACACCCCCGGAGTACAGGCCGTTTCGGTAAACACTTCTAAAGGGCAAGCCGTGATTAGCGGCATGTGCTGTATAGGAGACAACTTTAATCCGCCCAGACCGGGACGGGAGCCCCAGAAACGCCATTACTGGAAAGTAGTACCCCCTGGAAATTTTATCAACCTCCAGGACGCCTTCAACAGTACCCTACGGTTGAAAGGAATCGCTGATATCTTGATCCCCCAGCATGATGCATCTCTTTTCGAGGTAAAAAAAATTCCTTCTTAAAGCTGTGAAGGAGTTTGAAAGCCTAACTATGGAGGCATGGAAGGTCGGTACAGAAACATAATGGGGTCAGGCAATGGTAATAAAGTGCTTGGCACTTGAAGTCTGGCCTCCATTTGGGATTCCTCTCTCTCCTTAAAAGGAGGGCTTGGGACGCAACACTGAGGCAAGGAAACTCCCCGATAATTCTTCAAAGAAGTTGGAGTCTCCTCGGCCTCTCTGAGCCGGATGTAGTAACCCGGGGCAGAAAGGCCTCCTGCCCCGGAGACTTTTCACGTTTCTCCCCAATAGACATCCCAGCTCTCATCCTGGCTTGACTTCCCCGTTTCCTCATCGGAGGAGCGGCGTTCCACTTCGGCGCAAACCTCAGCAGCCCGCGCGAGGTCGTACCCCTGGTCAATATATCTCAATTCACAGTCAGTATAAGATAATCTCTCATCCATGTTTTGTCCCTCCTTTTGCCACCTCGGAAATAAACCCAAAATCTAAATACTTAGATGCTTTTTTGAGAAAAAGGATTATTTGAGCCCATATCGACACGGGCAACGCCCACCTTCACTTCATCATTTCAAGGGATCGAACGAAAAACATTATCGGGCTTTCCCGCTTTCGCGGGAATGACGGCTCTTTTTTCTAATGACGATACAGTCTCGGGAGGAGGGAGGGGAGGGTGGGGGTAGGTAAAGATTAGAACTGCTTTGGGGGGCATAGAATTATTGATTTAACGGATTGTGACCTAAAGAGGAACCGCCGCGAAAAAGAAACCTCCTGTTAGAGATAAGAGTAGGTTTCAACAAACTCAAATTCTAAAGCAGGAGGTTTCCTATAAAGGAGACGGACCGTATCGAACTGTAGGGGTTTCATCCCTTGTCAGGCACTTCACTTCTTCAATTTTTCCACAGCCGGCCCCATAATTTTGTAACCGTTTCTGATCAGCTTTTCGTAATCGGGTCCCTCAATGCAGGTAGGGGACAGGCCGATTCTAAGGACCATATCTTTCGCGCGCTGGTCATTGGAGACCTTGCGATAGGCGTCCACCAGAATCTTTCTGGCTTCGGCGGGCAACCCTTTGGGGGCGCCCAGACCCATGAAGGAACGAACATCGATATCATAGCCCATCTCCATCAGGGTAGGACGATCCGGACGGCCAAAGATTTCCCACCGCTTATTTCCGCAAGGATGGAGAAACCGGATCTGGTCTTCGGTAAAGGTTTTCAGGATGCTGGGATGGCGGCAATCGGTATCGATATGCCCCCCGGCCAGCAAAGTCTCTGATTCCGACCCACCGGTCGTGGGGACGAATTTGACGTCGAGCTTCTCTTTTTCCGCCAGCATAAGCATGGGCAGGGCATTCGGATGAGAAGCCCAGCCGTGTTTCAACTTTCCCGGGTTTGCCCTGGCGTAAGCGACTACATCCTTAACATCCTTCCAGGGGCGCTTGGCGGAACAGACGAGCCCGTACACATATTCCGAGAAAGCCCCGAAATAATCGAAATCGTCCAGCTTATACCCGACTTTCATGAGGTGGGGACTGATGGCCAGCGGGCCGAAAGTAACCATGCCGATGGTGTACCCATCGGGTTCGGCGCGGGTAAGCTCGGCGGTCCCGAGGGTCCCCGTGCCGCCGACTTTATTTAGCACGATCACCCTCTGCCCAAGCTCTTTGGACAGGAGGTCGGCCAGGGAGCGGATGATGATGTCGCTGGTGCTCCCGGCATCATAAATACAGATCAGGTTAATCGGCTTTTTGGGAAAATTGGCGGCGGCGCCGGCGACGGAAGGGTGGATGGTGAGCAGGAATCCCGCGAAAAGCACCAGCGAGATCACGGTCAGCATCTTTCCATAATTTTTGGCAGGCAACATCTTTTTCTCCTTTCTTCTTTCTTTTATAGGTTTCGATTCTCTACAAATCCTGGCTCCTGGAATTCATCGGGCCCGGCTAGGTCTGCTCCTCGGCTTCGCCGACCTTTTTTCGGAAGCGCCCGATCACGGGTAAGAGGGGTAGAACAAAAAGGATAACGGCCACGACGGCGAAAATGGTGATACAGATTGTGCTCTCCAAAAAGATGGCGGGGTCTCCCCCGGACATGATGAGAGATTGGCGGAGGGCTTTATCCATTAGCGGTCCTAGCACCATGGCCAGAATCAGGGGAGCGCCGTCGAATTTAAATTTTTTCATCAGGTAACCCAGGACTCCGAATAAGAGCATCAAACCGATTTCACTGACCTTGTTGTTGAGGCTGTAAACTCCGATCAAACAAAAGAGAAGGATCAAAGGGAAAAGGATGGGGTAGGGGATCTTCAGGATCTTCACCCACAAACCGATGAGCGGCAGGTTGAGGATCAGCAGCATGACGTTCCCGATGTACATGCTGGAGATGACGCCCCAGAATATTTCGGGGTGTGCGGTTACCAGGCGGGGACCGGGGGGGTGTCGTAAATCATGAGCGCACCCAGCAGAATGGCCATGACCGCGTTCGAAGGAAGACCCAGGGTGAGCAAGGGGATGAAAGCACCCGCCGTCGCCGAGTTGTTGGCCGATTCGGGGCCGGCCACACCGGCAATGGCCCCCTGGCAGAACTCTTCCGGGTGCCTGGAAAGCTTTCGCTCGATCCCATAACTGACAAAGGAAGAAATGACCGCACCGCCCCCGGGTAGAATTCCCAGAAAAAAACCCAGGACAGACCCCCGGATGATCGGCCACAGGGAGTCTTTCCAGTCGCGAAGATTTGGAAGCAATCCTTTCA
>Ga0187865_1002807_pt1 | contig 15577 bp, 14 predicted proteins | sample June2016WEW_11_1_2_FD_132989 | JGI IMG/M metagenome (GOLD analysis project Ga0187865, IMG submission 132989) | Peatland microbial communities from SPRUCE experiment site at the Marcell Experimental Forest, Minnesota, USA - June2016WEW_11_100 | ecosystem: Environmental > Terrestrial > Soil >...
GGCCGTTGGCCTGGGCTGAGGTAGTTCGCCCCTTTGGGGCTCGATTGGGCATCAGCAGCATCAGCACCCCCGGTGTCCAGCAAAAGATGTGGGACACGATCAGCTCCCCCAAGGGGGCGAGGGAAGAGGAATTCTTAGCGTTGGTGCTGTAATCACAAGTCTCTCTGCGACGAGGGGGCGGGCTTTGAAGAATGTGAACGAGACGGTTTCAAAGGTTACCCTGGGACCTTGAACAAGCTCCCCGGATTATCCTTGAGCTCCACGCCTTCGCCGTGACCGCCCAGGTCTACGATGAGTTGCCGCAGGGCGCCTTCATGCAGCACGTTGTTCGCGATGACGCAGTTCTCAAGGTTTTTGCACACGATGCCGTAGGCAGGACTCCACACTCCCCGACCGCCGTCGTCGCGCCCCACGTGGAGGTTGTTGCCGACGCAGGTGACGCCCTCTGCTCCCTCCATCAAAATATGAGCTGAATCGTAGCTTGCGCCGTCCGCCCGCTCGCCGCTCCGCTTGACGTAATTTCCGGTTATGGTCATCTGAAAACAACGCCGGCGGCCGTTGCGTAGAGCGATTCCGCAGGTCCCCGCGCGGTCAAAGAAATTCCCGGTGATCTGGTAGCCGTCACCGCCGGTGATCAAAAGGTTTTCCTGTCCATTCCATTCAACGCGATTGCAGGTGAAGGTCACGGAAGCATTTTCGTCGCGCGCCCCAAAGCCCGCGCGCTGGTTGCCGGAAAACCAGTTGTCGCTCAGGAACCCATCCCAACCCCGTAGGCTCAGGCCATCCCCCTGGTTAAAGGCCAGCATCGAGTGCCGGACGGAGAAGCACCAGGCATGCGCGAGGTTCACTCCGTCGCCCGTGAAGCGCGCCACCTGGCACCGCTCGATGCGGAAGGCGTCCTCGTGCTTCCCATAGTCTGGCTTGTCGAGAAAGATTCCGTGAATGCCCTTTCCCAAGCCGGCGCCATCGAACGCCAGCCCATCCATCGTGGCGCCCGCAGCCCCCGCGATGTTCAGGAGGCACTTGGCAGAGCCACTTGCAAGCCGAAAAATCGTTCCGCCGGGTCCGCCATAATTCCACGTCGGGACGCCCACCAAGGCGGTGTTCGGCTGCATCTGGAGATCCGCGCAAAGGTACACGCCGGGCGGGACAAATACTGCTCCCCGCCCTTCCCCCGCGGCATCCAGGGCGCGTTGAATGGCCTTCGTGTCGTCCGTTTTGCCGTCGCCGGTGGCGCCAAACTCGCGCACGTTGAGGTGTTCCTGGCTCGCGGCCTGTCCTTCCGCCCGCGCCGTGCTCGGCGCGCCCCATAGAAATGCAGCGCCACCGAGTAAAGTGCTCCTGGCCATTTCGCGGCGGTTGAGAAAAGGTAAATCCGTATTCGACATAATCATGCTCCTTGGGTTTTGGTCCGCGCCCCTCCTGCGGCGGTATTTTCAGCCGGGGGCGAAGCATCACCACTTACTGCTTGGCGCCTTGGGCGAAGTCCTGGATGGTTTTCTGGTTGTCCAGTTTCTGGACGAACCATACGTATTCGTATTCTTCCCAGGGCTTTACTCCATTCCGATGCGTTCCCGTGTCTTCAACGTAGGCGAACGCACTGCCATCCGCAGCGGAAAGGCTGGTCCCCATCTTCTGCGCGAGTTGCACGACTGCCTCTGGCGGCTTCTGGGTCTTGGGACCGTTGCTGATCCAAATAACCCCCGGTTGATTGGTGAAAGGACTCCAGGCGGGGAAAGGCTGCTTCTCCGTTTTATAATTCACCTGGTACTGCACGATCAGGTTTTTGTCGCCCTCGAACACGTCGCCCGACTGCTTCAGGACCATGCGAGTCTCGCCGTTCCACATGCCGATGTTACCCTTGATATTGTAAAGCCGCTCTTCCGGGCCGTGTTCAAGCCCTTTGTAGTTGTACTGCACTTGCGTCACTCCCGGGATCATGGGCACACCCATCGGCATGTTGGGTCCCACGGGCAGCGATTCCACGGCGGAGGCGCCCACTTGCGCGGAGGCTTCACCCAGGGTCCCCGGCCCTACGGAAGTGCACCCGGCGCGTTTTCTTTCCTCGTTTTCTTCCTTGTCGTCTTCACCCATTTTCTCGATCATATGGGCGCCGTAGCCCTTGAATTTTTCTTTCAGAATGTTGGCGAAGGCATTGGCGACGAAATGATTGGCCTCGTGGAGGAACTCTTTCCCCTCCTTGGCCGCCTCCTCCGCACCTTCCTTGGCGACCTCGTTGGCGGCCTCCTTTGCCGCTGCCTCCTTCATCAGGGCGGAACCTTCACCGGTGAGTTTGTAGGCTTCACCAATCTCCTTGCTCAAGTTGTAAAACTCCGGAAGCTTGGCCAGGATGTTGATGCCCATATTGGTGTACTTCACCAGATTGGCGACACCGCAAAGGTCAGGATCCATATCGTAGGCGATGACTCCTCCCCCATCGATTTCACCGCGGTCATTCACCCCAATGGTGAAAAGCGTTGCGTGCTTCACCGCCACGCTCATCATATTCTTCCGGCGAAAACGCACTTCGTAGCTCGCTCCCCAGCCCTGCCACACGCCGGCGAGCTTCGTCAGGGATGCCTGATCTGGCAAAGGCAGGGGTCCAGGGCCAGGTCCAGGGCCGGGGCCGGGACCGGGGCCAGGACCGGGGCCAGGACCGGGGCCAGGACCAGGACCGGGGCCAGGACCAGGACCGGGGCCGGGACCGGGGCCAGGACCAGGACCAGGGCCGGGACCGGGGCCAGGACCGGGGCCAGTGCCCGTGCCAGGACCCGTGCCTGGCTGCTTGTTGCCGCCGCCCGGACTAGGACCTACCCACGTGGAAGTTCCCTCTCCCTCGGAGAAAACTTTGAAGGGAAGGACCAATGTCGTACCAGTAAGGGTGTAAGGTTGGTTGGTAACGCTGATCCCGAGTTGCGGGAGCGAGATGGTGATGGACCCGCCCGCAACTCTGTAGGTACCGTTGTCGATGAAATTTTCGCCGGGCTTGACGGCGTTGAAGATGGCGGCGCCGCTGTTAGTAAACGTAAGCGTTACGAAGCTCCCTTTGCCGGCCTTTCCGCCATCGGAATCACTCACAAAAGAATAAGGGCCGGAAGGTGCAGAGACCTGCGCGAGACCGGGAGCAACTCCCCAAACTAAAATGATCAATAAGCAAAGCGCCCAATCGCGGCTGCGACGCGCGATGGAAGACGGTGGGTAGTTCAAAGGTCACCTCCAGCGGGTCCATGAGTGGCATGACAAATCGGTGAGAAAAATACCCGTGTTCGATACCTGAAGACTTACGGAGCGAGGAACAAGCGAAGTATATTGCTCCGCCTGCGGATTGGCAATTGATACTTCCGCCGGGGCTACGATCTATCGCCCTCTGAGCGGGCTATAGGGTTACGGAGGTTACTCTGGGACCTTGAACAGGCTCCCCGGATTGTCCTTGAGCACCACGCCTTCGCCGTGGCCGCCCAGGTCTACAATGAGTTGCCGCAGGGCGCCTTCATGCAGCACGTTGTTCGCGATGACGCAGTTCTCAAGGTTTTTGCAGACGATGCCGTAAGCAGGACTCCACACTCCCGTGCCGTTATCATCGCGCACGACGTGGAGATTGTTGCCCACGCAGGTGACGCCCTCTGCTCCCTCAATCAAAATATGAGATGAATCGTGGCTGGCGGCGTCCGCCCGCTTGCCACTGCGCTTGAAGTAATTCCCGGTCACGGTCATCTGAAAGCAACGGCGGCGGCCGTTGCGCAAGGCGATCCCACAGGTCCCTGCGCGGTCAAGAAAATTTCCGGTGATCTGGTAGCCGTCACCACCGGTGATCAAAATGTTTTCCTGTCCATTCCATTCCACGCGATTGGCAGTGAAGGTCACGGAAGCATTTTCGTCGCGCGCCGCGAAGCCCGCGCGCTGGTTGCCGGAAAACCAGTTGTCGCTCAGGAACCCATCCCAACCATGTAAGCTCAGGCCGTCTCCCAGGTTACGGGCCAACATCGAGTGCCGGACGGAGAAGACCCAGGCGTGCTTAAGGTTTACTCCGTCGCCCGTGAAGCGCGCCACTTGGCAGCGCTCGATGCGGAAGGCGTCCAGGAGATTCCCATAATCCGGCTTGTCGAGAAAGATTCCGTGAATGCCCTTTCCCAAGCCGGCGCCATCGAACGCCAGCCCGTCCATCGTGGCGCCCGCCGCTCCCGCGATGTTAAGGAGGCACTTGGCAGCGCCACTTGAGAGCCGCAGAACCGTTCCGCCGGGTCCGCGATAATCCCAGGTTGGGACGCCCACTAAGGCGGTGTTCGGCCGCAGCTGGAGTTCCGCGCAAAGGTACACGCCGGGCGGCACGAATACTGCTCCCCGCACTTCCCCCGCGGCATCCAGGGCGCGTTGAATGGCCTTCGTGTCGTCCGTTTTGCCGTCGCCGGTGGCGCCAAACTCGCGCACGTTGAGGTGTTCCTGGCTGGCGGTTGGCCCTTCCCCCCGCGCGGGGCCCTGCGCACCCAATAGAAATGAAGCGCCACCGAACAAAGCGCTCTTGGCCATCTCGCGACGGCCGAGAAAAGGTGAATCGGCATTCGTCATCTTCATGCTCCTTGGGTTTTAGTTCGCGCCACCCCTGGGGCGGAATCTTCCGCCCGAGGCGAGGCATCTCTCACGTTATGCTTCGTGCGGAATTCTACTCGAATTCATTATCCACCGCTCGCGCGCGTGCATGGCGGACCAAACGAGGCGGCGAACGCAGAGACCGGCGCCACAATCGTGCCGTGAGTCGCCGCGATCGTTAGCTGACTCACGGAACGGGGGAGCTTTGATATACTACGCTTTGAATGCCGAGTTAAGGGGCTTTTTGGGTGGAGGTCAATTGATGAAGCTGACGGCGATTATCGAAGCTGAAGGTGATGGCTATGTGGCGCTGTGCCCGGAGATGGATATTGCCAGCCAAGGAGACAGTATTGAGCAGGCCCGGGACAATCTACGGGAAGCACTGGAGTTGTTTTTCGAATGCGCTTCTCCCGAAGAGGTAAAGCAACGCCTCCATGGCGACGTATACGTCACCCAAGTGGAGGTTGCCACTGGGTAAGCTGCGTGTCCTCTCAGGCAAAGAGGTTTGTGCGATTGTAGCTCGGCACGGCTTCGTGGAGGTTCGGAGACGCGGAAGCCACATCGTAATGCAGAAAACCGTGCCTGAAGGTACGGTAACCGTCCCCGTCCCGGATCATAAGGAACTCCGCATCGGGACACTGCAATCCATTATTCGAACGTCAGGCGTACCTCGAAGTGAGTTCGAAGTTTGATGATTTTCGGCTCAGCAAGCGTTGCACAGACTTCCATGATTGGGATCTGCGGCCTATCCGCACGGCGCACATCGACTCAAAACTCCAGTGGAGCACTTACTCGCGGGCGCTGGTTGATATCTATTCCTATGTACTCTACTACGCCTCACGTTATTTCACGGTAATTCCGAAGAGAGTGTTTCAGAGTGCAGAACAACAGCAAGCATTCGAGCAGTTGCTGACTCAGCACGTTCCAGAAATAGTCAGGCGAGTCAAATGACGCTGCAATCTACGGGGCGAGAGACCGCGGGCCTAGCAAAACAGGTCCGCTCTACGCTTGCTCAATCTTTGATCGCCTGGTAAGCCAGCGTTATGGCCTTGGAGGCAAGATCCAGTCCTTCGGCGGGATTAATTTGCCCCATAAAGATGGCGATTAGATCCTCTTTGGGGTCGATCACGAAAGAGGTGTAATAAAACCCGCCCCAATAATATGTGCCTACCGAGCCGAGCTCCTTCAGTTGCTGGGGCTCGCTGGTGGTTCCAAATCCCAGGCCGTAACCGTTGCCGTCGGGTTTGCCTTGCACGTGATTCTGGGACATCAACTCCACGGACTTGCGGCTGAGGATGCGCACCCCGTTCAGTTCGCCGCCGTCGAGCATCATTTGGCAGAAGCGGTAGTAGTCCTCAGCCGTGGAGCAGAGCCCCCCGCCCCCGGAGAAATAGGTATGTGGGCCGCGATAAGGATAGTCCGCCGTATACGGCAACCCGCCTTCCTCGAGCACTTGATTGTCAAGAATCGGATGCAGCCCCTTTTGCGCGTCGTAGGCGTAGGCGGTGGCAAGCCGTGGGACTTTCTCCGCCGGCGGGAAGAAATAGGTGTCCTTCATCCCCAAGGGTTGGAAGAGGCGTTCCTGAAGGAACTTATCGAAGGGCATCCCCGAGACTACTTCCACCAGGCGGCCCAGCACGTCATCCGCCAAGCTGTATTCCCAGTAGTCTCCGGGCTGGAACAGCAGAGGGATGGTCGCCAGCCTCTTCACCGCCTCGCCGATCGTTCCCTCCTGCTGCTTGAGGCCGCTGCCCACACTCGCTTCGCGATAGGCCTTGCCGACCCGGCGATTCCACGGGTAGGTCAGCCCGGCGGTGTGCGTCAGGAGTTGAAAGATCGTGATCGGATGCTTGGCATCCACCAGCGCTCCCGGCGGCGAAGACTTGTCCTGCGGCCACGGCGGGTCGAGAACTTTCATGTGCTTGAATTCCGGCAGATAGTCGGAGACGGGATCGCTCAGCGCGAAGCGGCCTTCTTCGTAAAGGATCATCACCGCAACGCTGGTGATGGGCTTCGACATCGAGCAGATGCGGAAGATGCTGTCCGTTCGCATGGGCTTGCGGGCATCGCGGTCAGCCATTCCCACCGCTCGGAAGTAAGCGACCTTGCCATGCCGTGCGACCAGGCTGACACCGCCGGAGATGCGCCCATCATCAACGCTTTTCTGAATGGCGCTGGTAATCCGCTCCAGGCGTTCGGATGACAGGCCCACCTCTTCGGGAGTTGCGATGGGGCTTGCCGTCGCCAGGGCGCGTGACCCGCCCGGTGGGTTCGACTTGGGCTGCGTAAGCGTCTGCGAGGGGACGAGCCCCACCAGGAATATCAGCCAAACAAAGACCACAAAACCTTGGATCCATCGTTTCCTCATGCCCACTCCTTTGCCTTGCGAATTCGAACGGTTAGAAAGATCACCAACGCCTGCATCCCGTCGCGGTGGCGGAAGTGTACCCCTCGGAGGCGTATTTTGAAACATTCCGATCAGATCGTAAAGGGGCATCGCTTTTCTGCCTTCCGCCAGCTCGGAGGCACGTTTCTTCACACAGGTTTCCCTCGCTGGTCTTTTCTTGACTTGGAATCGAGCCAGCCCATAGAATTGCTCGTTTGACCGGATCACGGAATTATCAACCTGATGCCCATACGCCTTTACAATACGTTGACTCGCCAGATCGAGGACTTCAAGCCTCTCGAAGGCAACACCGTCCGCATGTATGGCTGCGGCCCCACCGTTTACGACTTCGCCCACATCGGCAACTACCGCACCTTCCTTTTTCAGGATGTTCTTCGCCGGTACCTGAAGTACGCCGGTTACGAACTTCGGCACGTCGTCAACCTCACGGACGTTGATGACAACACCATCCGCAATTCCCAGGCGGCGGGGATGCCGCTCCGAGCCTATACCGACAAGTACATCGAGGCCTTCCTCGTCGATCGCCAACTCCTGAACCTGGAGGAGCCGGAGTTTCTGGTTCGCGCCACGGACCACATCCCGGAAATGGTGAAGCTCATTCAGGCGCTCGTCGATAAGGGTTTTGCTTATTCGAGCGAAGGGTCGATCTACTTTAAGGTCGCCGCCTTCCCGCCCTATGGCCAATTAACGCATGTGGATTTTTCCGGCGTGCGCGCGGGCGCCCGCGTGGACTCGGATAAATACGATAAGGAGAATGCCCGCGACTTCGTGCTCTGGAAAGCGGCGAAAGAAGGCGAGCCTTTCTGGGAAACGCCCTTCGGTCCCGGCCGGCCCGGCTGGCACATCGAGTGCTCCGCCATGTCGATGAAATACCTGGGCGAGACTTTCGACATCCACTCCGGCGGCAGCGACCTGATCTTTCCCCATCACGAAAACGAAATCGCGCAAAGTGAAGCCGCCTCGGGCAAGCCTTTCGTCAAGGTGTGGATGCACGCCGAGCACCTGATCGTCAACGGCGAGAAGATGTCGAAATCACTCGGCAACTTCTACACGCTTCGCGACCTGATCCATAAAGGTTATAAGCCCTCGGCGGTCCGCTATCTTCTGACTTCCGTGCCCCACCGCAAACCGCTCAATTTCACTTTTGACGGACTGCACCAGGCGCAGCAGTCGATCGAGCGGCTGCGAAATTTCCGCTTCCGCCTGACCAAGGAGAGTTTCCCGGCAGGGGAGAGCTTGACCCTGCAAAATCGCGCGCAAGAGGCGCGGCAGAGATTTGAAGCGGCGCTCGATGACAACCTGAACACGGCGGAAGCGCTCGGCGCGATTTTCGATATGGTCCGTGACGGCAACACCGCGATGGACCGAGGGGAATTCCGCGACGCAGACCGCGGCGCCTTCATCGACACTTTGCAGCGCTGGGACCGGATTTTCGCCGTGCTCGACGATGATGACCACGCCAAGCTGGTGAAGTTTGGTTTCGTCCAGCCCTCGGCGACAGCGGTGGATTCCCCCGCGGTGGCGAGCGCGGAGACGGTAACGCCGGGAATGGGTAGCGGCCTACCGAGCTCCGGGCTTGTCGAAACCCTGAGTGATGAAGAGATTGAAAAACTGATTGCGGAGCGCGCCGCCGCCCGGCGTGGGGGCGACTACGCCCGCTCTGATGAGATTCGAGCGAATTTGCTCAAGGCCGGTGTTATACTGGAAGATACGAAAGCAGGAGCGCGTTGGAAGCGGAAGTGACTATGCGGAATTTGCGAATCAGGCTTCCGTTATTGGCTCGGCCCAACCTGTTTGGGGGCGATTAATCCTCTCCGCTATCTCCTCACCGAAGGATCACGAAACCAGCACAACGCTGCGCAGAGCAGCGGAGAGGGGAGACTTGATGGAAACCAAACTGCCGCACATTTCGACGCCGCTTCCGGGGCCCGAGGCGCAGAAAATCCTGGCGCTCGACAAGCAATTCGTTTCGCCTTCCTATACCCGCGACTATCCACTGGTCGCCCAGCGCGGGCAGGGCGCAATCATTGAGGACGTTGATGGCAACTTGTTTTTGGATTTTTCCGCGGGGATTGCCGTGGTCTCGACCGGGCATTGCCACCCCGAGGTTGTGCGCGTGATCCAGAAGCAGGCCGAGACCCTGATCCATATGTCGGGGACGGATTTCTACTACCCGCTGCTGGCGCAATTGGCGGAAAAGATGGCCCGGATCACACCGGGAACGTTTCCCAAGCGCGTCGTCTTCGGCAATTCCGGCACCGAAGCCATGGAAGCGGCAATGAAGATGGCGCGCTACCACACCAAGCGCCACCGGTTCATCGCTTTTCTCGGCTCGTTTCACGGGCGGACCTTCGGCGCGCTTTCGCTCACGGCCAGCAAGACGGTTCAGCGGCGCGGCTTCGGCCCGCTTCTTTCGGGTATCGATCACGTGCCGTATGCCAATCCTTATCGCTGCCCGCAAGGTCACCGCGCAGCGGACTGCGTTTGCGATTGCGTCTGCTCCGACCTGATCGAACGGCAAATGTTCAAGACGTCGGTGCCGCCCGAGGAAGTAGCGGCCATCGTGGTGGAACCGATTCAGGGTGAAGGCGGCTACGTGATTCCGCCTCCCCGATTCCTCGACCATCTGCGGCAACTTGCCGACAGGTACGGAATCCTTCTGATCTTTGACGAAGTTCAGTGCGGAATGGGGCGGACCGGGAAAATGTGGGCCTGCGACCACGTGGGCGTCGTGCCGGACATCCTGGTAACGGCCAAGGGCATTGCCTCCGGCTTGCCGCTGGGGGTGACGGTGGCGCGCGCGGAACTGATGGACTGGGGGCCGGGCGCGCATGCCTCGACCTTTGGAGGCAATCCCGTCGCCTGCGCGGCGGCGCTGGAAACCATCCGCCTCTTGGAAGAGAAGTACATCGCGAATGCGGCGCGTTTGGGCGAGTACCTCATGGGAAGAATCGTCGATTGGCCGCACAAGCATCGAATCGTCGGCCAGGTGCGTGGCCGCGGGTTGATGATTGGCGTCGAGTTGGTCAAGAGCCAGGATCTGCGCGAGCCGAATCCGGAAGCGCGCGGGCGGGTGATCGAACGAGCGTTTGAGCTCGGTTTACTTGTGCTGGGCTGCGGTGAGAGCACCATCCGGCTGAGTCCGCCGCTGGTGATCGATCGCGAGCAGGCGGATTTTGCCGTCGATACGCTGGATCGCTGCATCGCGGAGGTGGAACACTAGTCGAGGTGTCAGGTGCTAGGTGTCAGGTGTCAGGGTGACGGCGAATGGTGAATAGTAAATAGTGAATGGTGAAAACGCTATCTCATTAGACCATTCACTATTCACTAGTTCCCCTGACACCTAACACCCGACCCCTGACACCTGAACCCTGAAACTGAAAAGCTATGGGCATTTTAGCGCAGCTCGTGTATCAAGTGTTGATCTGGAAGGAACGCCAACGCGCGCGTTTTGTCGCCCACGCGCCACCCGCCTCCAGCGAAGCGGAGCATTTGAAAACGGGCGCGCGCGGCGAAACCCTGGCGTATTGGTACCTGCGCCAGGCCGGTTACACGATTGTGGCGCGAAATCGCCCCGCCCGCTCGGGCGCCGGGGAGCTTGACTTGGTTGGTTGGGATGGCCCTGTTCTGTCGTTTGTGGAAGTAAAAACCCGGATGACCGCAGACGCCGGCCCGCCGGAGGCGGCCGTTTCCAAGGCGAAACAAAAGCGCATTGCCAGGGCTGCAAACGAATATCTCCGCCGCCTTCCCCGAAAGCCGTTGAGCTACCGGTTCGACATCGCGAGCGTCGCATGGGACTCCGAGGCCGGCCTCCAGGTTCGGCTGATCAAGGATGCTTTCAAAGCCTAGGAGCAGTGACAAGTGACAAGTGACGAGTGACCAGCAGAAGACAATCAGCCTTCAGCTACTAACCAAGCTGAAAGCCGATAGCTGATAGCTGAAAGCTAAGGAGTATTTGCTTTGCCTGAACTGAGAAAAGACCCCGTTACCGGCCGTTGGGTCATTATCGCCACGGACCGGGCCAAGCGGCCGACGGATTTTGTTCGCGATAAGGTGCAGATTCGCGGCTCAGGTTTCTGCCCGTTTTGTTATAGGAATGAATCCAAGACCCCGCCGGAAATTCTCGCTTATCGCAGCGACGGCAGCAGCCCCAATACTCCCGGCTGGTCGCTCCGCGTAGTGGCGAACAAGTTTCCCGCCCTGGGGATTGAAGGCTCACTGAATCGGCAGGGAGAAGGCCTTTACGACAAGATGAATGGCATCGGAGCGCACGAGGTCATCATTGAGACGCCGAGGCACGACCTGACCTTAGCCTCCCTGCCGGTGCGCCAGGTGGAGGATGTGCTCTGGGCCTATCGTGACCGCGTGATCGACCTGAAGAGAGACCGCCGCTTCAAATACATTCTGATCTTTAAAAACCACGGCGATGCAGCCGGCGCTTCGCTGGAACACACCCATTCCCAACTGATTGCGTTGCCGGTAGTTCCCAAGCGCGTGACCGAGGAAGTGGAAGGCGCGCGCGAGCACTATAACTTCAAGGAGCGCTGTATTTTTTGCGACATTATCCGGCAGGAAACCGAAAGCAAAACTCGGCTGATCGCTGAGAACGATGGGTTTCTGGCGATCGCCCCCTTCGCTCCACGGTTCCCCTTCGAAATGTGGATCATTCCCAAAATGCACCAGTGTGCCTTTGAGGAATCCCAAAAGCGTGAGTTTGAGCAGCTCGCTCCCATGCTCAAGGACATGCTCACGCGCCTGGACCGCGTGCTGGATTTTCCTGCTTATAACTATATCGTTCACACTTCACCAATTGGGGAATCCGCCCAAGACTATTATCACTGGCACATGGAGATCATGCCTAAACTCACCAAGTTGGCCGGGTTCGAGTGGGGCACGGGCTTCTATATCAATCCCACCCCCCCGGAAGAGTCGGCAAAATTCCTGCGCGAAGCTACGGTGCCCGTCGGCGCTTAGCAACAACCAGGAGCCAGGAGTCAGAAGTCAGTAGCCAGAATAAAGGGAACGGACTTCTGACTTCTGGCTCCTGACTCCTTCCATGGACATAGAACTTAAAGTGGAATGTTATTCCGGCTACCGGGCGGACGAACGCCCGCTGCGCTTTGCATTTCTGGGGAAGGCGGACGCGCCAAAGTATGAAGTGAAGGAAATCCTGGACCAGTGGTATGGTGTGGGATACCAATGCTTCAAGGTCAGGGCGGATGATGGCAACATCTACATTCTCCGCCATCAGCAGAGCGAAGGCTGCTGGCGCCTCGATTCTTTCCGCCGCGCCTGAGAAGAACAGTGACAAGTGGCGAGTGACGACGAGCAACCAGTCCAAAAGTTGCGGAAACTGAATTCCCTGCGGTCTTCTTTCTTGCTTGTCACTCGCCACTTGTCACTGCCTTCTCGATTTCGGACCTCGGACTTCGGACCTCGGACCGTGTTTTATGCAGAAGGGTGAGAACATCGTCTCCATTGCGCTAGCGGCCGTCGTATTGTTGGCCGTCCTTGCCGTCCAGCGCAAGTGGAATCCTGCCAGCCTGAAGGACGTCGCAAGTTCCGCGGAAGACTTCATCCTGACCACCACAGGCATTGGTGGGCAGGTCCCTGACATCACGGGGCACGAGCGGCTCAAAACCTTCCGCTTGGGCAACTATCGCGCCGGCCTGTATCGCGTCACCCCCGCACCGTTGGTCTTCGCCCCAGGGCGGCTGGTCATCTACGACAATGCGGACCAGCCGGTTTTCAAATTGGAAACCCTCGAAGGCTCAAAAGATTCCTGGTCGGCTCTCTATGACTTCAACGGCCGTCACGGCCTTCCCGTCCCCGGAAGCCGGGGACGCCCCTCCTATACTCGCGATCTTACCGGCAATGGCTTTCCGGATGTCATCGTGGGCCAGTATTCAGGCGGGAGCCATTGTTGCACCGTGGCCACCATTCTCGAGCTCGGCAAGGATGCCGTAACGCCCATGGGCCGCATCGACGGAATCGACGGACTGCCCTTCGAGGGCCTGGAAGTTCGCAAGCTCACCAAAGGGGCGAACTGGCAGTGCATCGCCCATCGGCCGTATGTGACGACCTGTGGAACTCACTTTGACGCTGCCGACGTGCTTGCCGTTTACGCTTTCACCGGGGACCGCTTCCAGGACCAGACAGTGAAATTCGGAGATTATCTTCAGGAAGTTCTTCGTCAAAATCTGGCGAGGTGGCGGCAGGAAAAAAATCGCAGCATGGATCTTCTTCAAACCGTGGCCGTGGATTTTGCCGTGGTCGGCCAGAAGGATGCAGGCAAGCGCTTCTTCGCTCTGAACCTGAGCCAATTAATGCCCAGTCTCCAAAGTCACAACGTGGACCCGAATGCCTGCCTCGATGCCCTGGAAACCCTGGTCGATCGCGTGCCCGTCGCCGGGCCGTAAGGTTATTTTGGATTTTGGATTTGCGATTTTGGATTGGAAAGCCCAACCACCCCTTAGTCCCCTCCTTAACTAAGGAGGGGAAGCGCGGAGTGGTCCTTAATCCAAAATCCAAAATTATCACAGCACTGCCTCGTCCCAGTTCTCCAAAATCTTCTTGATCTTCCCCATGAATCGTTCCGCCACCGCTCCATCGATCACGCGGTGGTCGTACGAAATTGAAAGATAGACCATGTGCCGGATGGCAATGGCGTCGTCGCGGACTACCGGGCGCTTTTCAATTACGCCCACACCCAGGATCGCTACTTGCGGCTGATGGATAATGGGTAGGCCGAACAACCCGCCGAAACTGCCCGGATTGGTAATGGTGAAGGTCCCGCCCTGGACATCGTCCACGCTCAAGCGCTTCGAGCGTGCGCGGTCGGCAAAATCCTGCACAGCGCGCGCCACGCCCAGGAAATTTTTCTCGTCCGCACGCTTGATGACCGGCACGATCAAGCCGTTTTCGAGCGCCACCGCGATGCCGATGTTCACGTCGCGCTTGTAAATGATGTTGGCCCCGTCCACAGAAGAATTGATGACCGGCAACTCCTTGATCGCTTCGACGCAGGCCCGAACAAAGAAGGGGGTATAGGTCAGCTTGATGCCATTGCGCTGTTCAAAATCCTGCTTGCAGCGCTCGCACGTCGCCACCACGCGGGTCATTTCAACTTCCACCAGCGTGTAAACGTGCGCGGAGGTGTGCTTGCTCATCACCATGTGCTCAGCAATCTGCCGGCGCATGGGCGTCATGGGAACAATCTGCGTCGCTCCCGTGAACGCCACGGGCGGCGCGTTGGGGGCGGGGGCAGCGGCCGGCGCGGGGGGAGCGCTCGCACGCCGCTGGTCGATAAAATCCAGGATATCTTTCTTGCTGACCCGCCCTCCTAACCCCGTGCCCTTCACCTCGCTCAAATCCACGTTATGCTCTCGGGCGATGCGCCGCACGAGAGGAGACGTGCGGACTTCCTCGGCCTCGCCGCCTTCGTGCTCCTCTGGCGCCAGCGGCATGACGGCCGTTGGCGCACCCGGGCTTGCAGGGGCGGGCAGAGCCGCAGAGGGCGCTTCCGGACTGGCTGTGGCTGCCACTGCCGGCGTTGGCGCCGCCCCTGCACCCTCGCCTTCGACGATGGCCACCACCGTGTTTACCGCCACCGTCTCGTTTTCCTTCACGAGAATCTGCGTGAGCACACCGGCGACGGGGGAGGGAATCTCCGCGTCGACTTTGTCGGTAGAAATTTCGAATAGCGGTTCGTCGCGGTCGACGCGCTCACCAACCTTCTTCATCCATTTGGTGATCGTTCCTTCCGCGATACTTTCCCCCATCTGGGGCATGGTGACGTTTGTGGGCATGATCTACCTCATTGGGTTATGGAGAAATGGGTTCAATGGGTCACTCAAAAACTGTCCGTGGTCCGTCGTCAGTTGTCCGTGGCAATGGATGACGGACGACTGACATCTGACGCCGACTGCCACGCCCTGCGCACGCTGGCCAGTGCCATCCCTTCATCGTAGGGCAGCAAGCCGCAGAGGTCAACGACCTCCAGTGACAATCCCTCAGTTCAGAGTTGGCAGTCGAAAGTCGAAAGTCAAAAGTCACGACTTTCAGGTCAGAGCACCTCACTTTCGACTTTCAACTTTCGACTTTCAACTCCTTCACTTCTTCGCCAGTTCGCACCTCCAGCCCAAACACAACCCCAAAGTGTTCCACCACGCGCTCCGCGACCTCTTCCATCTTGACAGCGCGGCCGAGTAATTTGGCAAGGGATGTCACCCCCTTGCCGGGCAGGCCGCAGGGAATGATCCACTCGAAATAGCTTAGGTCGGTATTGACGTTCATCGCGAATCCATGCGAGGTAACCCAGCGCGAAAGGTGTACACCCATGGCGGTAAGCTTGTCGTTCCCTACCCAGACGCCGGCCGCGCCCGGCGAGCGCTCTGCTTCAATCCCGAAATCGCGCGCTGTGCGAATAAAAACTTCTTCGAGCGACCGCATGTACCAGGAAACATCGCGCCGGTGCTGGGTGAGATCGAGGATCGGATAACCCACCAGTTGGCCGGGGCCATGATAGGTCACGTCGCCACCTCGGTCGATTTGGAAAACCTGCGTGCCGCGCGAGGCGAGCCA
>Ga0187865_1002812_pt1 | contig 15551 bp, 14 predicted proteins | sample June2016WEW_11_1_2_FD_132989 | JGI IMG/M metagenome (GOLD analysis project Ga0187865, IMG submission 132989) | Peatland microbial communities from SPRUCE experiment site at the Marcell Experimental Forest, Minnesota, USA - June2016WEW_11_100 | ecosystem: Environmental > Terrestrial > Soil >...
CGAGGATGGTGGCCGCCTGAAGGTCGTTTCGTCCGCCGGGCCTGAGTGATTGAACTTGCAGAAGTTACGGTGGCGGCATCAGATACCCTGCATCACATCGGGTGGAAAGCGCAGGACGGGGCAGGTCCAATGGTTTCCGCGTGTATTTTTGGAGTACCCCCGTATTTGTCCAACCCCTTGTGTCAAACTGCGGGCGGTGAAAGTGGGTGAGCGCCACGGACACGGGCGATGAACTTTGACGACTTCTTCAAAACGGCGACCGGACACGAACAGGGACCGTTCGAGTACCAACGACGCCTGGCGTGTGGCGCGTTGAAGCCAGACAAGAGCCGATCTGCCTGGCTGGAAAGCGGGGCGCATTGCGAATCGAAGTTGATCAACATCCCTACCGGGCTCGGGAAAACGGCTGGAGTGGTGCTTGCCTGGCTCTGGAACCGCGTCGCGCCCTCCATCAACCCTCAACCTTCAACCCTCAACCATGCCTGGCCTCGCCGTTTGGTCTATTGCCTGCCGATGCGGACGCTGGTGGAGCAGACGGAACGGGAAGTTCGGAAGTGGCTGCTGCGGCTGGCCCGCAAGCACACAAAACCCCGGGACGGCTCCGACCTCCGGTGGCTCGCCTTTCACTCGCCCGTGATCCTCATGGGTGGGAATGAACTGACGTCGGCAAAGCGCGACTGGGACATCCGCCCCGAGCGCCCGGCCATCTTCATCGGCACACAGGACATGCTCCTTTCCCGCGCCCTCAATCGCGGCTACGGCATGAGCCGCTACCGCTGGCCGATGCACTTCGGCCTGCTGAATAACGATTGCCTGTGGGTGATGGACGAAACGCAGTTGATGGGGCCCGGGCTGGCGACAGCTTGCCAGCTTGAGGCGTTCAGGTCGAACCCGGCGCGGGGTTTCAGTTCTTTGGGCGCGGCTGGTTCGGTGACTTGGTATATTTCGGCAACGGGCAACCGGGAGCATCTCAATACGCGGGAATGGCGCGAAACGCCGCGCCCTCCTGAGTTTGAATTCGGCCTCAGCCCGGAAGAAAAAGCTGCGACCATCGGTCCGATTCCCCGGCGTCGTTCTGCTGTGAAGCGGCTGATTCCCGTGTCGAGATTGAGTTTCGATGACGCCGCAGCGTCCAAGCGGTTAACCGCTGCAATTCTGAAGCGGCATCGCCGAATGGTCGCGAAAATCGCCAGCGACCCTGAGATCCCGGCGCGAACATTGATCATCTGCAACACCGTGGACCGCGCTGTTGCTGTTCACGCGTCGCTCATTAAGGAACGGACCAATGGCTGCGATCTCCTGCTTCTGCATTCCCGGTTCCGCCCACCGGAGAGGCGCGCAAAAATGAAGCGTTTGGTAGCAGCGAACAGCGATGAGTTCAGAACGGCGTTCCCGAACGGGCAGATTGTGGTCTCCACGCAAGTCATTGAAGCAGGCGTGGATGTTTCGAGCGGGGTGCTTTGGTCCGAAATCGCGCCGCTAGCGTCGCTCGTGCAGCGGCTGGGCCGGCTGAATCGGGCGGGCGAGTTCAACGAGTCTGCATGGAAGCCGCTGGCATTCGTCGTGGGTGTCGGCGCTCAACTGGAATCGGCAGGCAGGAATGACAAAGCCCGACAGGAGATCCAGGAAAAGAACGCCCAACGTTGCTTGCCTTACGATTCGGACGCTTGCGAAACGGCGCGGAGTGTTTTGGAAAAGCTGAACAACGACGCCTCGCCCGCCCGCCTTGAACAGATTCACGCCGCCGTCGCCGCCTCCATCCCCCGATGCCCGTATTCGCTCCAGCGCCACGAGCTGACCGACTTCTTCGACACCGACGCCAACCTCTCGCTCGGCTACACCGATGTGTCGCCGTTCGTGCGCGGACTGGATGACGATACGGACTTGCAAGTTCTCTGGCGCGAAAACTGGCACCAGAAAGACGGTGTGGAAGGAACGGGTGAACCCGGATCTTCTCCGGATTTCCAGCGCGACGAACTCTGCTCTGTGCCCATCGGCAAGGCCAAGCACGCGCACGAGATTCTGAACCAAGGCTGGATCTGGCGCGGCAAGGAAAGCGGCTGGCTTTCCGTGCGCGATGCAGGAATCGCGCCTGGTATGACCATCCTCCTGCCGCTCGCCGCCGGTGGATACGATACCGATGCCGGTTGGACGGGTGACAAAGCCGACAACAGACATTCCTCCCGCTACCAACCGCAGGATGAGCAAACGGACGAGGAACAACTTTCCTGCCTCGCCAACGGCTGGCGCAGCATCGCGGACCACACGGCGGAAGTCGCCAGCGAACTCGACGAATTGCTGCGCCACTTGTTTGCGTCTGCGAAGAATGAACAGGAGCGCAACGTTCTTCTTGCCGCCGTCCCCTGGCATGACATCGGCAAGAACCACCCAGGGTGGCAGCAATCCGTGTTGGAGGCTCTCGAAAAGGCCGGCATTAGCGGAAAAGACGCCTATCGGCCCTTCGCCAAATTCTCCCTCTCGGAAAGCCCGTATCTTCGCGACGAGCACGATGAGCCGCGCTTTTCCGGCCGCGACTTGAAACGCGAGATCATCAAGCTCCGCCGCTCCTTCCACCCCAAGATCGCCCACGAAGTCGCCTCCGCCCTCGCCTTCCGCCAAGCCGAGCAAGCGCGCCTCGGCCTGTCTCGTGACACCGACCTCGTAAGCCTGCTCGCCGAATACATCATCATGAGCCACCACGGGCGTGTGCGGAAGGTGCTCCGCGATGAAATCCCGCGCTTCCCCGACAGCGACAAGGACACCAACACCGTGCGCGGCGTCGCGCAAGGCAGCGGAATTCCATCGGTCACCATCAACGGTAAGAACCTTGGCTGCGAAGCGGTCTCCACCGACTGCCGCCGCATGGGCCGCAGCGCTGACGGCCACGAGAGCTACACGCGCGCCGTCCTGCGCCTGCTCGACCACTACGGCCCGTTCCGCCTCGCCTTCTTTGAGGCCCTCTTTCGTGCTGCTGACATCCGAGCCTCCATCAAGGCATCCCAGGACCACAACGCTTGACCGTCATGGAACCGCTTTATCTCCACGGCTGCCGCCACGACATCCTCGGCCACTACCTCAAGGCCATCGGTCTCCTCCGCGTGCTGGCGAAATGCGCCTCTCCGGAACACCGCGATCCGGACGCCGAAGGCTGGTGGGATACCGACAAGGCCTGCTTCTGCCTGCGCTCGCCTAAGTATCCGACGCGGGAGGCGCTGGTGGAGTTCTTCGAGAAGCACTATCGGCCCACGCCAGTCTTCGCCGCTTGGAACAAGAAGCCAGGCAGCAGCGCCGATGAGAGCGGCAAACTCGGTGTGCGCGCGGATTGGGAAATCGCCAATCGGCTCTCGGTGCAAGTAGTTACTGCGGAGAAGCGCAAGAAGCCAGGGAACCAAGACAAACTGATTGCAAGCGAAGCACTGGAAGCCTACCGCGACACCGCTGCGTCGAGCGTCACTGAGGCGGTTGATTGCATCGCAACACCGTTCCTCAAATCAAGTGAACAGAACCCGCTGTTTCTCTCCAAAGGCATCGCCGGTCGCGCTCACATTTTCCGCACTCATTGGAATTACCTCGCCGCCTTTCAAAAAATTCGCTCTGCCCCGGAGCAATCTGCCGAAAACCTCGCCGCCCATGCACGCGGCGACGACAAGTTGACAGCACTGATTGCGAAAGCAGACGCCGTGCAGCAAAAGGTGACGGCACACAGCGGAACAGCCAAGAAGCTGGCTGAGTTGACAAAGAAGGCGGAAGCCGCGCGCCAAAAGGTTGCCAGCTACCAAGCTCGAAGAAATCGAGAATTGGCTGAATTACAGGCGAAATTGAGAGATGCCGAACAAGCCCTCGCCGGTTCAATTCCAACCGGGAACGGATGCTCCTCAGAGCAGTCAGGCAAAGGCACGCCCTTCTTCCCTGACGCCATCAAATCCTACAACATCGGCTCAGGCTGGAAAGTCGAAGACTACCCCTTCAACGCCTTGGATTATGTGCTGGCGGTCGAAGGCGGATTTACCATGCGCGGCAGCGTGGGGCGAACACTTGCCGCGAACTCTCGGCGCTTCGCCGCCTTCCCGTTCGTTTTCGATGCAGGGGAGGAAATGGTGAATAAGGACGGCGACACGGAGAACACTGCTTCGGCTCTTTGGTTTCCGCTTTGGAACAGGCCGACCACATACACTGAACTGTCTAGTTTCATCGCAGATGCTCAGGCACGCCTACCGCGAAAAGACGCCCGGTTCAGCGCGGAATTCATGCGGGCGCTGCACAGTCAGGGTGTGGATGCGGGCTTCAGCGGCTGGCAGGAGTTTCGCTTTAAACAGCGCGTTACCGATGTGCCGTGGGTCACCACCGGCGCGTATGTCGAGTCCGCCTTTCGGGAGGACGCGACGCGGCTGAACCGTGCGCTGCACCCACTCGATGAAAGCCAGTTTCTCGACCAGTTCGAAATGAAACGAAAAAAGGACGGCAGCGTTGACAGCAAAAGCCCGCACCCCGTCCGCGCCACCATCAACGCCGCGATGGAAACCGCCACGCGCGAAACGACTCCGCACGCTTGTCTCGACTTGCTCAGTGCCGTGTTCCGCGCGTGCCGCCAGATGGCGATTTCGGAGTCGTTCCGCGAAACCCTGCCGCGTGAATATCGCAGTCGGCCTCGTTTCTTCCGCCCGCTGCCAATGGACGATTGGAACACTCTGCTGTCGGACATGAGCCAACCGGAGTTCCGCATCGCCCGCGCCGTGGCTGCGATAGCCGGGCAGATGGACAAGCATAATGGAAGAGAGTTCACAGTCCTCCCGATGCTCGGTTCCCTGCTCCCGCTGAAGCTTCGTCGCGGCGGAAGCTGGTATCTCCCACAGAAACCAGAACCACCGAATCACCAAGCCGTCTGGACTGGCACGGATGTATGCCACGACCTCGCCGTCGTGCTGGGGCGGCGCTACATGGATTCGCTCAAAGACGACCGGCCCGCGCTTCATCCGCCGCACGACAGCCTCGGCGCACGGCTCAGCGACGTGCTGCTCTTCCTGAAGCGCGAGTTGGACGACCACCTCATCGCCCGTTGGATCGAAGCCCTGAGCCTCATTGGCTGGGAGTTTGCGGATGTGGACGACGGAAGGAGTGTCGGCGGCCCGGACTCCCACGCCATTCCGCCCGAATACGCCGCGCTTCGCGCGCTCCTCGAGCTGGAGTGCGAGCACCGCAAAGAAGGCGACACCAAGAAACGCCGCAGCCAACAGCCCATCGCGTTGCTCTGCCAGCGCTCCGCCAGCACCCTGCCGCTGGCGGTGGCGGAAGCTCTGCGCTGGATTGCCATCTGGGGCTTCGACAACCCTTACGGAAAGAAGACCGCCATCGAGAATCCACGATTGGCCGGGCGCTACATCATCAGCCTTCCGCCCACGGCCAAACTCTCCTTCACCACCGACGCTGCCCGACTAGCCGCCGCAGTCTGCATCCCGCTGCACTGGCGCGACAAGGGGGAGCTTTTCCAGGTCGTCTCTCTCCCCCAAGGAAAACCAAAACTTCAACACAACACATCAACGCAAATACTATGAGCAACAGCACGACCGCAACATCACCCGCCAATCTCCTCGAGTTCGGCGGCTTCACCATCCCGGCGGGCTGCCGCCGCATCTTCATCACTGCGGAATTGGAGCCATCCAACAGCGACCCGCGCATCCAGCCGACCGGTTTCCCGGACATCGGCCCCGTCCTCTATCCCGACCCTGAACCAGACAGGGAGAAAAACAAAGGACTCATCTGCCTGATAGACGGTGAAGCTAAAGTAGGACAGTTCTTGGAGGATGTCTGTCTGAGCGACAAATACGAAGGCACATGGCGGTCTGAACTGACGGGCCTTCCCTACATCAAGCTGACCAACGACGGCACAGACAAAGGCGAGTTCGTTACCTCCACCACGATTGATGGGCACCGGTTCGCCTCTGAATACGTCATGGGGGCGCAATTTGCCGAAATCAGTGCGGCCATGAAGAAGGCTTTCGATGAGCAGGCAGCGGCAGTCAAAGCGAAAGAGGATGAAGCCGGTAAAAACGTAGCCGCCAAGGTCCCGGCAAAGAAGTCAGCAGCCGCCAAACCTGAGTTTGTGTTGTGGGTGCGGCATCTCCTTGGGATGAAAACCAAGGACAGGTGCCCTGCGAGCAATGTCCCCCGGATTTTCAAAGTCGCGATGGAGTATGACCCGATGGCTTTGCTGCACGGCTTCCAGATTTCTGTGAAAGACAAGCTGACGTTTGTCGGGCTTCGCTCGCCACGCGCCATCACCGGCTCAGTCATCGGTCTGGGATGTGAAAGGATTGCAGTTCCCGGTGTTCGGTTCGACCCGATTGGCACCGCAGCGGCCTCTCAAGCGATCTTCCAGAAGCAGCGCATCAGCGCGAAGAAGATTGAGGCACGCTTTTGCATTGATGTGGGTTTGCTGGCTTCGATGCGGCTTGGAGATGGTGACCAATCAAAGCCCCGACTCGAATTGCTGCTCAAGATTGCGCTCTGCAAAGTGGCTTGGTTCATCGGCGAGATGCACACTGGCAAGAGGCTGCGGTCAGAGTGCGACCTCCGGCTTGTGAAGGATGGTGCGAAGTTTTGGCTTAATCGTATTGAAGGTGATGGCACCGCCTTTCCTTTCTCCAAAATCGCAACAACCGCATCGGCGAGGCTGGGGGTCACGGATGTAGCACTTGGCTTCACAACTGGCCACTCACCGTTGGTGCTGAAGCACGACGTTTCGAAGCCAAAGAAGGAAGGCGATTCCGCCGAGGGTGAAGCCAACAACGAAAACGAAGCTCCCGAGAAAGAGGAGGGCGGTGAGGAATGACCACGATTCAGCTCACCTTCCCGTGGGGCCGCTTCTACGCGACTCCGTGGGGCATCAATGCCTCCAGGCTGCGGGAGCCGGAGTGGCCGCCAAGCCCGTGGCGGCTGCTGCGGGCGCTGGTGTCGGCGTGGTTCCGGGCGCATCCAGGGCAGGTGCCAAGCCCGCATTGCATCGAGCTGATTGACGCGTTGGGCCGCGAGTTGCCGGAAATCGGCGTCGGCAAAGTCAGCTTCGGCCACACCGTCCACTGGCAGCCGAACTACGGGGCTGCCGGCGAAGGCAAACCCGAGGTTGTGCGCCAGCGCAGAGAAAACGCGGAATACAAGAACACCCGCAACGAAAACCACTTTGCCGCCGTTCCCGGTGCCGTGTTCTTCCGCTGGCCGCATGTGACCCTTGCGCCCGAACACCGCGACCTGCTCGAAACACTGCTCGCCGAACTCACCTACTTTGGTCGCGCTGAGTCGCTCTGCCACGCGGAGCTTTGCGACACGGAGCCGCCAGCGAGCGAAACCGGCTGGTGCCGCCCAACGGGCGGGCGAAAAATCTCCGCCACCTGCCGCGACGTCTTTTGCCCAAACCCCGCCGACTTCCGCTTTACAGACTTGTGGTCGCGCCGTGCCGCCAACCTCGCCGCGGATTCACCGGACGCCCCGCCACACTTGGTGGACACGCTCCTTTCCTCCGACATGAAGGCCGATGGCGCGGCATGGTTCTCCTACCAGATGCCCGACGGCTGGCCGCAGAAATGGGTCGTGAGAACGCCGCACAGCAGCAAAGCCGTAAGCCGACCGGCTCCGTCCGCTGGGCCGAAAGTGGCACACTACCTGTGTTTCTCGCTCCAGTGCCGTGTGCCGTTGCTGCCGAAGTTCATCGTGCCGCTCAGCGAAGAATTCCGCGACGCTGCCAATCATCATCTCTGCAAGGTCTATGGAGACGGCACGCCAAGCTTCGCCCTCTTCGGTCACGCGAAGGACCGTCCCGCCGATGCCGTCGGCGACCACCAACACGCTTTCTACCTGCCGATGGCGAAGAAGGACGAGCCAAGCGCCTTCTTGAGCGACCTGCATATCTGGTGTCCCTACGGTTTCACCCAGGCGGAGGCCGAAATCCTCATGCGCGTCAACCGCCTCAACTGGGGAAGTGGGAGATACCCCGTGCGCCCGGTCTTGACGGCGATGGCAAAAGAACCGCCCGCCGACGCGCCCTTTTCCACAGGCAAGACCGCCTCGCGACTGTGGCGCAGCGCCAGCCCATTTGTGCCACCGCGCTACTTCTACCGTGGTGGCAGCGGCAAACGCACGCTCAAGGTAGCTGACCAGCCAGAGTACCAACTTATGGAGTGTCTCAAGGCGGTCGGGATCAGGACGGCAGGTGAAATCCGTCGCCTCGCTCCACCGGGCGGCCATGCGGATAATGGCCAATCGCAGTGGGATATTGTCAGAACGCCCGCGAGCGATGACTCAATTCTGGATGACACGACAAGCGTGCCCGTCCATCGTTCTGGTAGCAACGGGACTCGTGGAAAAGAACGCCGCGTCGGGTTGTTCTTCGAGATGGAATTTTTCGAACCCGTCTCGCTACCGCTCCCAGCCCTCGGCCATAGTTGTCACTTCGGCCTGGGTCTGTTTGTGCCGGTGGGAGCTTCGGCGGATGGGCTGGCGGCGCAAAAGCGGGGTTGAACCGGAGGGACGAAAGGATTATCTTATGCCCGATGAAACTGCGGCTGGATCTGCTGGAACACCTGACGGACGAGGACATCCTCGAGGAGGTCCTGGCCAACAATCACCGCTACAAGCCCGAGCCCAATTTCTCAAAAACCGGGGTTGGGAGCTTGTCGTCGGCCTCAATCGAGGAGCGTGCGCAAGAGGAGGCGCGCAGCACGGCCAGAATTCAGAGAGCTATGCAGCGCTTGAAACAGAGTGGCGACGCCAGCAAGCCGAAGTCTGCTCCCTCGCCGAAACCATAGATTTCCTGCGGCAATGCCATCGCCGCGCGCCGTTCCTGTTCTTCAACGGCAACACGTTTGCCGACGTCGGCAGGACGATCGTTGACTTCGTTTTCGCCGACCTGCCCACGACCCGCCGACGGGAAGTGATGTCCGCCGTTGCCCACTGCATCGCCGGCGTGCTGGACCGTGAGCGGATGGTCGAGATTGTCGAAGGGCTTTGCGAGTCGGCGGAGTTCAAACCGGGCGACCGCGTCAAGACACTGCGCGGGTCCACCCACGGCTTCATTCTGCGCGTGCTGGAGGACGGGCGCGTGGTGTGGGGGCCGGACGGGTCGGCGGCGGAGTTGACCGCCCTGCCGGAAAGTTTGCTGCGTGAATGACCCGGGCGAGGCGGGTATTTTCTGCCGAAAGTTGAGGCAATCATGAAACCGAATCTCGACAAGATTGACGATGCCGTGCTGGCGTTGCTGCACCTCACCAGTTTCACGGAGGGCCAAGGCGAACTCGCGGTGACGCGGGCCTGGAAGGGCCACGATTGGGATGCGCTGGACCGGCTCCATGCGAAGGGGCTGATCTCGGACCCGAAAAACAAGAACAAATCGGTGGCGCTCACGGACCAGGGGCGGCAGCGCGCGGAGGCGTTGTTCCGGCAGTTGTTTGGCGACTGACGCGCGTTGGGCGTGGGCGCGGTGCCCCGCGGGCCGTGACTGCTGGTGCGACCTCCGTTGCGCCAAAGAAGATGGGGCGCCGACGCAGCAGCGCCCTACCGCGACTGCCCACCCATGCGAAGTGCGAATGACGAATGACGAACGGCGAAAGGTGGGTCGTGGACCGTCGGGCCACGGTAGGGCCGCGGTGCGCCGCGGCCGTGACTGCGGGTGCGACCTCCGTTGCGCCAAAGAAGATGGGGCGCCGACGCAGCAGCGCCCTACCGCGACTGCCCACCCATGCGAAGTGCGAATGGCGAATGACGAAAGCCGCTACGCCGGGCCTCTCCGATTTCTTGTGGTTGTCGGGATGGCGGCGTTGGGGTTACTCTTGGGATGGCTGCCCTGTGTTATGAGTGATCCGGATGTCTCCACTGAATCTTCGCGCCTGAGTTCGCCGGCGGAAAACTGCCCGACTGAAACCCAAACGGGTCGCCAGGCGCCACTCCCCGACGAAGCGCGCGCCGCCGCCATCCGGGCGAAAGCGATCGAGATCCTGCGGCGCGCGCCGCCGGAGATGGATCCCGAAGCCCGAGGTGCGAGGCCCGAAGTTGGGGACTCTGGCGCTGAGGGGCGGGACCAGGGATTGGTCGTGAAGGTGCGCCTTGTTGTTGGCGCCGAATGCGCACGGGCGACACAGGATGGGGCGGAAGCCGGAGGTGCGAAGTCCGAACGGGGAGATAATGGGTCGGCGGATGCAGCCGAAATCGTCAATCGCAAATCGGAAATCGGCAATGAGGTTATTCCCGCCCGAATGCTCAACGAGTTCGTGTATTGCCCGCGCCTGTTCTACTACGAATTCGTCGAGGGCGTGTTCGTGGAGAACGCCGACACGGTGCGCGGCAAGACCCTGCATCGCCGGGTGGACACCGACAGCGGCGGCGCGCTGCCGCCGGCGACGGGACGTGAGAAGACAGAAGGCAGAGGGCAGCAGACAGAAGGCAGAGGGCAAAAGGCAGAAGGCAGCAAGTTGGAAGCCGAAAGGCGCAAGGAGTCAGGGAAGTCGGCCCCCTCTTCAACCCTCAACGCCCAACTCTCAACCGACGACGCCATTCATTCGCGCTCGGTGCAGATGGGTTCGCCGCGGCTCGGCGTCACGGCGAAGATGGACTTGGTCGAAGTCCGCGCCGGCGGTGACGAGTTGTTCGGCGGGCTGGAGGTGTGTCCGGTGGATTACAAGGCCGGCGCGCCCAAGGATGGCGATGAAGGCAACGAGCTGTGGGATGCCGACCGGATGCAACTCGGCCTGCAAGCGCTGATTCTGCGTGAGAACGGCTACACGTGCCGCGAGGGCGTGATTTACTACCGCGCGACGAAACAGCGCGTGCGGCTGCCGGTCACCCCGGAGTTGGAAGCCTGGATTATCGAGCGGGTCGGCGCGGCGCGGCGGTCGGCGGTCGGCGCGATTCCGCCCCCGTTGGTGGCCTCGCCGAAGTGCCCGCGCTGTTCACTGGTCACCGTCTGCCTGCCGGATGAAACGAGGCTGCTGACAGAAGCGGCGGAGCGCAAAATCGAGACAGCCTCGCCTCGCCGTCTGATCGCGGCGCGGGACGATTGCCGCGCGTTGTATCTGAACAAGCCGGGGCTGCGGGTCGGCCGCAAGGACGAGCTGTTGCAGATCAAAGAGGAGCGAACGCTGCTCGACGAAGTGCGGATCAATGACGTGTCCCATGTGGCCTTGTTCGGCAACATCCAGATTTCAACCCAAGCCATCCAGACGCTCTGCGAGGCGGAGGTGCCGGTAACTTACTTCTCGATGGGCGGCTGGTTTTACGGGATCACGCGGGGGCACGAACTAAAGAACGTCTTCCTGCGCATCGAGCAGTTCCGCCAGACGCAAGACCCGGCGGCCTGCCTGCGGCTGGCGCGGCAGTTCGTGCACGGGAAGATTCGCAATCACCGGACGATGCTGATGCGGAATCATCTGGAACCGCCCCCGGCCACGCTGCTCAGGCTCAAGCAAATGGCGGACGCGGCTCTGCGGGCCGAGGCGATGGATGAATTGCTGGGCATCGAAGGCAACGGGGCGAGCGCGTATTTCGAGCAGTTCAGCGGGATGATCAAGGCCGAGGATGACATGGCGGAAAAATCCGAAATCCGAAATCCGAAATCCGAAGTTCCTATGCAGCGGAGGTTCAACTTCAACTTCACGCATCGGAACCGCCGGCCGCCCACGGACCCGGTGAACGCCATGCTCTCCCTGGCCTACAGTCTCCTGGCGAAGGACTGCGTGCTGGCGTTGCTGGCGGTGGGGTTTGATCCGTATGTCGGCTTTTTCCATCAGCCGCGCTTCGGCCGGCCGGCACTGGCGCTGGACTTGATGGAGGAGTTTCGCGCCCTAGTCGGGGATTCCACCGTGCTGAGTTGCATCAACAACCGGGCGATCACGGAAACCGACTTCGTCCAGGCCGGCCAGGCGGTGAACCTCACCGCACCGGGACGGCGGCGTTTCTTCGAGATGTATGAGCAACGGATGAATTCGGTGCTGACGCATCCGGTGTTCGACTACAAGGTGAGCTACCGGCGCGCGCTGGAGTTGCAGGCGCGGATGTTGGCAAAGGTGTTGACGGGTGAAATCCCCGAGTATGTGCCGCTGCTGACACGTTGACCGCCGACCCTCAACGCTACCATGCGCACAACCTACCTGGTTTGTTACGACATCACGGACGACAAACGGTTGCGCCGGGTGTTCAAGACGTGCAAGAATTTCGGCGAGCACCTGCAATACTCCGTGTTCGAGTGCGACTTGAGCCCGACGGAGAAATCGGAACTGGAGCGCAAACTGGGTGAACTCATCAAGCACGATGAGGATCAAGTGGTGTTCGTGACGCTCGGCCCGGCGGAAGGTCGCGGCGAGCGGGTGATCACGGCGCTGGGGTTGCCGTACACGAAGATGGATGCGCCCTGCTTCGTTTTTTAGTCGGTTCTTTGACATTTTGATTCGCGAGCAGTGGGGTGATGCGGAAACCCTGGCACCCGCTCGCACAATGAAACGCTCTGACACACAAACACATGCAATGAACAGAATGGTTGACGACAGAACATTCGGACTGGTTAGCTCTGGCCGCTCGCAACATGACGCGGGCAGGCCTGGCCAGTGCGCCTCAGACCAGTGTGCGCCTTCCGCGCTCACGTGAGCGCGGCCCCGTTGAAGCCCTGAGCGCCTCGCCGGCCTGCTCCTCGGTGAGAAGCCTTCCGCGCTCACGTGAGCGCGGCCCCGTTGAAGCCTGGCGGCGCGTCATTGGTCTGACTTTTGTTTGGCACCCTTCCGCGCTCACGTGAGCGCGGCCCCGTTGAAGCCACCTGAAATTTGGAACACTCGCGCCGACCCGCCTGACCTTCCGCGCTCACGTGAGCGCGGCCCCGTTGAAGCACCGCCGAATTTGCCCGGCCAGGCGACGTTGGACGGTCCTTCCGCGCTCACGTGAGCGCGGCCCCGTTGAAGCTCCCCGATGATGAACGCCAGGAGCTTTGGGTTCAGTTCCTTCCGCGCTCACGTGAGCGCGGCCCCGTTGAAGCGCGGCGTTCATTCCTGGGTCACGACGGCGGTTGATTGCCCTTCCGCGCTCACGTGAGCGCGGCCCCGTTGAAGCGCGACCGGCTGGACTCGGCTGCCTCACGCATCTCGACCCTTCCGCGCTCACGTGAGCGCGGCCCCGTTGAAGCCCGATCAAGAGAACGGCATTGAGAATGTTCGTCTTGCCTTCCGCGCTCACGTGAGCGCGGCCCCGTTGAAGCACCCGATAACCATGAATATTATCATCAAGCAACTTGCCTTCCGCGCTCACGTGAGCGCGGCCCCGTTGAAGCTTCCGAATTCGCCGCTCGGTCCCCGGTTTGATCTGACCTTCCGCGCTCACGTGAGCGCGGCCCCGTTGAAGCCTCCCGAATTGCGGGACGCACGGAACCGCCTGCAGGCCCTTCCGCGCTCACGTGAGCGCGGCCCCGTTGAAGCTTCGAGGGCGCGGAAGGCGTCGGAAGCCTCTTTGCCGTCCTTCCGCGCTCACGTGAGCGCGGCCCCGTTGAAGCCGATAGTAGGATGATAATCCAGAATTGCCAGCGCGGAACCTTCCGCGCTCACGTGAGCGCGGCCCCGTTGAAGCCACTTTTGGGCGCGGGTGGATGCCGGCGAACTCACCCCTTCCGCGCTCACGTGAGCGCGGCCCCGTTGAAGCACCGTGGCGGCGGCGACGGCGGCGGTGTAGATGGTGCCTTCCGCGCTCACGTGAGCGCGGCCCCGTTGAAGCGCTGATACTCGACGACGGCACCGGCCGGCTGCACCCTTCCGCGCTCACGTGAGCGCGGCCCCGTTGAAGCCGCGATGCGCGCGGGGTCTGTCACCTGCGCAACCCCACCTTCCGCGCTCACGTGAGCGCGGCCCCGTTGAAGCACGTAGTTCAGAATCATCCATCCGCCATCGGTGTCCGCCTTCCGCGCTCACGTGAGCGCGGCCCCGTTGAAGCGTAGCAGTCGAACGGGATGCCGGGCTGACCACACATGGCCTTCCGCGCTCACGTGAGCGCGGCCCCGTTGAAGCCGTGACGCCCAACTCATCAAACACGCCTTCATGGACTTCCTTCCGCGCTCACGTGAGCGCGGCCCCGTTGAAGCGCGCTCCCAGGCCGGAGTCGTGCGGTCTCTGCGGTCCTTCCGCGCTCACGTGAGCGCGGCCCCGTTGAAGCGTTGCTCGGGGGTCATTCTCCCCTCCTTGCGCGCAGCCCTTCCGCGCTCACGTGAGCGCGGCCCCGTTGAAGCATCGAGGCGGTGCGTGAGCATGGGATCAAGTTCGGCTGCCTTCCGCGCTCACGTGAGCGCGGCCCCGTTGAAGCGCGTAAATCCGCAGTTGCTCCTGAGAATGGCGGTTTGCCTTCCGCGCTCACGTGAGCGCGGCCCCGTTGAAGCGCGAAAAGTAATCGAGCGTCCAGTAGTTCAAAGTAGGCCTTCCGCGCTCACGTGAGCGCGGCCCCGTTGAAGCCCGGGTTGCCGATGAACAGGCCGCTGGCACTGTCCGGCCTTCCGCGCTCACGTGAGCGCGGCCCCGTTGAAGCTTGTAGAGATTCGCCACCGAGCGCACCATGCCGAGCCTTCCGCGCTCACGTGAGCGCGGCCCCGTTGAAGCCAGGACAACGGCACCCTGTTCAGCGCGATCGTCGCCCTTCCGCGCTCACGTGAGCGCGGCCCCGTTGAAGCATTCAATTAATGCAACTAATACAGTTCAAGTTGGTTATCCTTCCGCGCTCACGTGAGCGCGGCCCCGTTGAAGCGAACGATCTGCGTCTGACGAGTCGGGTTGCAGGTGAACCTTCCGCGCTCACGTGAGCGCGGCCCCGTTGAAGCCACTGGTACATGGTTCCGCCGCCGGTGGGATAGCTCAGCCTTCCGCGCTCACGTGAGCGCGGCCCCGTTGAAGCGAGCGGAGGGGCTGGGGCTTGCCGGATGACGAGGGCGTCGCTGGCTTCGCGGTTGGAAAGAGCGGCGGCTTGGTTGCCAGAGCTTCTTTTCCTTCTCGCGTCGGTGGTCGTGCTGTTTTCATTCCGCGTTCATCCGTCCGGCGTCAGTCATTGGCGGCGGCGGAAAGTGGAATCGCATTCTTGACGGGTTTCACCGGTGCCACGGCGAAGCGCTGGTCGTCTTTCAGCGGCTCACGGCCAGTTCCACCCGCGGACGGATGCCCAGGTCCCCGGCGATGCCCTTGACGATCAAACCGAGGTTGCGCGCCGTGGGGTTGCCGTTGCGATTCAACATCCGGTGGAGCGTCTTTTCGCCCAGGCCGGTCTGGCGCGCCAGTTCCTTGAAGGTGATTTGGGCGTGAACCAGGTCGCGCAGCATGGAAAGTCCTTCGGCGGTTTCGCCCCCCAGCAGCGCGCTCAGGGCTTCGGCGTAGAGCGCCCGCGCAAATTGGCGGTCGCCCTTGATCCACGCCATGACGGTTTCCTTGTAATCGCGTGTCAGTGCCGTTTTCACAACATCACGGGCTGTAACGCAACGAGCGGTTCAACTTCGCGCTCAATGGTGCGCGCCTTCTCGTAGCGCACGAGGCGCAAGCCGTAATCGGCCTGCAAGC
>Ga0187865_1002816_pt1 | contig 15519 bp, 15 predicted proteins | sample June2016WEW_11_1_2_FD_132989 | JGI IMG/M metagenome (GOLD analysis project Ga0187865, IMG submission 132989) | Peatland microbial communities from SPRUCE experiment site at the Marcell Experimental Forest, Minnesota, USA - June2016WEW_11_100 | ecosystem: Environmental > Terrestrial > Soil >...
CACTCCGCTCCGACAGCTCCTCCGACGCGAACGAGGCGCCGTGAATGCCGTCGCGGCCGGTGCGCGCGCCCACCGCGATGATCGGGTTGCCCGGGCCGGCCGCGCGGGCGCGGATCAGCTCCTCCTCGCGCAGCAGCCCCACCGCCATCGCGTTGACCAGAGGGTTCCCCTCGTAGGCCGGCTCGAAGGCGACGTCGCCCCCCACGGTCGGCACCCCGACGCAGTTGCCGTAGTCCCCGATCCCGCGCACGACCCCTTTCATCAGATACCGCTGACGGTCGCTGTCGAGCGGGCCGAAGCGGAGGGAGTCGAGCACCGCGACCGGACGGGCGCCCATCGTGAAGATGTCGCGCAGGATCCCGCCGACGCCCGTCGCGGCGCCCTGGTAGGGCTCGACCGCCGACGGGTGGTTGTGGGATTCCATCTTGAACGCCACCGCCCAGCCTTCACCGAGGCGGAGCACGCCGGCGTTCTCGCCGGGGCCCTGGATGACCTGGGGCCCCTCGGTGGGGAACGTCTTCAGGACAGGGCGGGAGTGCTTGTAGGCGCAGTGCTCGCTCCACAGCGCCGAGAAGATGCCCAGCTCGACCCAGGTGGGGTCGCGGCCGAGCATCATCCGGATGCGGGCGAACTCTTCGGGGGTGAGACCGTGCTGCCGGACCAGCTCCGGTGTGATCTGCGGATCGCCGGGGCGGGCCGTGGCGGTCACTGGTCCGGCTTCACCTGCACACCGGTGACGGCCGCTCCCTTCGTGGAGTCCGGCCGCCCCTGCGGGGGCGTGAAGACGGGCACGCGCCCCTCGGGCGAACTGCTCACCCCGGCGTACACGTGGTCGGGCGAGCGCACGATCGCGTCCATGACCTGGCCATGCTGCAGGAAGACGACGTCGTCGAAGCCGACGCGGCGCTCGCGCTGGTTCCGGTAGAACAGGTAGGTCCAGTCGTTGGCCGTGCGCGTCGCCAGCGGATCGCCCCAGCGCGCGCGCACCTCGGCTTCCGTCATCCCGGGCCGCACGGCGTTGTCCGCCGTCGCGGCGGCCGCGGCGGTCGTGTCGGCGGGCTTCGCGGCGGGCTGGACCGTCGCCGTCGTGTCCTTGCGCAAGCCGGTCGAGTCGACGGGCGGGACCACGGCGGCGGAGTCCTTGCGCGCGCCGGTCGTGTCCTTCGGGGCACTCGTGGTGTCCTGCGCGGCGAGCGGCGCCGCGATCAGGGCGAGAGAGGCCAGCAGGGTACAGACGGTCCGGGACGCCATAAGTCCTCCCCTTAGGCGACGGCGGCCGCGGCCGCCAGCGCGAAGACCGCCGCGCCGTCGCTCGAGCCGAGCAGCGCCTCGGAGGCGCGCTCGGGATGTGGCATCAGGCCCACGACGTTGCGGCCCTCGTTGGTGATGCCCGCGATGTCGCGCATCGCGCCGTTCGGATTTCCGCCCACGTACCGGAAGACGACCCGCTCCTCGCGCTCGAGGCGGTCCAGCGTGGCGTCGTCGGCGACGTAGCGGCCGTCGCCGTGCGCGACCGGCATGCTGAGCTGCTGGCCGACCCGGTAACGGGCGGTGAAGGGGGTCGCGTCCGTTTCGACGCGGAGCCTCACCGGGCGGCAGACGAAGGACAGCCCGCCGTTCCGCACCAGGGCGCCCGGCAGCAGCTGCGCCTCACACAGGATCTGGAAGCCGTTGCAGATGCCGAGCACCGGCCGGCCGGCCGCGGCGTGCGCGGCCACGGCCCGCATCACGGGGCTGAAGCGCGCGATGGCGCCGGGCCGCAGGTAATCGCCGTACGAGAACCCGCCGGGCAGGATCGCCACGTCGGCGCCTGCCAGATCGGTCGAGCGATGCCAGACGTAATACGCATCGGCTCCCGACGCGGCGGCCGCCGCCAGGGCGTCGGCGTCGCAGTTGGAGCCGGGGAAGCGGACCACGGCGATCTTCACGGCTGCGCCTCCACGGCGTCGAGGGCGAAGTCCTCGGTCACCGGATTGGCGAGGAGCCGCTCGCACATCTTGAGCGCGCCCGCCCGAGCGGCCTCGGCGGAGGCGGCCTCCAGCTCGAGCTCCACGGTCCGCCCGACGCGCACGCCGGCGACGCCGCTGAAGCCCAGCTCGCCGAGCGCGCGCGCGACCGCCTGCCCCTGCGGATCGAGGATGGAGGGGCGGGGCATCACGCGGACGCGGGCGCGGAACCGCATCACGGGCTCCCCGGGCGCTGTCCGCCCGAGTGACGGCGTCGCCGCAATCCGAAGCGCACGCGCCCGGGGCCGACGTCGTAGTCGATGGGGCGCTCGCCCTCCTCGTCGTCGTCCCGCAGCAGGTCGCGCTCCGGGAGCCGCTCGAGCAGCCCGAGCGCGACGGCGCGCACCAGGCCGTAGGCGATCAACGCGATGCCGGCCAGGAAGAAGAAGAACTCCGGGAACCAGATAGCGCCGGCGAGCGCGAGCAGATGCGCGGCCAGCGAGGCGCGCCCCTTCCATGTCCTCAGCCCCGCGGTGGGCAGGACCGGGTACGGCACCTGGCTCACCATCAGCAGGGCGAGTACGATCGCGAGCAGCGCGACCATCAGCGACAGCGGCAGGAAGCCGAACTGCTCCTGGAAGAAGACTGTCTGCGTGAAGGGATAGACGGACGCGAGGGTGATGCCCGAGATCGGCGACGACAGGCCGATGAAGTGCGTCTTGGCCTGCCCGGCCTGGACCACGTTGAACCGGGCCAGGCGGAGCGCCGCGGCGAGCACGTAGATGAACGACAGGAGCCACGCCCCCTCGCCGCCTCGGAACCGCCAGAAGTAGACGAGCATCGCCGGGGCCACCCCGAACGAGACCACGTCCGCGAGCGAGTCGAGCTCCGCCCCGAAGGCGCCGCCCGTCCGGCTCATCCGCGCCACGCGGCCGTCCAGCATATCGAGCACCGCCGCCGCGATGACGAACCACGCGGCGAGGCCGAAGTTGCCGCGCGCGGACTCCACGATGGACCAGACGCCGAAAAAGAGATTCCCCGAGGTGAAGGCGCTCGGCAGAATCACGATGGCCCGGCGCATCCCCCGGGGCCGAGGGCGGGGGGCCGTCATCCGGCGTACTCCGCGAGCACCGTCTGGCCGGCCACGACGCGCTGGTCGAGGGCGACCTTGATCGGCACCGCCGGATCGAGGAACAGGTCCACGCGGGAGCCGAACCGGATCATGCCGAAGCGCTCGCCCTGCACGGCGCGGTCGCCGGCGCCCGCGTCCGTCACGATCCGGCGCGCGATGTTGCCCGCGATCTGCCGGACCAGCACCGGCCCGCGCGGCCCGAGGATGCCCACCGACGCCTGCTCGTTCACCAGAGACGCCTTGTCATGGCTCGCCACCGTGAATTGCCCCGGGTTGTAGTGGACCACCTCGATCTCGCCGGAGACCGGATACCGGTTCACGTGCACGTTGAGCACGTTCATGAAGATGCTGACCCGGGTGGCTTTGCGATGAAGATACATCGGCTCATCGACCTGGGCGATGCTGCAGACGCGGCCGTCCGCCGGCGCGAGGACGAGATTGTCGCCGCGCGGACCCCGACGCTGCGGGTCCCGGAAGAACGCCGCCACCCAGAGCGTCAGCAGGACCCCCACGCCCAGGAGCGCCAGGGACCAGCCGGGCCACGAGTACCAGACCACCAGGAGCGCCGCGTCGAGCGCGAGCGCGACCTTCACGAACGGCCACCCCTCCGGTGCCATGCGCATCACTGCCCCCCACGGGCGCCGTCGGACAGGCGCCGGAAGATGTCGCGGTACCGCTCGCTGGTCGCCCGCACCACCTCGGGCGGCAGCGGAGGAGCGGGGGCTTCCCCGTTCCACTTCCCGGCCTTGCGCAAAGCATCCAGGTAGTCGCGCACCGGCTGCTTGTCGAAGCTCGGCTGCGACCTGCCCGGCCGATACCCGTCCGCCGGCCAGAAGCGCGACGAGTCGGGCGTGAGGACCTCGTCGATCAGCACCAGGCGGCCGGCGGCGGTTCCGAACTCGAACTTGGTGTCCGCGATGATGATCCCGCGGGAGGCCGCGAAGACCTGCGCCTCCTCGTAGAGCTCCAGGGAGCGGTCCCGCAGCTCGGCGGCGCGCTTGGTGCCGAGGGCGTCGGCGACCCGGTCGAACGTCACGTTCTCGTCGTGCCCGACCTCGGCCTTGGTGGCCGGGGAGAAGATGGGCTCGGCGAGCTTGTCGGATTCCTGGAGGCCCGTGGGCATCGGCTCGCCCGCCAGCTTCCCCGCGCCCTTGTACTCCTTCCACGCGGAGCCGGAGATGTAGCCGCGCACCACGCACTCGAAGGCCACGGGCTCGGTGCGGCGCACCAGCATCGCCCGGCCTTCGATCTGGTCGCGGTGGGGCGCGAGGGCGCTCACCGCCTGCACGATCTCGTCCGCGTCCGCGCTGATGCAGTGGTGCGGCCTGGCCGCGGCGAGGCGGGCGAACCAGAACGCGCTGAGCTGGGTCAGCACCTCGCCCTTGGACGGCACCGGCTCGCGGAGCACGACGTCGAAGGCGCTGATCCGGTCGCTGGCCACGAGCAGCAGCCGGTCCGCGTCCACCGTGTAGACCTCGCGCACCTTCCCGCGCCGGAGGAGCGGGAGCGGCAGCTTGCTCTCCATCAACACCGTCATACACGCACCTCGGTCGGCGGCGCCTCCGGGAGGCCCGCCAGCAGGGGGTCCACCACCTCGCGCAGGTACTCGTCTACCTGTTCGGGGGAACGTCCGACGAAGTGGCGGGCATCGAGCCCGCGCGCCACCTCGCCCACGCCCACGCCGCGGAACGCCGGGTCGGCCGCGAGCCGGTCCAGCAGGTCGTTCGCCGCGCCCGTTTCCGCGACGGCGCGCGCGACCTCCAGGCTGTGCCGCCGGATGACCTCGTGGAGCGCCTGGCGGTCGCCGCCGGCCGTCACGCCGAGCATCAGGCACCGCTCCGTCGCCATGAAGGGCAGCTCCCGCGCCACGTGGCCGCGGATCACCGCCTCCCGCACCTCGAGTCCGCAGGCGACGTCCGCGGCCAGCATCAAAATCGCGTCCACCGCCAGGAACGCCTCGGGGAGCACCAGGCGCCGGTTCGCGCTGTCGTCGAGCGTGCGCTCGAACCACTGCTGCGCGGCGGTCTCTTCGGCGTTCGCGGGGAGGTGCATCGCGTATCGCGCGAGCGAGACGATCCGTTCCGACCGCATCGGGTTCCGCTTGTAGGCCATCGCGGAGGAGCCGATCTGCTCGGCCTCGAACGGCTCCAGCACCTCCCCCATGTGTTGCAGCAGACGGACGTCGGCCGCGAACTTCGACGCCGACTGGGCGATCCCGGCCAGCGCCGTCAGCACCTGCGCGTCCGCCTTGCGCGGGTAGGTCTGGCCGCTGATCGGCACCACCCGCGGGAAGCCCACCTTCTCGGCGACCAGGCGGTCGAGCCGGCGCACCTTGTCGTGGTCGCCGGCGAACAGGTCGAGGAACGAGGCCTGCGTGCCCGTCGTGCCCTTGCATCCGAGGAACGCGAGCGCCTCGCGGCGGTGCTGCACCTCCTCGAGGTCGGTCACGAAGCCCTGCATCCACAGCGCCGCCCGCTTGCCCACGGTCGTCAGCTGCGCCGGCTGGAGGTGCGTGTAGGCCAGGGTCGGGATGGCGCGGTAGCGCGCCGCCACCTCGCGCAGGGCGCGCAGCACGGCGCCGAGCCGGGCGGCGAGGAGCCCGAGCGATTCGCGGATCACGATCAGGTCCGCGTTGTCGGTGACGAACGCCGAGGTCGCCCCGAGATGGATGAACGGCCGCGCCGCCGGAGCGACGTCGCCGTAGGCGTGCACGTGCGCCATCACGTCGTGCCGGAACCGCGCCTCGTACTCCGCGGCGCGCGCGAAGTCCACGTCGTCCACGTGCGCGCGCATCTGGGCGAGCGCTTCGTCGGGGATCGCAAGCCCCAGCTCCCGTTCCCCTTCGGCCAGCGCGATCCACAACCGGCGCCACAGTCCGGTCCGCGTGGCGGCGCCCCACAGCCGCTGCATCGGCGCCGACGCGTAGCGGGTGCCGAGCGGCGAGACGTAGCGCTCGTGGTCGCTCATTCGCCCGCCGTCAGGTCGGTGTAGATCATCGCGCCGCCCCGCAGGATGACGAACCGCATCGGCCAGCCCTTGCCGCGATAGTACGCGATGACCTGCTGGACCTGCTGCGCGCTGGTGATCTTGATGTTGTCGATCTGGAGCACCACGTCGCCCGGCTGGAGCGCGCTGGTCGGCCCCGCCGCGACCACCAGGGCCCCGCGCCCGATCGCGAGCTGGCGCTCGGCCTGGATCGCCGGCGTGACGCTGATCAGCTGCAGGTCCCCGAGGCTCACGCGGGTCGCGCGCTCCGAGGGCAGCTCGACCGCCCGGAGCGTCGCGAGGCGCGTCTCGTCGCCCCGCCGGACGGCCACGCGCAGGCTGTCACCGACACCCAGATCCAGCAGCGCGGCCTCCCAGTCGAGGAAGTTGCGGATCGGCCGGTCCCCGGCGCGCGTGACGATGTCTCCCGACTTCAGGCCCGCCGCGGCCCCCGGCCCGCCCTCGGCCACGGCCTTGATGCCGACGCCGCGCTGGCGCCGCCAATTCTCGCTGCTCGCGGATTCGTTGACGTCCACGCCGGTCCACCCCCGCCGCACCCGGCCGTAGGCGCGCAGGTCGCGGGCGACGCGCATCGCCCGCTCGATCGGGATGGCAAAGCCGAGGCCGACGTTGCCGCCCGATTGCGAGAGGATGAACGAATTCACCCCCACCACCTCGCCCGCCGCGTTGATCAGCGGGCCGCCCGAGTTGCCCGGGTTGATCGCCGCATCCGTCTGGATCATGTCCACGTACAGCCCCGCCTGGTCGTCCGACGGGAGCACCGAACGCCGCAGCGCGCTCACGACGCCCGCCGTCACGGAGGGCTCGCTGTTGCCGAGGACGTAGCCATACGGGTTGCCGATGGCCACGAGCCAGTCGCCGATGGCGAGGTCGGAGCTCCGGCCGATCGGCGCCACCAGGAAACCGGTCCCCTCGATCTTCACGACGGCGATGTCGGTGCGCGCGTCCTCGCCGAGCAGACGCGCCTGGAAGTCGCGGCCGTCGCGCGTCGTCACGACGATCGAGTCGGCTCCCGCCACCACGTGCTGGTTCGTGATGATCAGCCCGTCGGCGGAGACCAGGAATCCGGACCCGAGCCCCTCCACGCGCTGGACGTAGCCGCCGGGGTACATGAACTGGGAGAAGAAGTCGTTGGGTACCGCGCGCTCACGCCCCACCACGTTGACGCTCACGACCGCGGGCGCGACGCGGGCGGCGGCCACGCTGATCGCCGAATGGCGCGCGACGCCGATCGGGTCGCGGCGCTGCTGCGCGGCCGCCGGCTGCGCCAGGACACAGAGGACGAGTCCGGCGGCGAGGCGCCTCACGGCGCCTCCGCGAAGAGATGGGCAGGGTAGCGCACGCCGACCAGGAAGAGCCCGTGCGGCGGAGCGGGAGGCGACGCGTCGCTGTTGTCCGCGTCCCGCAGCAGCTTCGCCAGGTCGGACGGCTCCCGCCGCCCGCGGGCGATGTCCACCATCGTCCCGACGAGGAACCGCACCATGTGATGCAGGAACCGGTTCGCGGTGATCCAGAACTCCAGGCCCGCGGCGTCCTCGCGTGTGAGCCACAGTGCCTCGAGGATCCGGCACCGGTAGTGCTCCCTCTCCGGGCCCTTGGCGGACAGCGCCCGGAACGAGTGCTCGCCGATGAGCGCCGCCGCCGCCGTCCCCAGACGCGGGACGTCGAGCGGGCCGCTCAGGGCCCACTCGTGGCGGCTCCGGAACGGCGAGCGGCCCCCGACGTCGGTGCCGATGCGGTAGCAGTAGGTGCGTTCGAGCGCGTCGCGACGCGGATTGAAGCCGGGGACCATCCGGCGAGCCGCAGCGACCCACACGTCGGAGGGCAGGAGAGCATTCATCGCGCGCATCAAATCGCCGGGCTCCCATCGTTCGGGGACCATCGCTGCCGCTGCCTGCCCCGTGGCGTGTACGCCGGCATCGGTCCGGCCCGATCCGATGACCGGTGTCCGCTTCTCCAGGAGCCGCGCCAGGATGTCCTCGACCACGCCCTGAACCGTGCGCGCCGACGGCTGGCGCTGCCATCCTGCGAAGGACCCACCGTCGTACTGGAGCAGGAGGAGGGTCGGCTGCGCCGCCATGTGAAAAAAACCTAGTGGTCTGCGGGGGGGTGGTCAAGCGACGCAAGTGCTTGCCGTGATTGACAAAGCGCCGCCAATGCCGCTACAATCGCTCGCCGTTCGCGGTGGGCCGATCTCCGGCCCCGCGACGGCGTCACTCATGGCCGAATCGGACCCCGTCCTGCGCGCGATCGCCGCCCTCGCGGAGCGGCGCGATCTCCCCGCCACCCTCGCCGCCCAGGCGTTCGGTCAGGTGATGGCGGGCGAGGCCACGCCCGCGCTCATGGCGGCCCTGCTGATGGGGCTGCGCGTCAAGGGCGAGACGGCCCAGGAGCTCCAGGGCGCGGTGCTCGCGCTCCGCGAGGTGATGGTCCACGTCACGCCGCGCAACGCCGACCACCTCGTGGACACCTGCGGGACCGGCGGCGGGAGCGTCGGCACCTTCAACATCTCGACCGCCGCCGCCTTCGTCGCGGCCGGCGCCGGCGCGCGGGTGGCGAAGCACGGCAACCGTTCGTTCAGCACCCGGTCGGGCAGCGCCGACGTGCTCGAAGCGCTCGGTGTGGCCATCGATCTGCCCCCGGCTCGCTCCGCAGCGTTGCTGGACGAGTGCGGGATGACGTTCCTGTTCGCGCCGCACTATCACCCGGCCATGCGCTTCGTCGGGCCGGTGCGCCGCGAGCTGGCGCTGGGCACGATCATGAATCTGATCGGCCCCCTCTCCAATCCGGCGGGGGTCGCCAGGCAGGTCGTGGGCGCGGGCGATCCCGCGCGGGCGCCGCTCCTGGCGGAGACACTGGCGCTGCTGGGCGCGGAGCACGCGCTGGTGGTGCACGCGCCGCGGGGACTCGACGAGATCGCACCGCCCGGACTCGGAGCGACCGACGTCTGGGAGGTGCGCGGCTCGACCGTGAAGCGCTGGACGCTGCAGGCGGAGGAGTTCGGCCTGGCGGCGGGGGACGCCGCGGCGCTGGCCGGCGGATCGCCGGCCGACAACGCGCGCGCGGCCGAGGCGATCCTGGACGGGACCGACCGCGGAGTGCGGCGCAGCGCCGTCGTGCTCAACGCCGCGGCGGCGCTCGTCGTGGGAGGCGTGGCGAAGGACTGGAAGGACGGCGTGAAGCGCGCCGGCGAGGCGCTGGACTCGGGGGCCGCGCGCCGCGTGCTCGAACGGCTGCGACGCGCGAGTCGGCCTAGTACTTCCGGATGACTCCGACGACGACTCCCTGGATCGTCACGTCGTTCTCGTGGACGTAGATCGGATCCAGGGTCGCATTGGCGGGTTGGAGGCGGACCCAGCCGCTCTTCTCGCGGTAGTAGGTCTTCACGGTCGCGTGAGTGCCCTGGAGCAGGGCGATGACCATTTCCCCGTTGCGCGCGCTGTTGCGGCCGTGGACCACGACGTAGTCGCCGTCCTTGATCTGCTCGTCGATCATCGAGTCGCCGCGCACCCGCAGGACGTAGTTGGGTCCGGTGGCGGGGAGCATCTCCTCCGGCAGCGTCATGGACTCGCTGTCCTCGACCGCCTCGATCGGTTCGCCGGCGGCGACGGTGCCGAGCAGCGGCACCTCGACGACTCCCGGCTGCCGCGCCCGGGAGAGCACTTCGATGGAGCGACTCTCGTTGTACGAGCGCCGGATCACGCCCTTCCGCTCGAGGTTCGTCAGATGCTCGTGCACCGTCGCCAGCGACGTGTATTTCATCGCGGACGCGATTTCCTCGAAGCTCGGGGCGAACCCATGCTCGTCGATGTAGCCTGTCAGGTAGTCGAGGATCTCGCGCTGACGCTTGGTGAGCGGCACAGTGGCTCCTTCCGGCGCGAGGGAGGCGATGCCGCCTCCCGAAGATACGCCGAAAAGAACGTAACCGAATGAAAGCCGAAGCACAAGAGTCCGGACTGCTGGCCACGCTCGTCGCCGGAGCGGAGCGGCGGGTCGCGGCCGCCCGGGCCTCCCGCCCGGAGCTGGAGCGCCTGGCGGCGCGCGCCCCGGAGCCGGCGGACTTCGGCGCGGCGCTGGCCGCCGGCCCCGCGGTCGCCGTCGTCGCCGAGATCAAGCGGAAGTCGCCCTCGGCGGGCGCCCTCTGGCGCCAGGGTGACGTGGCCTCGCTCGCGCGCGCTCTCGAGGCCGCGGGGGCGGCGGCGCTCTCGGTGCTGACCGAGCCGGCGCATTTCGGGGGGTCGCTGGCGGACCTGGCGAGCGCGGCCGGGGCCGTCCGGGTCCCGATCTTGAGAAAGGACTTCATCCTGGATCCCGTGCAGCTGTACGAGGCCCGCGCGCACGGGGCGTCGGCCGTGCTGCTCATCGTCCGGATCCTCGGTCCCGGGCGGCTCGCGGATCTGGCCGGCGCCGCTCGCGATCTCGGCCTCGCCACGCTGGTGGAGGTGCATGCGCCGGCGGAGCTGGGAGCGGCGCTGGAGGTTCGGCCCACCGCGGTGGGCGTCAACGCGCGGGACCTCGACACGCTGGCGATGAACCGGGGCCTGGTCGAGGAGCTGATCGCGCAGGTGCCGGCGGGACGCGTGGCCGTGGCGGAGAGCGGACTCGCCGTGCGCGCCGACGTGGAGGCGGTGGCGGCGCGCGGAGCGGACGCGGTCCTGGTCGGCGCGGCGATCGCCGGCGCCACAGATCCGGGCGCGGCGCTGCGCGCGCTCACCGGAGTGCTGCGGCGGCCGGGCGTGCGCGGGGCAAGGCGCCCGTGACTGGCCGGTTCGGAGCGTACGGCGGGCGGTACGTGCCCGAGACGCTGATCCCCGCGCTGGAGGAGTTGGCCGCGACCTACGACGCGCTGGCCGCGGACACGACGTTCTGGAACGAGTACGAGACGCTCCTGGCCGAGTACGTGGGGAGGCCGACGCCGCTCTCCGAGGCCCCGCGCCTTTCGGAGGCTGCGCGCACGCGGGTCCTCCTCAAGCGCGAGGACCTGAATCACACCGGCGCGCACAAGATCAACAACGCGCTGGGGCAGGCGCTGCTGGCGCGGCGGATGGGGAAGCGGCGCATCATCGCCGAGACGGGCGCCGGGCAGCACGGCGTGGCGACGGCGACGGTGTGCGCGAGGTTCGGCCTGGAGTGCGTGGTCTACATGGGCGAGGAGGACATGGCCCGCCAGGCCCTGAACGTCTATCGCATGCGTCTCCTCGGGGCCGAGGTCCGGCCCGTGACCTCCGGCACGCGGACGCTCAAGGACGCGACCAGCGAGGCGATCCGGGATTGGGTCACGAATGTCGAAACCACACACTATATTATCGGCTCCGCGGTCGGCCCCGACCCGTACCCGCGGCTGGTGCGGGACCTGCAGTCGGTGATCGGGCGCGAGGCGCGGGGCCAGTGCCTGGAGCGGTGCGGCACGCTGCCGAAGTCGGTGGTCGCGTGCGTCGGCGGCGGATCGAATGCGCTCGGCATCTGGACGGCGTTCCTTGAGGACCGCGCCGTGGAGCTGGTGGGCGTCGAGGCCGCCGGCTTGGGGCTTGCCGGCGGCCGGCATTCGGCCTCGCTCCTGGCCGGGAGGCCGGGCGTCCTGCACGGGAGCCTGAGCTATCTGCTGCAGGACGCGGACGGCCAGGTGATGCCGGCCCACTCGGTGGCTGCGGGGCTCGACTATCCCGGCGTCGGGCCCCAGCATTCGGCGCTGAAGGACTCCGGCCGCGCGCTGTACGTGGCGGTGACGGATGCCCAGGCGCTGGACGCCTTCGAGCGGCTGAGCCGGCTCGAGGGGATCATTCCCGCTCTGGAGAGCGCGCATGCCGTCGCGTGGGTGCTGCTCGAGGCGGGACGGTGGCGGACGGATGATGTGGTGATCATCAACCTCAGCGGGCGCGGCGACAAGGATGTCGCGGCCGTGGCGGCCGCGGGGAGCACTTCAGGGTGACCATGGGCGCAGCGCCGGAAGTCGTCCTGCCTCCTGCCGTGGTCGAAGAGCTGATGCAGGCCACGGTCAAGGCGCTGCGTGCCCATCAGCTGTACCTCCCGAACAATCCCGTCTATCAGAAGGCCCTCGATACGCTGCGGGCCGCGTTCAAGCCCGTCTGGGAGACGGTGGACGAGCTCGCGCTCGACGTCCAGGAGAACGAGCTGCGGTGGGAAGGGAACGTCGTCTACAACCAGACCAACCGCGGCGAGAGCCTCGCCTGGGTGTTCTTCAAGGACGGCGTGCGGGCGGTGACGCTGCTGCCCGGGGTCGAGCAGGACGAGATCGTGGGCCTGCTCGACGTGGTGCACCGCGCCCGCACGCTGCGCCAGGAGGACAGCGACGACCTGCTGACCCTGCTCTGGGAGAAGGACTTCCAGCGGATCCGCTACGTGTTCCAGGAGATGGGGTCCGGCGACGGCGGCACGATGGTGCTCCCGACGCCGGACGAGGTCGCCGCCGCGGCCGGCTCGCAGGGCGGCGGAGCCGCGAGCGACGTCTTGCAGGCGGTGGACGAGGATGTGAGCTCCGGCGCGGTGGGGCAGGGTGGGGCGCCGGAGGGGCCCGCCGGGACGGTGCGGCCCGAGGACTTCGACAGCACGCTCTACTTCCTCGACGAGAAGGAGATCGCCTACCTCCAGAACGAAGTGAACCGCGAGTACGCGCAGGACCTGCGGCGCAGCGTCCTCGCGATGCTGCTCGACGTGCTGGAGCTGCAGCCGTATCCGACCGTCAGGGCCGAGCTCATCTCGATCCTGGAGAGCTTCCTGCCGTACCTGCTGGGCGCCGGCGACTACTCGGCCGTGGCGTACGTTCTGCGCGAGGTGAAGGCGGTCCTGCAGCGGGCGCGCGAGCTGCTGGCGGAGCACCGCAAGGCGCTCGAGGACCTGCCGGGCCGGCTGTCGGAGGCGGAGCCGCTCTCGCAGCTGCTCCAGTCGCTGGACGAGGCGGCGGCGCATCCGTCCGCGGACGAGCTGGGGGATCTGTTCGGCGAGCTCAGGCCCGAGGCGCTGCCCACGCTGCTGGGGTGGATGCCCAAGCTGAACAACGAGCGCGTCAAGGTCGTGCTCGACGGCGCCATCGGGCGCCTCGCGGCGGCCCACCCCGAGAAGCTGGTGGAGGCGATCGGCGGCGGCGATCCGCAGGTCGCGCTCGAAGCGGTGAAGCTCTCCGGACGCCTCAAGCTGGCGTCGGCGGTGCCCGCGCTGTCCCTGGCGCTCGGCCACGAGGAGACGGCGGTGCGCGCCGCGGCGGTGCAGGCGCTGTCGGATCTCGGAGTACCGGGAGCGCTCCAGGGGCTGGAGAAGGCGCTCGAGGATCCTGACCGGGAGGTGCGGCTGGCGACGGTGCGCATCCTGATGCTGAAGAAGCACCGTGGGGCGCTGCCGAAGGTCACGGCCGCGATCCAGGGCAAGTCGGTGCGGGGCGCCGATCTCACGGAGAAGATGGCCTTCTTCGAGGCGTACGGGTCCATGGTCGGCGAGCAGGGCGTCGCGTCACTCGACGCGATGCTCAACAGCGGCGGCTTCCTGAAGCGCCGGGAGGACCCGGAGCTGCGCGCGTGCGCGGCGCTGGCGCTCGGCCGGATCGGGACGCCCGCGGCGCGCGCGGCGCTGGAGCGCGCGTCCGGCGCGAAGGACGCGCTCGTGCGCAACGCGGTCGCCAGGGCGCGGCGCGGCGCGACGGGGAGCTAGGATGACGGGACCGGGACACCGACCGTCGGTCGTCGACTCGATCCAGACCACGGATGGGTACATCCGGGGGGCGGGCCGCGCCTTCCTCGTGCTGCTGTACACCGCGCTCCGCTCGCTCAAGCTCTATCCGCTGGAGAACAGCCAGGTCCAGAAGTCGCTCGAGGACCTGACGACGTCGGTGAACCAGATCCTGGAGCGGGAGCACGAGGTCGAAGTGCGCCTCACCGGCGAGTTCATCTTCGTCAACCAGACGCGGCTGCGGCTCGACCTCGACAACTACGCCTCCTTCTCCCACATCCTGAGCATCCTCAGGGCGGTGGGCGTCGGCGTGGTGCGGGCGGTGGACGGCGTCGACCGGCGCGAGTGGACGTCGTTCCTGTCCCTGGTCCTGACGATGTCGTCGCGCGAGAGCGCGAACCGGTTCTTCGACCTCGCCAACAAGCTGCACGACGCCGGCGTCACCCACGTCGTCATCGAACCGCCGATGGAGTCGGAGGTCAACGAGGAGGAGGAGGAGCGCGCCAAGGAGCAGTCCAAGCGCACCTACCAGCGCTCGGTGGCGGTCACCAAGGAAGTGATCAACTCGGTGCGGATGGGGCGCACCGCCAGCGTGAAGAAGGTCAAGCGCGCGGTGCAGGCCATCGTGGACCAGGTGCTGTCCGAGGAGACCTCGCTCCTCGGCCTGACCACCCTGCGCGACTACGACGACTACACCTTCACGCACTCGGTCAACGTCTGCATCTTCTCGGTCGCCCTCGGCCGGAAGCTCGGCCTCAGCAAGCTGCAGCTCTACGACCTGGGGATGGCGGCGCTGTTCCACGACGTCGGCAAGTCCCGCGTGCCGCTCGAGGTGCTCAACAAGCAGGGCAGCCTCGACGAAGAGGAATGGCGGATCATGCAGGCCCATCCGTGGCTCGGCGTGCTCACGCTGTTCGGGCTGCGCGGCTACGGTGAGGTGCCCTACCGCAGCATGATCGGCACGTACGAGCACCACATGAAGATCGATCTGACGGGCTACCCGAAGTCGGTGCGCGCCCGGGAGCTCTCCATCTTCTCGAAGATCATCGCGGTGGCCGACGGGTTCGACGCCGCGACCTCGCGGCGCGCCTACCAGACCATGCCGATCCAGCCGGACTCGGTCCTCAAGGAGATGATCGAGAACCCGAAGCGCGGGTACGACGTGATCCTGGTGAAGGCGTTCATCAACCTGATCGGCGTCTATCCGGTCGGGACGATGGTGATCCTCGACAGCTACGAGCTGGCGATCGTCACGGCGGCGAACCCGAACCCCGACGTGATCCACCGGCCGATGGTGCGCATCGTCTCGGACGCGGCGGGCGCGGTCATCTACCCCGGGCACGTGGCGGACCTCGCCCTGCAGGACGCTTCGGGGAACTTCGTGCGCAGCATCATCAAGGTCACGAATCCCGACAAGTACGGGATTCGCGTCTCCGACTACTTTGTCTGACGGCGCCCTCGCGGCGCGCCTGGCCGAGCTCCGCGCGGCACGGCGGACGGCCCTGATCCCGTACATCACGGCCGGGTATCCCGGCCCCGGCGAGACGACGGCGTTCCTCCGCGGCGCGGCGGCGGCCGGCGCCGACGTCGTGGAGCTGGGCGTGCCGTGGAGCGATCCGGTGGCCGACGGACCCACGATCCAGGCGAGCACGCACGCCGCGCTGCAGGGGGGGACGACCCTGGCGCGGACGCTCGAGCTGCTGGCCGGCTCGCGCACGGACCTGCCGGTCGTCGTCTTCACCTACCTGAACCCGG
>Ga0187865_1002820_pt1 | contig 15507 bp, 9 predicted proteins | sample June2016WEW_11_1_2_FD_132989 | JGI IMG/M metagenome (GOLD analysis project Ga0187865, IMG submission 132989) | Peatland microbial communities from SPRUCE experiment site at the Marcell Experimental Forest, Minnesota, USA - June2016WEW_11_100 | ecosystem: Environmental > Terrestrial > Soil >...
GCCTCTGAGCACCTCTCGATCGATGGTGTCCATGAACGATTCAACCTTTTTCTGCAGGACCCTATCGCCGGGGATCGAGGCATCTATATCGATGAGCCGATAACTCTTCTGCCTGGCCTTCCCTTTGTCCATGAGAAGGTCTAAAACGCCGACACAATTTCCATATGCTGCGGCCTGGACGATCATGGTGGAGTTTATCACTATAGGTTTTTCCAGCCGAGTATGGCTGTGGCCTCCCACGATGACATCGATGCCCTGGACCTTTCCGGCCAGGATTTCATCTTCCGAGCGGGATTTCGCTTCGCTCAACCCGCTATGGGAAAGGCAAATCACCATATCCACTTTTTCCTTTTCCCGGAGGACTTTCACCATCTCCCGGGAAATCTCAATGGGATCTCTGAACTGTACCGGTGAAGCGAAGGGGGCCTTTTCCGCAGCATCTTTCCCCAATAATCCGAAAATACCTATTTTTATCCCGCCTCTCTCCAGGACGACATAGGGCTTTACCATGCCCTGGTTGAATACCTCTTCCAGGGCGTCATCCCGGTCGCTCTCCTTGCTGAAGATGGCGTTGGAAAAGACAATGGCCGGCATCCCCCCTTTGGCAGCCGCCGAATGAAGAATCCGGGCCAGGCCTTTCGGTTTGAGGTCAAATTCATGATTTCCCAAAGTCAGGGCATCATATCCCATATCTTTCATCAACCGAAGTTCAACGGCTTCTTCCCGGGCAATCATATGGAAGAGGGAGCCCATGAGAAAATCGCCCCCATCCAGGACCAGTACCGGATTATTTCGCTTTTCCTTTTCTCGTTTTATAACCGTGGCTACCCTGGCCCACCCCCCTTTGGTGGCATCTCCCCCGGTTATATCGGGTCGATAGTCAATGTTGGGGGAAAATCCCAGAATGTGGGAATGCAGATCGTTTGTATGAATGATCGTAAGCGCTTCTTCTCCGGCAAAAAGATTGGAGGATAGAAAGAGAAGCCCTACAAGAAAGGAAAATCTTAAGAATTTCATTTTTTTCTTTTCCCTCTAAATAAAACCTTCCCGCCCGAATTCACCGATGAAGAAATCTGGCCCTTGAGTAGAAGAGCAAGCCTGGCGGCATCGTCAAGTCGGTCGAGGTGCCACACCAGGTCGAGTACCTGGGTGGCTCGGTCCCCAATGACCGGTTGAGCGAGGTCAAGAAACTTCTCAGACAAGGCCTTGTCAGACATCGGGTTTTCGGCTGTGCCGCTGGCCCGGGGGACATGCTCCTCGCGTTTGCTCCCACCGTTGAGGGTGACGACAACTAAGCATTCTTCTTTGCGCAATGACTCATCCGGGTGAAGGGTGACTTTCCGGCGAAGACCTATCGCCGCCGGATCGTTTACCCTGGCCTCGGTAAACTGGGCCTTGCGGGCTGTACCGTCGAGGACCGCCACCGCGGCACAGTGATAGGCACTGAACTTTCCCTCGAGCCCTGTTTTTGGCTCGGCCTGCCCGGTGACCTGCAGGACGAAAGGATTGACCCGGACATCGATCCGGGCGATCTGGTCGGCTCGCAGGCCCTCTTTTCGGAGATGGACCAAGGCGTCAATCACCGGATGGGTGACGACTCCGCTGGCGTACGGCTTAAAACCGTTCTCGCGGATCAGATATCTTTCTCCGAGACGGTCCGTTAAGCGGTCTACAGCCCGGTCGCTCGCGGCCACGTTCAAGTAGCCCTGCGGGTGAGTAAGCGGTTCCACTGCGCTGTTGAAGCCCGATTCGGCCAGCAGCGCTGAGCGAACTCCGAGCTCGGCAGCTTTTCCACAATGATACGCTTTGGACATCGAGCCGAACATCGCCGTGACGCCGCCGCTGTGGGTGACGGCAATTCCCATGGCATTGCGGAGTTTGGCCCTGTCGAGCCCGATCAAAGTTCCAATCCCGACAGCGGCTCCGACCGGACCAGCGGTGGCCGTCACATGCCAGCCGGACAGAAGATGCTTCCGGCCGAGGGCCAGGGCCAGGCGAGCCTCGGCCTCGAAACCAAGTACAAAGGCGCGCAGAATTGCCTTCCCGGTGAGGTGGCGTTGCTCTGCGACTGCCAGCAGCGCAGGGAGCAGCGGCACAGTACCGTGAAGTGCCGTCTCCGGCGGCAAGAAGGTGTCATCAAAGTCGAGGACGTGGCCCTGGTGGCCATTGACCAGGGCTGCCATTTCGACCGGCAGCCGGTCCGGTCGCCCCCAGACCTGAGCTTCCGGTCTGCAACCCATGGTTTGACAGTACTTCAGGAGAATGTCTGAGGATGGATGGTCGGCCCCTCCGAGAACCACGCCGATTCCATCAACGATACAACGCCGGGCTTCGTGGATGGCTGCGGGAGGAATTGCCTCGTACGGTGTTTCGGTGAAGAAACCGGCAAGGTGGTCGGTGACGTTGGGGGAGATTTCTTTTCGTTGTCGGTCCATTTTGGATTGAGGGACCATGTCTTCGGCCACATTTAGAGATTGAGGATCATCTCCAAATTAGTTGCTGGCTAAGGAAGTGGCATATTCTGAATGTCGAGTGATTTCAGGGTCACGGAAGGAAAGTCATATTGCTTGCAATCATGGCATATCTCTCTCGTAGGGGCGATTCATGAATCGCCCCTACAGACGGGGGTGTTCGGCCCTTTCATCGAGGGTTTCTTTTCCCGCCCCCGCTCCGCTTTGCGGAAGGCAGGCAGGGGATTTATGGGAAGTGGATATCCCGCCGATGCTTGCGGCGCAATCTGCCTTTCCTTCCGCGGCCTTGTCAGGCCTCCATAAAATATTCGATCAACCAATTTGGAGATGATCCAAAATTGATGAATTCCATATCAGACAAAAACCTCATATCCTCAGGGAAATGGGGTTTTTCGAATGGTCTGCTAGTTTTCAAGATCTTTCCTGAATGCACTTTAGCAAAAAGCAGCACATCGATCAAGATCCTAATTTTCCGCCTTAGATTCAACCTTGGTCAGAAAGAAGTTGGGTTTTAAGAAATATTCTCTTTGTTCAATTCGGCAAAAGCCTGCAAAGTGGAAAGGATACTTTGCACATTCACCAGGTAAACGTTGCTTTTGATGCCATTGCCCCGGTGGTATTTGCCAAAATCCTGCCCAAAAAACTTAAAGACCTGGCAGGTTAAAAAAATGTTGATTGACGGCTCCAGGAGGTCCTGGGCCGTCAACCCGTGTTCTTTGCCCCAATATTCCCAATTGACCTGTCCCAGTCCATAATCGCCCGTTTTGGTATTAACGCTTTTTTCCTTGAAATTGCTTTCGGCCATGATGATTGCGATGATTCCCAGAGGATTCACTCCAAATTGTTTGGAGGAATGGTAGATTAATCCGGCATACCTCAAAACTTTATTCTCGGGAAGCTGATCATCGGTGATCAACCGGATCATGCCGGCGAGGTTCAAAATTTCTTGAACGTTGGAATCAAGGGCGGGTTTTGCGGAGGAGAGAAAGCCCCTCATTCTATCCGGAAAGTCCATTCGCGACCTGGTTTGGGCGTAAGGCGAAAAATATTCCAACAGAAAGAAAACGCCGATGGCCACGATGAAAATTAGTTTGGCACCTTCCAGGATGGTGTTGAGTGACGTCCCCTCTTTTAATTTCCGGCAAAAGTCCCCGACCCAACTACAGGGAGTCAGCAAGAGGTCGAAGAGTTTCATATCCTTTCCTCCTTTAGCCAAATTTTTACCCAAATCAAAAAACAAAGGCAGGGAGCACTACTTAAAATGGGATAATAATTGCTGGCAGAATTTTTGAAAGGTCAATTAAATGATTATTTGATGAAAAGAAGTATAGCATGAAAATTTGGTAAAGAATAGCTTAAAGTCTTCTACCGGTTTTTTTGGGGTCCCCTTCGGATCTGATTCTCTGATTCTATGTAGGGGCGAGCGGCCGGTCGCCCATGGGCCCGCCGCATCTTGCGGAAGAAGGGATCGAACTCCGGCGGAAAGCATTTCCCGGCCGATGCTTTCTGCGCGCGTCGCCCTTGTGGCCGGGCTTCAAGCTAACATCTCTTTCAGAGGAAAAAATCCTGAGAGTGAGGAGGGCAAAACCGAGAGTAGACTTGACATTCCCTTAGCGGGGAAGTAAGGATGTAAGGAAAGAGATCGGAGAAAAATAGGGGGCCAGGTATGCTGAAGACGAAAATAACTGAGATGTTTGGTATCCAATACCCCATTATTTGTGGGTCCATGATGTGGTTGGGCAGGCCCAAACTCGGTGCGGCGGTTTCGAATGCCGGGGGGATGGGAAATCTCACTGCCGCCAACTACGAGAGTGAGGCAGATTTCAGGGGCGCGATCGCGGAAACTCGGCGACTCACCGATAAGCCCTTCATGGTCGGGATTACCCTGCTGCCCTCCATTCGCCTCACTCCCGAGCATTACGCGATGTACTTTCGGGTCTGCGCGGAGGAGAGGGTCGCAGGGATCGAAATCTCCGGTACCCCCCTCGACAAAGCAGCGGGAAAACAGAGCGTCGAGATGTTAAAGAAGGCTGGGGTAAAACTGTTCCATAAAGTGGGTTCGGTCCGCCATGCCATCCATGCGCAGAAAGTGGGCTACGATGGGGTCTACGCCGCGGGGTTCGAAGAAGGGGGGCATCCCCTCGACGACGACGTGACGACCCTGATTCTTACCCCCCGAATCGCCGAATCCGTTTCCATCCCGGTGGTGACCGTAGGAGGAATCGCCAACGGAAAGGCCCTGGCTGCGGCGTTGCTGCTCGGTGCCGATGGGGTTATGATGGCCAGCCGGTTCATTGCCACTCAGGAGTGTGAGACTCATGACAACATCAAACAGGAACTGATCCGCAGGCAGGAGAATGAAACCACGCTGGTTACCAAATCCATCGGCATGCAGGGACGGGCCCTGAAGAACAGGACCGTTATGCAGATCCTGGAAGTGGAGAAGCGGGGAGGGGGGCTCAACGAATTGATCCCCCTCATCGCCGGGGAACGCGGGCGCGATGCCTGGATCAACGGGGACGTGGATGCTGCCCCGATGTATGTTGGCCAGTCCATCGGCCTGATCCACGATATCCCCACCTGCGCCGAACTTCTGGAACGAATGATGGCCGAAGCCAGAGAGGAAGTACGCAAGCTGAGCGGCCGAATGTAGGCCGGCCTCTTGGACTTTTCATCACAAGTGGCTATGATTTTCGCCAGTATGGTTTCGCAGGCAATAGGCCTAAGAGACTAAAGCAAAAGATGATTCAAGAGGCGGGAGACTTTCTCCTGAGGCAGGGCATCATCAAGAACCGCATCGCCGCCAGCAAGATCGTCGATGGGTCTTACGTTCAAACCTACCTGCGGACGAGGCCAAAGTAGCTCCACAGAAAAACGGAGAGAAAAATCCCCACTCCTCTTTGAGAAAAGGGGATGGGGGCTCATTTGGAAGCAAGGCGTTTTTTCGCCTGGCATGCATGCTGGGCCACCCATCCTTGCAGAGTCATTTTTCGGGCAAACAAATATTCCTTCCCTCTCTCATATTTCCGCAAAAGTCCTCATCTGCCTGGACCGTGACGAATGGCGCAGCTTGCGCAATGCCTTGGCCTCGATTTGCCGGATGCGCTCCCGGGTAACTCCGAATTTCTCCCCAACTTCCTCCAGGGTATAATCTGCCTTCTCGTCGATCCCAAAGCGCATTTTCAAAACCCTCTCCTCCCGGGGGGTCAAGGTGGCCAGAATCTTACGGGTCTGCTCGGAGAGGTCCATTTGCACAATAGCCTCTGTAGGAGAGGCGATCTTCGGGTCGATAATCACATCTTCCAGGTAGCTATCCTCATCCTCCCCAATCGGGGTGTCCAGGGAAACCGGCTCCCTGTTGATCTTCAGCATCATGCGGACTTTCTCCAGAGAAACGCCCATCCGTTTGGCGATCTCCTCGGTCGTGGGCTCCCGTTCCAATTCCTGGACGAGTTGACGGGAGATACGCGTCAGCCGGTTGATGCTTTCAATCATATGCACGGGGATCCGAATCGTCCGGGACTGGTCGTCAATCGCCCGGGTAACTGCCTGGCGGATCCACCAGGTAGCGTAGGTGCTGAATTTATAACCTCGCCGATATTCGAACTTCTCCACGGCTTTCATCAAGCCGATGTTACCCTCCTGGATCAAGTCCAGGAATGGCAGGCCGCGGTTCACAAATCTTTTGGCGATGGATACAACCAGGCGAAGGTTAGCCTGGATCAATTTGTTCTTGGCCAACGCGGCCCAGGTCTCGCCGCTCTTCACGGCTCGCAGAATGCGTTTCAAATCCTCGGTCACAAGTTTGGATTCTTTCTCCACCCTTCGAATCTTCTGCCGGGCAGCCGTAAGCCTCTCCCCGTAATTCTCGAGGTTATATCTATTCAGGTTGAATTTCCGGAGCGACTTACGGAACTCCCGGGGATCCCTCTTCCTGAGGCGAAGAAGCCGGAGCAATTGATCCACGGGCATCTTGACCTGGGCCTGGATTTCCAGAACCTGGTCCTCGGCCCTTTCCACTTGCTCTCCCCATCCCTTCAGTCTCAGGATGATCTTGTCCATACACCTGGTTTGCAGGTTAAGATTGCGCAGCAGGACAAAGATCTTTTCCTGATTTTCCGGCAACCGATTCCCCAGCCTGGTTCGTTCCGATCCCGAGATTTTCCTCCGGGCCAGCCGCTTTTGAAGATGAAGATTTTGCTCCTTCAAGCTTTTGATCCGGTCGACTAAAGCAAGGACCTGCTCGACTTTCAACTCATCTTTGAAGTAGGCTTCCTCCTCTTCGCTTCCCGAAGCCAAATCCAGGGCGCTTGGTTTCTCCAGCCGCAATCGCTCTCCGAGCCGGATGACCTCGTCAATCGTCCCGGGATAACCCAGAAGGGCCTGAATCACTTCCTTTTCTCCCCCCTCGATTCGTTTGGCGATTTCGACTTCCTCTTCGCGGTTCAGCAGGGGAACAGAACCCATCTCACGCAGGTATTTCTGGGGTAGATCGGCCGCCGCTTCCCCCCCGGTTTCCGGTTGCAGTTCTTCCTCCGAGGGGAGAATTTCGACCTCTTTTAGTTTACTCCCCCCCTGTCCACCGGGGACGGCAGCGACGACCCCAATACTCCTCTCTCCGAGCGAAACGATCAAATCATCGATCTGGTCCGGAGAAACAAAATCCGGGGGCAAGAGGTCATTGACCTCGTCATAGGTCAAATAACCTTTTTTCTTTCCCAGGTTGATGAGTTCCTTAACTTTTTCCGTCTCTATTTCCTTAGGCATCGATATTACCTTCTTGCATGATTTACTACCCGCTTCGGGTTATTCGGGTTAATAGTTATAGATAATCGGCCTATTTCAAAATCAACTTAAGCCTGAATTCCTTCCATCCTCCTTCCATTTTGAATGACCCGTAAATTTTTCTTTCCCGGAATGGAAGAACCTTCCTTAAGTGGGATGACAACTTTTGCATCCCTTTCGTTCCCTCCTTACCTGAAAAAAACCTTATTCAAAGGCTGCACCTGGTTGATGATTCCAAAATTTCTAATTAGATCAGGCAGCTAATGGATTTAGCTTGGCTATTTGCCGTGCAAGAATCAGGCTCCGCGTTTAACCGCGGGAATATAGCTGTTCACTCAGGTAAGCGCGGGGCATTCTTTTTTTCCTCCCATTGTTAAGATGTTAAGCGGGAATATAAGGATGCGTGACGGCGAGGCAGGCCTTCTTTTTTATTCAACCGCCAAAGACACTGATCCGGCGGAGTTCCTGAAGAGCAATTCTGGGGCAAAGTGCCTTTTTTGGTTCTGGGTTGGATGGGTCAGGGGGAACGCAGGCGTTTAACTTCTTCTACGATTTGGGGTAAAATTTGGCCGGTCTTACCCTGGATCAAGTAATCAGAAATCATCCTTTCGGTCAGGGGAGTAGGCTCGGCATTGATTTCGATTATTATTGCATTCTTTCCAGGACGGCGTTCCTTTGCCACGTGGGGGAGCCGGGCGAAGGGGTAGACCACGGCCGAAGTCCCGCAGATCAACATGAGGTCGCACCGGGCCGCCTCTTCCAGGCTTTGCTCGGCCACATCCATGGGAATGGGCTCATGAAAATGGACTACATCGGACTTCAGAACCCCTCCGCACCTTGAGCATAAGGGGGGTAGCCGATCTTCGGATAATAGTCGATTCATGTCGAATTCGCCGGATTCAAACCGGGCGCCACAGGAGAAGCATCTCAGCTTGAAGGCATTCCCATGGTAGTCGAGGACCTTTTGACTTCCTGCTCTTTGGTGCAGGCTGTCAACATTCTGGGTAATGACCCATTTCAGGGCTCCCAGGCTTTCCAGTTCAGCCAAAGCGTAATGGCCGGGGTTCGGAGCCATTTTTTCCAGATTTCCCAAGAGGGAAGGGCGGGTCAAGCGGTCCGTCCAGTATTCCTTCGGGTCCTTTTGAAATTTGGCATAAACCTGGTAAGCCCTTTTTTCAGCTTCGGGATCCCGGGTCCAGACCCCGGAGGGGCCGCGGAAATCAGGGATCCCCGACTCCGTGGAAATTCCCGCCCCGGTCAGGACGATGGCGTACCGACTCTTTACCAGATCCCCGGCAGCTCGTTTGATTAGATCTTCCATCGCTTTTCACTCCTCAAGCGTTTATCGCGCTCCAATCCCGCCTTCACCACGGCCGGATGGGTGTGAGTTTCCAATCGCGGTTGGGTCGTTGTTCAAGCTTATTGGGGGTATAGCTGTTTTCGTCGGTGTAGAGAGTCTCCCCATGGTTATCCATCCAGCGATACCGGTAGGCGGAGGTGTCGAGTTCCACTTTTCCGCTAAAGGGGTTGACCTACTCATCCTGACCGCTGAGGAAAAGGTAATTCTCATAGCGGATTCCGGCGTGGGTGCGCCGGCGAGTTTCCAGGATCTCATTGTTCACCTTGTTGATATACCGCTAGGTCTCCAGGGCCATCTCATCCTGCTGATCCGTGGCCCTGGTGACTTTTCCGGGTGAAAAAAGAAAACGACCCATGAAAGAAAGCCCGGCCAAAAGATCCAATAATCGCAGTATATATCACCAAGAAAATTTGATCAATGTCCGCGCTCTGCCCCCGGCTCCGCGGGTGAATTTATCCATTTGTTTTTAAAGACATTGAAACTAGGGCCAAACGATGCCTCGGTTTGCGGCCTCCAGGGAGTGATTTCCCCTGGCGAAAGCAACTTGCGGTCATCCAGAAACCAGTTCACCCCTTCTGCACGGGTAACACAATATGAGAGGGACGGTCGGAATCGTGGTAGACGGCCTGATGGGCGACCTCAGACCGCTGCTCACGCCCCAAAGGGCCGCCGGTGTTGGGGTTGAGATCAAATCGGGGCCAGTTGCTGCTGCTGACGTCCAGGCGGATCTGGTGCCCCTTCTTAAAGACATTGGAGGTGGGGTAAAGGGGAAAGACAAATTCGTAAGGTTTCCCGGGCGACATCAACTCCGGTTTCTCAAAACCGTTTCGGTACCGGGCCCGAATGATGGAGTCGGTCAGATTGATAGATAGGCCATCCGGATAATCTTCGCTGGGCGGATACACATCCAGTAGTTTGGCGGTAAAGTCGGTATCCACCGCGGACGACGACGCCCACAGGTGTACTTCGATGGGGCCGGTGATTTCCGTCTCGGACTCAAGCGGGGGAGTATGGAAGGTCAACACATCGGATCGCGACATGAATGGCTGCCGATCTGTGCAGCCGATACAATCGCCGCGTCCCCGTTGATCGAAGGCGCCGGGCTTCATCACTATATCGACTGCCGAGATGCCGCCGCCGAGGGTGGGCACCGGGTCTTTCGGGTCAAAAGTGTATCGACTGGGGGCAATATCCGATGCCCCGGGCTTTTCCGTAGATAAGGTTCCATCTCCTTGAAGATAGTAAGGGGTGGGCCGGGTGGCGGGAAGCGGCCAGGTTTCAGCACTCCGCCAGAAGCCGCCGTGGTTGACCCGACCCGGATACTCCGACGCCTCGCCGGGTGCGCCGTCGATGAAACGTTTGCCGTCCCCGGTTCCCATGGTAAAAATCCGCACCGGCCGCCAGTCGGCAACTTCGCTATGCATGCCTTTCAGAAAGCGGTCGAACCAGACAAGCCTCAAATCCTGGTAGTTGATCTGCGCTTCCGTGCCGAAGTCGAGGTCCCCGGCATGGGTGACCTCATACTTTCCGTGGGTCCAGGGTCCCATGAGCAAATACTGGGGGGCTTTCTTCATCTTTCTCAGGGTTACAAAACTCTCACAGGTGTTGCGGGCATAGGAGTCGTACCAGCCGCCGAGGTACAGGGTGGGAACATCCGCATGCTCCTTGTAGTATTCGGAGATGGCATAGCCGCGGTGTTCCTTCCAGTAGTCGTCATAGTCGGCATGGGTCAGGATATCCAGCGCCCACCGCTCGTAAGACGGAAGCCTTCGTAAAAGGGTGGCCCCTTTCTTGATCGGGGACCGTCGCAGGATCTCCGGCAATTCCTCCGCATAGAGTTTGATGAGCGCTTTCCTGAGATTCGGGTCGGCGGCGGCCTCTTTGCTGGTGAGGGCCATGCGGAAGACATACACATGAAACCGCAGCTCCAGCACCCCGTTGTGGCGCATGGAGCTGTGGTAGTAGTTGGAAGCCCCAACCGCTACGATCATCGTGGCCAGATGCGGCGGGGCGAGGGTTGCCAGGGCGCTCTGGTCGCTTCCGGCATAGGAGTCCCCCATGGTTCCGACCTTGCCGGTGCTCCAGGTCTGAGTGCCGAGCCACTCCACGGTGTCGTAGCCGTCGTGTGCTTCCCTGGCAAAAGGATACCACTCCCCTTCGGATTGAAAACGTCCCCTCACATCCTGAATGGCGCACACATAACCCCGGCGGGCAAAGTATTGGGCTTTCAGGACGTTTTGGGGTGAGGCTTTCCCATAAGGGGTGCGTTCCAGAATCACCGGGAACGATCCCTCTGCGCGCCGGTTGTCGGAGGCCGGAAAGTAGAGGTCGGTGGCCAGCCGGATGCCGTCCCGCATGGGAATCATTACGTTGGATTCGATGAGCACGTGGTATTGCTGCTGAGAGCCTTCATAGGGGTGGGTCATGGCCTGCTCCTTTCGATTATAGTGAAAGACAGAAATAAATTTCTCACGATCGGATAATCATGCGCGAAAAATGAAATTGCCCTGGTCATTACGACCGAGTGGGGGCAATTCATGAATTGCCCCTACCAAGGAATTGGCACGTCGTCCTCCCACTGTAGTAGCGGGTCCCAAGCCCGGAGGGAAGGGTGTCATGCAGATTGAATAATAGACTAGGTTTTTCATGGATCGGGAATGACTTCTCGCCTCTAGGCCTGCGTTTCTCTCTTGCTGCGCCTTTCATTGCGGAAACCCGATATTCTCCCTTTCGACAATCATTTCTCCTAGATTCAACCTGCACGGCACCCTTCCCCCTGGGCTAGACAGAACTTGTTCCTTTATTCCAATTCTACATTTCCGGTTCAAGGGTTTGATGAGACACCGCCTCTTCCTTTACCCGATCCCAGGTGTAGCGCATGGGAACAAGCTCAAGGGCGCCCCAGATGGCGGACTGGTCGGCGTAATGCGGGCTTGCCGGATGGCCGGAGACGCCCAGGGGAACGGCCCAGCACGAGTTGTCCCAGTCGGACAGGTCGAAAACGTAGCGAACCACGGAGAGAAGCGTCACCGCGAAAGGGAGGCCGGGGGAATAGCCGGCCGCAAGGGGTGTGTCCCCATCTCCTCCCATCGGTACCGAAGGCGGGTTCAGAAGGTCTTCCAGCCCCGGGAACAAAAGGGAGAGCGGATGCTTGGGGGAGGTGCGATGGAGAGTGCCCCACTGCCAGGCCGCCATGTCGTCTCCCAGGCGCTTTCGGAGGTAGGCAACTGCTTCATCCAATACTTCCGTGGCTACCGAACGCCAAGTGGCTCCCGGGGGCAGAAGGGTCGAGTCTCCCGCTTTGGCCAGGGTAACGAGCCGGGAGGCCAGTTCGCCGAGGTGCCGGGGAGCGCCGCGGCCGGTGGTAGTGAACATCACGTCGACCAGCGGACCGACCAGGCTTCCGATGACTTTATGCAAAAGCTTAACCCGGAAGGCACTGTATATCATGGGTGCCACGGCGTCCGGCGCCATGGCTCCGTTCCAGCCGGAGATGATAGACTGCGCTCTGACAGAGAATTCGTCGGTCGGCTCGGCCGCCGCTATAACCCCTGCCCAAACCTGGGCGGGAATGGAGAAAGAATCCTCGTGGATGGCTCGCATCTCCTCGACCGTCGCCCGGGTGAGGATCTTGAGTCGTTCGTAAATCCGCCGAGCCCGGTAATCCGGCGCATAACTTAGAGCGATGTAATAGGGGTAATTCTCGTCGGGGATTCGGTTGTTAGCGGAGACGATAAATCCATTGGTGGGGTTGCGCAGCCTCGGAAGGGCTTCGAAGGGGATGTTCCCCTGCCACTCGTGCTCCCCCGTCCAGCCCGGGACCGGAAGCCAGGCATTGGCCATGGAACGGATGGGTACCTGTCCCCGGTGCAGGTAAGCGATGTTTCCATGCACATCGGCAGAGAGGAAATTATTGCAGGGGTCCACCCAGTTGCGCATGGATTCGTCCAGCTCGTCGATGGAAGTCGCCTTCATCATCGGAAGAAAGCATTCAAAACCCCCGTAGGGGGCGGCCATAGCTGTGCATTTGAACGCCAGGCCGTAGCCTTTTCCCGGATCTCCTGCGATGATCGGCCCGTGATGCGTTACGGTCACTTCCATCTCGTGGGCCGCACCCCCCTTGACCATGATCGACTCGCGCCGGACTTCGGCCTTTTTCCATTGGCCCTGGAAATCATAATGAGCTGGCCGTTCCGGAGAGAAACGCTCGACGTAAAGATCCTGGTAATCCGCCTGCGCGTGGGTGACACACCAGGCCACATGGGCGTTGTGGCCGAAGTGGGGGAAGCCGGGGCATCCCGGAAACGAAATCCCGATGACATCGAACTGCGGGCAGGCAATGTGGTTCTGGTAGTAAACATTCGGGGTGTCCAGAGAGCGATGCGCATCGCCCGCCAGTAGCGGCTTGCCGGACGCCGTGCGGCTGCCATGGACGACCCAGTTGTTGCTGCCCGCTTCCGGTTCGTCTTTCAGCCATCGGATGGCCTCTTGATTTTTACTCAGATCGTGGGACCCATCCAGGACGGGCCCCTCGTACACCCCGCCCGGCGGCACGACAACCAGATGGCCCGGCGGGTGACCCTGAAGGAGGGCGGCAGCCTTTTCGGCTCCCAGCGTGTTCACCAGCCTTGCCCGCCAAAGCTTTCCTTCAAACACCCCCATCAGGATATGGCGCACCTTGAACACGGCAAATGAGTCCCATGGTTGCCAGGGCTCCGGTTTTGCATCGACCAGCTGGTATTCGATCGGCAGCGCATCCGTGCTTTCGATAAACGCGTTGACCCCGGCCGCGTAGGCGTCCAGCATGGCCCGGGTAGCGGTATGGGCGGACTGATAGTCGTCTCTGACCGTGGCCCCGATCTGAAACCTGAGCATCCGTTTGTCCTCTTCAACGGCGGACGCACCTAAAACCTCAGCGAGACGGCCATATGCGCTTCGCCGGTCATAATCCATATGCCAGAGGCGATCCTGAGCGGTGACCAACCCCTGCCCGAAGAAGCCGTCATGGACCGTTTTCGCCAGCACGTGGGGAACGCCGAAGCGGTCCCGGTAGATTTCGATGGGGCCGTCGATCCCCTTCAACCGAAATGTCTTAGACGTGTCCGGGAGGCCGGATTTCAGGTCTTTTTCGGTAATGGGCTTTTCAGTCATCGGTCATCCTTCCTTGGCTCCCAAAGGTTGATGGGCCTTACTTCCAGTAGGCCTCGTTGAATCTGGGCACCTCGTCTTTTCCGACAACGATATTGAGGTTTTTATTCCGGCCATAGATTTGATGAACAACGAAGAAAGGCATCCAGTAGGCTTCTTCCATGATCTTTTTCTGGGCTCTGGCATAGAGCAGTTTTCGCTTACCCGGTTCGACGCTGTCCCGGGCCTCCTGGAGCCAGTCGTTTAATTCCTGGTCGAGATTGTAGCACATCCCCTCTTTGGTCATGAACCAGGCCGGCAGGGCCGCGTCGGCGTCAAAGATGTTGTAAGACCCCCAGGTGAAGTTGCCGATACCGGTCACTTTACGGGCGTTGCGAAATTTGATCAGCTGCCCTATATTTCCCGCGTAATCTTTTAAATTTACCTTGATCCCTAACGGGTCGAGATACCCCATGGCCGCCTGGTTGGGTTGGTTCTGAATCCTCTCATAAAACCATAGGTCGATGTTGAAGCCCTTTTCATAGCCTTTTTGACATTACCGAAACATTATTCTCCTTGCACCAGGGCTTCCCCTTCTTCCTGAGGGGGATCAACGCTGGCGCCCCTGACTTCAAAGTGAACCGAGTCGAGGGTCTGGCCTTCCCCATCCATCAGGGCCAGATGATATTTGCCTGCCTTGGGGGTCCAGGGAGTCGCTTTACCCAGCGAAGGCAACTCGCTGCCATTCAGGACCCAGCGCACCGCTTTCTGCGGGGTTTGCATGGTGAAGAAAATTTTTTGTAGATCCCGCGGAATATCCGGGTCCAGGGCGAAGACCGTTCCGGGAGGGGGATAAAGGATCCGCTGGTGGTAAGAGCCGCCTTTATCCTCCAGAAGAACAGACTCCGTTCCCTGGATGAACCATTCTTCCCGGGGGGAAACCGATCCATGGGAAAATATAATCTTCTCCCTCACAAGTCGCGGGGGAGGTTCTCTTCGGGCTGGAGCCCCATTCCGGGGGAGCCAGTTCATCACTTCGACCCAGACCGGAGCGGCCCCGCTGATCCCGCTCACATTCCACATGGGCTCACCGGAAAAATTTCCGACCCACACGCCGACGGTGTATTTAGGGGAATATCCGATGCACCAGTTATCCCGCATATCCTTGCTGGTTCCGGTTTTGGCCGCGGCCCAAAAGCGGGTGGCCAGAGGATTCTCCAGGCCAAAGGTGATAGACCGAGCTTCTCGATCGGAAAGGATGTCCGAAATCATAAACGCCGCTTGCGGAGAAAAAACCTTTTTTCGCGGGGACAGCGGAGTCTTCTCGAAAGTGAGACGGAGTTCACTCCACTCTCCCCCGTTCGCTAAAGTTCGGTAGGCATTGACCAGTTCCCACAGACTTACATCGGCAGACCCCAAAGCCAGTGCCGGTCCGTAGAAGTCTGCGGATTCGTCGAGGGCCTTGATTCCCAAATGGCGCAATCTATTCAGGAAGGCCTCCGTTCCCACCAGGGACAAGGCCCGAACCGCGGGTACATTCAGGGAAGAAGCCAGAGCGACCCGCACCGGGACCAATCCCTGAAACTGACTTTCATAATTCCGGGGATGATAGAGCCCGCCGAAGACCGCGACATCCAGGGGGGAGTCGTCTAATTGAGAGGCCGGGGTCAGGATCCGTTCATCAAAGGCGAGGGCGTAAAGAAATGGTTTCAAGGCGGACCCTGCCTGTCTTTTGGCCTGAACGCCATCTACAAACCGGCCGGA
>Ga0187865_1002822_pt1 | contig 15499 bp, 13 predicted proteins | sample June2016WEW_11_1_2_FD_132989 | JGI IMG/M metagenome (GOLD analysis project Ga0187865, IMG submission 132989) | Peatland microbial communities from SPRUCE experiment site at the Marcell Experimental Forest, Minnesota, USA - June2016WEW_11_100 | ecosystem: Environmental > Terrestrial > Soil >...
CTTGCGAGCACCCTTCCCGAACCCATTGAAAAAGCAACAAACGCTCATCCCTGGAGAGGTGGCCATAGGTCTTCATACAACGCTATTGTCCTCATAGCGTTGCACTTAGAATTAGAACTGGGGCCGGGCCCCAGGGAAAACGGCTGAGGTATAATCCCCGCGTGCCTCTGACACGGGAAGAAGTGGAACACATCGCGCGGCTGGCGCACCTGCGCCTCACGAGCGACGAGGTGAATTTGTACCGCGCGCAGCTAGAAAGTATTCTGGACTACGCGGCGAGGCTTCGGGCCGTCGACACCTCGAACATTCCACCCACTACCAGTGTCCTGGGGCTGCGCTCGATCCTGCGGGAGGACGGCTCGCCCAGACCCTGGGAACGTGAAGAATTGCTCCGCGCGGCGCCGAAAAGTGAACGTGGCATGTTTCGGGTTCCGCCAGTCTTCGACTGATTCGGGTCTGACGGGCGGACATGGACATCCTCTCCCTTTCCCTCCGGCAGCTTCTTGAGGCGTTTCGCGAGGGCGAGCTCACCAGCCTGGAACTGACGAACGCCTGTCTGACCCGAATCGAACGCCTGAATCCCAACCTGAATGCCCTGCTGTACTGGGAGCCTGAGACTGCTCTGGCCCAGGCAAGGACAGCCGACGCGCGCTGGGCCGCGTGGCGCGGCGATCGGCGCTGCTCGCCCCCACCTCTGCTGGGAATCCCTCTGGCCGTCAAAGATCTGATCTGCGTGGCGAACATGCCCTGCACCTGCGGGTCGCGCATCTTGGAAAACTATGTGCCTCCCTATGACGCGACGGCCGTCTCCAGATTGCGGGACGCCGGCGCCATTCTTGTGGGCAAGAGCAATGCCGACGAGTTTGCCATGGGTTCCTCAACGGAAAACTCCGCCTATGGCGTGACGCGGAACCCTTGGGACTTCTCGCGGGTTCCGGGGGGCTCCAGCGGGGGAAGCGCCGCCGCTGTAGCCGCGCGCATGGTCCCGGCGGCCTTGGGTACCGACACAGGGGGGAGCGTTAGACAACCCGCCTCCTTCTGCGGCGTCTCGGGTATCAAACCGACCTACGGCCGCGTTTCCCGATATGGCCTGGTGGCTTACGGCAGCTCCTTGGACACGATTGGATGCTTGGCGCGGCAAGTGGAAGACTTGGCCTTGCTGCTCGCGGCGATTGCGGGCCATGATCCGATGGATTCCACCACCCTGCCCGAGCGCGTACCGGCCTATTCCGCCCCATTGCAGGGGGAACCGGACCTGAGAGGCATTCGGGTAGGCGTTCCCAGGGAGTATTTTGTCTCCGGGATTCAACCCGAGGTCGAACGCGCCGTACGCGCCGCAGTTCGCGGTCTGGAAGGGTTGCACGCCGGGGTCGAAGAAGTAACGCTGCCGCACACTGAGTATGCGGTTCCGGTTTACTACGTGGTCGCGCCGGCCGAGGCCTCCGCGAATCTGGCCCGCTATGATGGGATGCGCTTCGGGCCAAGGATTGACGCGGCGAGCCTGTGGGAGAGCTACGAGGCCACGCGCGGTTCGGCCTTTGGGCCCGAGGTGAAGAGGCGCATCATGCTGGGCACCTATGCCCTGTCGGCGGGCTATTACGATGCCTACTACGGCCAAGCCCAGAAGGTGAGGACGTTAATCCGGGCCGACTTTGAGCGAGCCTTCGAGAAAGTGGACGTGATCGCTTGTCCGGTGGCACCGACGACGGCCTTTCGCATCGGGGAGAAAACGAATGACCCTCTGGCGATGTACCTGGAGGACGTCTTCACCCTGCCGGCGAACTTAGCCGGGATCCCGGGGCTGGCCTTGCCCTGCGGGTTCGACGAGAGACATCTGCCGATCGGGCTGCAACTCAACGCGCCTCAGCTGGGCGAGGAAATTCTCTTTCGCGTCGGCTGGGCCTATCAACAGATCAGCTCGTGGCATAAGGAGGCCCCCGTGCTATGAGAGTGATATTGCCCATGGCTGGCTTCGGCACGCGCCTGCGGCCCCTCACCTGGAGCAAGCCCAAGCCGCTGGTCCCGGTGGCGGGAAAACCCATCCTGGGCCATGTGCTCGATATGTTCGTGTCGTTGCCGGATGTTGAAGAGGTGGTCTTCGTCGTCGGGTACATGGGCGACCAGGTGGAGGAATACGTCGAGCGCGACTATTCTCACCTGCGAGCCTGCTACGTTGAACAACGAGAGATGCTCGGCCAGTCCCACGCCCTCTGGCTGGCGCGCGAACATGTCCGCGGCCCCATCCTCGTGCTGTTCGTGGACACCCTCATCGAAACCGATCTGGCCCAGATCGCGGGGCAAGGGCGAGAGGCCGTGGCCTGGGTGAAGGCGGTGCAGGACCCGCGGCGGTTTGGAGTAGCGGAATTGGGCCCGGATGCCCGCGTGACCCGTCTGGTGGAAAAGCCCGCCGACCTGAAGAACAACCTGGTGGTGGTAGGTTGTTACTACCTGCCCTCCGGTGAAGATCTCATCGCGGCCATCCAGGAGCAGATGCGACGCGAGCTCCGACTGAACGGGGAGTTCTTCTTGGCCGACGCCCTAAACGTGATGCTAGAGGGCGGTTTGAAGATGAAGGTAAAAGAGGTTCAGGTTTGGGAGGACTGCGGAAAGCCGGAGGCCTTGCTGCACACAAATCGCTACCTGCTGGACCATGGGCGAGAAAACTCCGGCCAGGTCCAGCGCGCAGACTTGGTGATCGTGCCGCCGGTATTTATTGATCCAGCCGCCCGGGCGAAGCGCTCGATCATCGGCCCCCATGTCTCCTTGGCCGCCGGTTGCGTCGTGGACAGCTCCATCGTGCAGGATTCGATCGTGGATGAGGAAGCCGAAATCACGGATGCGGTTCTCACGGGATCGCTGGTGGGGAGACAGGCACGCATCCGCGGGCGGTATCATTCGATCATCGTGGGCGACTCCTCGGAAGTGGGCTTCGACTGAGCTGGAAGGCAACGAGGTCTGGTCATGAGCTGGCCGGTGGAATGTCATTCCGGCTATGAGTACGCCGAACGGCCCGAGGCCTTCCACTGGGAAGGTCAGTGGCTGCAGATTGAGGCCATAGAAGGCGAGTGGCGCGTGCCGGACGGCAAGCGGTTTCGTGTTCGGACGCAGGGCGGGCGGATCTTTGAGCTCCTGTATGCGGAAAGGCATGACGAGTGGCGCGTTCAGCCCCGGTGATGAAACGGGGAGAACTTGAGCCTATTGCATGACTCGCCGATCCCCGGGCCCCGCGAGCCCGTTCCGATGAATTCTGCGACCGCCGTTTGTTCGGGCCGAAGCACCTCTACCGGTCTTCGTTCGGGCGCACGGCCAGAGCAGGCCGAAGGGGCGGCGAAAGGTTTGTGGGCGAGATGCTGGGGGAGTGGGACCGCGGCCGTACGGTCGGGTTGAGCCGGAACCAACGGGGCGAGCGATGAGGGCCCAGCCATTCTGTTCGCGCGATGTGCTCGACAAGCTGGGGCTGCGCCCCGGCCAAGTCGTGCGCGTCGTGGGTTATGGAGATCGCCAGTTGCTCCGGCGGGTGCGCAGCCGGATCGGGCGGCCTCTGACCCGCAAAGGGTGCCGGGCGATGGGATTCTCTTCTGGCCTCGGACAGCCTCGGGGGGGTTCAAAAACCCTGCCGTTCTTGCGCCCCTCCATATTTCCGCAGGGTGCCATTGGGGTGATCACTCCTAAGAGGAGGTGCTGCGGGTCCGACGGGTTGCCGTATCTGGGAGGGGCCCAGCTCATCCCGCTGGGCCGGGGGGGCGGGGCTGGTGGACCACAAGACGTTTTCGCTTTCGGGGCTAGAGAGCGCCACGTGCTTTGTGTGGCGCCGAGAGGAACAATCCCGGTGGGGGAAAGAGTGAGTCGACCGTGACATCCTACGAGCCGGTAATAGGGCTGGAGGTCCACGCCGAGCTCTTGACGCGGACCAAGATGTTTTGCGACAGCCCGGTCGTGGATACCACCTCGGCGTTGCCGAACACGGCGGTTTGTCCCGTTTGTCTTGGGCTTCCAGGGACCCTGCCGGTAATCAATCGGCGGGCGGTCGAACTGGGGCTTCGGGTGGCCTTAGCTCTGGGGTGTGAGGTACCCTCATTCAGCGTATTTGCGCGCAAGAATTACTTTTACCCCGACTTGCCGAAAGGGTACCAGATCTCGCAATTTGAACTGCCTCTGGCGATTGGTGGTCGGCTCCCCCTGAGGACGGAAGGGGGGACTAAGAGCGTGAGGGTCCAGCGGGTGCATCTCGAAGAGGACACAGGCAAACTGTTTCATGTGGAGGCCGCTCGTCCCTACAGCTTGGTCGACTTCAATCGGGCCGGGGTACCGCTGCTAGAGGTGGTATCTGAGCCCGACCTGCATTCCGTGGAAGAAGTCAAGGCCTATGCCATCGAGCTGCGGCGACTGCTCTGCTATCTGGAAGTGAGCAGCGGCGACATGGACAAAGGGGCCATCCGGTTGGAGGCAAACGTATCCCTCCGGCCTATGGGCCAGCAGGAGCTGGGAACGCGCGTGGAAATCAAGAACCTCAACAGCTTTCGGGCCTTGGCCCACTCGGTCGAATACGAGATCCAGCGCCAACAGGATGTCCTTGAGAAGGGAGGCGTGATTCGGCAAGAGACCCTGGGATGGGACGAGTCGGCTGGGGCCACCGTGATTCAGCGCTCCAAGGAAGAAGCCCATGACTACCGGTATTTCCCCGAGCCGGATCTGCCACCCCTGGAGGTGGATCGAGCATGGCTTGACCGGATTGCGGCCTCCGTGCCGGAACTTCCCCATGCCCGCCTGGAGAGGCTAGCCGGGCAGTACGGCCTCTCACTGTCCGAGGCGGATCGCATTACAGCGGAAAAGGCCATCGCCGATTACTTTGAAAGCGCGGTGGCGGCGGCACGTGTCGCCCGGCCGAAGATGGTCGCCGCTTGGCTGGTAGGAGATCTGTTTGGCCTGCTCAACGCCAAGGGCAAAGTCCTAGTCCGGCCAGAGGGCCAACCGGAGATCGCCCCGGACGAACTGGCCAGCTTGGTAGACTTGGTCGCCTCGGGAACCGTTAGCGCGCCGACGGCGAAGTCGTTGCTGGAGGCCATGCTGGACACGGGGAAATCGGCCCGGGGACTGGTGGAAGAGGGCGGACTGGCGCAGATCGACGATGCCGCCGCTCTCGAGGGCCTAATCGCCCGCGTTCTGAGCGACCACGCGGAGCAGGTGGAGCTATATCGCACGGGGAAGCGCACCGTGCTGGAGTGGCTGCTGGGCCAGGTAATGAAAGCAAGCCAGGGCCGGGCCAATCCCTCGCGGGTCCGGAGCCTCCTGGAAGAGCAACTGTCCTCGGCCACCCCCAAGGGGTAGTAAATCCTCGCAGAAACTCGGGAGTTACTTCACTAGGCTCTGAGATCAGTCGCAGAAAGCATATTGGACGCCGATCTGGCAATCTTGATGAGAGAGAAAAGGCAGAAAACAAAATGGAATCAATGAACCCTTTCCAACTCGCCCAGGCGCAGTTCGATCGCGGGGCAGATCTTCTGGGACTACCTGAGCACGTGCGCGAGTTCCTGCGGTGGCCGATGCGGGAATTTCACTTTCGCATCCCCGTGCGGATGGATGACGGGAGCCTCGGCATTTTCCAGGGGTTTCGTGTTCAGCATAACGACGCCCGCGGTCCCAACAAGGGCGGAATCCGCTTTCATCCGAATGAAACCATCGACACGGTCCGCGCCCTGGCCACCTGGATGACCTGGAAATGCGCCGTGGCCGATATCCCGCTGGGGGGAGGCAAAGGTGGGGTCGTTGTGAACCCGGCCTCGCTCTCGGTCAGCGAAAAGGAACGGCTGTGCCGAGGCTGGGTAGATGCCATGTGGAGGAATATCGGCCCGCGCGTTGACGTGCCGGCGCCCGATGTGGGCACTACCCCCCAGATGATGGCCTGGATGATGGACGAGTACTCCCGCCTGGTGGGCCAGTTCACGCCTGGGGTTTTCACGGGAAAACCGGTCGGCTCCGGCGGCTCGCTGGGCAGAACTGAGGCGACTGGCTACGGGGTGATTCACACCGTGCGAGAGGCCATGAAGCACCTTCAGATCAATCCCCGCGACAGCGTCGCGGCTCTGCAGGGCTTTGGAAACGTGGCCCAGTACGCCGCGATCGGCTTCCGGGAAATACTGGGTGGCAAGGTGGCCTGTGTTTCCTATTACGATGCGGCGGATAAGAAATCCTATACCATCTCGCATCCAGAGGGAGTCGACGCACGTTTCCTGCAGACCATCACGGATCAGTATGGAAGCATCGACAAGGCCAGCGCCAAGGCGGCGGGCTACCTGCTGGAAGACGGCTCTGCCTGGGTTGCCAAGGAGGTCGATGTCCTCATCCCAGCCGCGATTGAGGGGCAGCTGACTGCAGAAACGGCGCCGCGGATCCACAAGCGGGTCAAGATCATTGCCGAGGGCGCGAACGGGCCAACGACCCTGGAGGCCGATGAGGTCATTCGGCAGCGGAAGATCTTCCTGATTCCCGACTTCCTGTGCAACGGGGGCGGCGTGACCAGCTCCTACTTTGAGTCCGTGCAGAACGACATGAATTTCCACTGGTCGCTCGAAGAGGTCCTGGAGCGGCTGGACCAAAAAATGTCGAGCGCCTTTCACGCGGTTCTCGAGATGTCCCTGCAGCGCAAAGTCTACATGCGCGACGCCGCCTACTTGGTAGCCATCGACCGGGTGGTGAAGGCGATGCAAATGCGCGGCTGGGTCTAGCGGCCGCGCGAGCCGCGGAGCGCTGGGGCGGAGCCTTTCCGCCCCTTTTTGTTGCCAGGCGGGCCAGGATAGAATGGGGGCATGCCGGAACTCCCACGGGGAACGCCCGAGATCCTGCAGATTTACCTTCAGATTGCCCAGTACCCGATCCTGGCGCAGCGAATTCGCGAGCGCATGCGTGAGGAGCTCTTCCGGCGAGGGGTAATCACGCCGCAACGTCTCGAGGAGGAAACTTGCGATAGGGCAGAAATCTCGCAACGGCGAGAGGGGCTGACAGATCCGCTGGCCCAGGAGGACGCCACTCAGTGGGCGCAACGAGTCGCTTTAATCCGGGAGTACCTGACCGATTTCTACTTCGCCTACAACCTGCCGGTCGAGCGGTTTCACCAAATCCTGGAGGAGGTTCTCGGCAGCCGGGCCGCCGACCGGGATCGGGTGGGGCTGACCTTCAACCCCGAGCTGGCCCCGCGCGACCTGCTGTTGGCGCAATTGGCTGAGTACGAAGCCCTTCCCGAAGAGCAGCGCTCCCAGGTGCAGCACCACATCGAAGAGATCCGGGTCGTGCTGATCAAGATGCTGATCAGCGATCAGCTGCGCTTCGTGCGGCTCGCCCAGGCCTGGTTCACGTCGGAGGACTTCCGTTTCATCTTGGCCCATCATTTGGGGACAGGCAAGATCGGAGGCAAAGCCGCCGGCATGCTCTTGGCGTGGAAGATCCTGGAAGCCTCCGGGCCCGGAATGACCCAGCAGGTCGAAATCCCCAGATCCTTCTTCATTGGGGCGGATCTTTTCTATGATTTTCTCGCGCTCAATGGGCTCGAGTACCTCAACCAAAAGTACAAATCTCCAGAACAGATTCGCGAGGAGTATCCGCAAGTCCAGGAGGCCTACTCGAAGGGCCGGTTCCCAGCGGAGTTCGTCGATCGTCTGCTGGTCATCCTTGGGGAACAGCGGGGAGTCCCGGTGATTGTCCGCTCCTCCAGCTTGCTCGAGGACAGCTACGGGACCTCCTTTGCGGGGAAGTATGCGAGCTTCTTCTGTGCCAATCAGGGTTCCGCCGCCGAGAACCTCGAGAGCGTGCTGGGCGCCATCCGCCGCACCTACGCGAGCGTCTTCAGCCCGGATGCCATGATCTACCGCCGCAGGATGGGGCTCCTCGACTACGATGAGAGGATGGCGATCCTGCTCCAGGAGGTCGTGGGCCAGACCTACCATCACTACTTCTTCCCGCCCCTGGCAGGGGTCGCGTTCAGCCTGAGCCCGATTGTCTGGGATCCGCGGATCCGACGGGAGGAGGGATTCACGCGCGTGGTGCTGGGGCTGGGCACGCGGGCCGTGGAGCAAGTGGCCACCGACTATCCGCGCATGGTCATGCTCAGCCATCCGCTCCTGCGCCCGGAGACGTCCCCGGCCGAGATCCGCCGTTTCTCTCAGCAGCACGTGGATCTGATCGACCTTGAAAGCAACACATTCGTCACCCGGCCGGTTGGGGAAGTGCTGCAGATGGACTACCCTGAGCTACGCTGGGTGGCGTCGGTCGAGGAGGAGGAAGCCCTCTTGCCCCTCTACTCGCTGGGGAATCCCGCCTCGCTCAAGGGATTGGTGCTCACCTTTGATTCGCTCCTGGCAGGAAGCGATTTCGTTCCGCTCCTGCGGCGGGTGCTGGGGGAGCTGCAGATTCACTACGGGATGCCCGTCGATATTGAATTTGCTCTTGCAATCCATCCCGAGGGAGGACGACCGAAGCTCAAGCTGCACCTGTTGCAATGCCGCCCGCAGTCGGGTCTTGAGGAAGGAGAGGCTTCCGCTGCTCCGGAGGATCTGCCGGCGGAACGGGTCCTCTTCACGGCTTCGGCGATGGTGCCGCGCGGGCTCGTTTCCGGGATCGAGTTCCTGATTTATGTGGATCCTGAGGCCTATGAGCGCCTCGCAACCCCCCATGAGCGGATGTCCGTTGCCCGTTTGGTGGGCCGCCTCAACGGCCGGCTGGAGGGGCGCGTCTTTGTCTTGGTAGGGCCGGGGCGCTGGGGGTCTTCGAATCTCGATCTCGGGGTGGGGGTGACGTATGGGGACATCTACAACGCCCGGGCTCTGGTCGAGCTGGCCGTGCCGCAGCGCGGGGTCGTGCCCGATCCCTCTTTGGGGACCCATTTCTTCCAGGATCTGTATGAGGCCCGGGTTTTTCCCCTGGTGGTCTTCCCCGGCAAGCCCGGCGATTCTTGGAACCCCGGGCTGATCGAGGCCCTCCCCAATGCTCTGGAGGATCTCCTGCCCGGATCCGCCAACTCGGCTGGCTGCCTGCGCGTCATCGAGTTTGCCCGGGCCGCGCCTCCGAGCACGTTGGAATTGGTCATGGACGGTCGGCGCGCGGTGGCCTATTTGGCCGAGCGCCGAGGCGAGCGTCGCGAGCTTCCCTGAGGCACGTCACCCGCTTGGTGGAAAGCGGCGCCTCGGGACTTCGTTGTATACTCTGGGAGAATGGCCGCCTCCGGCGCCCAGGGTGGGTCCCACGAGCGGGGGAGGGGAAGGTCGCAATGAAGCTGTCCTGCTTGCAAGAGAACCTGGCTCGAGGATTGAGCACCGTCTCCAGGGCTGTGGCCACCCGAAGCGTGTTGCCGGTCCTGGGCAACATCCTCGTGGCAACCGAGGAGGGGCGCCTGAAGCTTTCCGCCACGAACCTCGAAATGGGTATCAGCTGCTGGATCGGGGCCAAAATTGAACAGGAGGGGGCGACCGCCGTCCCCGCGCGAACCTTCGTCGATTTTGTGAACACGCTGCCGAATGACCAGGTGAGCCTGGTGCTAGACACTCGCCGCTTGGCTCTCAAGATGCGGTGCGCTGCGTTCACCAGCGAGATCAAGTGCATGGAGGCGCAGGAGTTCCCCCTCCTTCCGACCTCCGGCCCGGGAGAGGGGATCGCCCTGAATGTTCAGGATCTGCGGCAAATGATTGCGGAGGTAGTGATGGCCGCCGCCACGGATGACACCCGCCCGGTCCTCACTGGTGTTTTGGTCCGCGCCGAGGGGGACCAGCTGACTCTCGCGGCCGCCGATGGTTTTCGCCTCTCGGTTCGCACGGCCAAGCTGTCGGCCCCTTTGCGGGAGGCGATCCAGGTGATCGTGCCGGCCCGGGCGCTGAACGAGCTCGCGCGGCTGCTGGCGGACGGAGAAGAGACCATCTGGATGTTCCTGCCCGCCGGGCGGGGTCAAGTGGTCTTTCGACTCAAGGAGCAGGAACTCTCCTCCTCGCTCATTGACGGAACCTTTCCCGATTATCAACCCATCATCCCGAAGAAGTACGCCACACGCTCGGTGTTATCGACCAACCAATTCCTCAAAGCCTGCAAGGCGGTGGACATTTTCGCTCGCCAGTCTTCGCACTCGGCGCGAGTTCGAATCACGCCCGGCGGAGAGGCGCAGCCCGGGAGCCTGGAGGTCAAGGCCACTGCAGCGGAGACCGGCGAAGGCGAAAGCGTGGTCGAGGCCTCCATCGAGGGAGAGCCGCTCGAAATTGCCTTTAACGTAAAGTATCTGCTGGATGTCCTCAACGTTGTGAATACCCCGAATGTGGCGCTGGAGACGACCGGCCAAGCCAGCCCGGGGGTTGTGCGCCCGGTCGGGGGTGACGATTTTGTTCATGTGATCATGCCGATGCACCTCGGACGCTGAGGGAGTCCGTTCGGGCGGCCCGGATCCGAATGAGATTGGGGCCATCCTATGGCCTTTGAGGGATGGCCCCATGCGTTTTCTTAGGTGGGTCCAAGAGCCGCCGATATCGCCGTAACCCCCCGCAGGCCCGAACCATCCTGGTCTCAGATCCCTCCAAGAATGCAGACATCGCTCCCTCGGCTGGTGCGCCTGTTTTTCAGGAGACCGTGCCGCCGGATTGCTCAAGATCGGGTAGATCGGGTGCCAAGGGTGTCCGTCCAGGAGGCTTTTCCGTCGAGACCCCGCATCTGGGCTGTGGCTCAGCGCAATTCCCCGCGTCACCCATGTGCCGATTCGTCCGGGGTGTGCGGGTGCTCGCGAACGAAACCGGCCAAAGAGCTGGAGAGTTAGGCGAGCTTCGCCTTGGACTTAAAGGGAAATGAGAGTTTGGAGACCGCGAGACAGCCCTTTCGGGAAGGCACGAGGCAAAAAAGCCATTTGTCTTGCGGCAAGGTTCGAAAGGACTGTTCACGTGAATCTCATCTTTTGGGCTGAAAGTATGGGGAAACAGGAATGAAACATTTGCGGCTCGAAACGCATATATGAAGAAAGGCGGCCCACGGAAACGTGGCCGTGTTATGGTGACTGATGTACTCCGGTTCGCGAAGCCTGCTTCTGGGAGCGGCCAGCCCGGCCCTTGAGGTCGATCTGCCCGATGAGAAATCCTTGATACGGTCCGCACAGCACGGGGACGAGCGCTCCTTTGCGGTGCTCGTCGAGCGCTATCGGCAGCGGGTGATCAACCTACTGTACCGAATTAGCGGAAACGAGGATACGGCACTGGACTTGTCTCAAGAGGCGTTTGTGCGCGCCTACCGCTCGCTGGGCCATCTTGATCCCGGGCGGCCCCTGGGGCCATGGTTGTTGCGGATTGCGACCAACCTCGCGTTCGAACAGTGGCGCAAAGAGAAGGAGCCGGTGACCATTTCGACGGAATCGAGGGAAGGGGAGGACTTGCGGCCGAGTCGGGAGCCGATCCCGGGCTGGAGGCGGAGCGTCACGATCTGGATCGGGCGCTGGAGGGGGGGCTTCGATCCCTGTCTCCGATGTACCGGACGGTCTTATGGCTGAGGCTGGCAGAGGGTCTTTCCTATGAAGCGATTGCGGCCGCGTTGGGACTGCCTCTGGGGACGGTAAAGACTCGTCTGCACCGCGCCCGGGATCTGCTGCGTAGCCGGCTGGTGGAGGAGGGTGTCAGGCTATGAAGGGGGAGCATGTCGATCACGAAAGGCTGCAGCGCCTCTATGACGGCGAACTGTCCACGGCGGAGGCCAGGCGGGTACGGGCTCATCTTGCAGACTGTTCCTCCTGCGCCGGGTACCTGCGCTCGCTGGGCCGCATGGAGGCCGGGCTGAGACGGATGAGGCGCATCCGCGCGCCTGCGGGATTTGTGGAGCAGGTCTTGCGCCGGATCCAGAGGAGCGAGGGACCCTGGGGGGACATGGCTGGTTGGGTTTCTTGGGCGGGGCTGGGCTTGGCTGCTGTGGGGCTGACGGTTCTGGGCCTTACCGTGAGGGAGTGGTTGGCAGGATCACCCGAGGCGACCGGGTTCCCCTCGCTGCTTCTCTCGCTCCTGACGATGTCCCCGCTGGAGCTGGCGGGTTCTCTGGGCAGCCTGGGGTCCATCAGTGACTGGTGGCAAGGGCTGATGGCCGCCGGGGCAACCGCCCTACCCTTGGCGCTGGGGCTGATTGGCCTGGGTGCGTCCATCGGGGTGATGCGGTTGGCGGGCGAAGCCGGGCGGCGCCCAATCCCCGCGGATAAGTGAGTTCGCTGGGGAAGTGAGCGTCAGGGTTTTGCTGGTGAGGGGAAAGGTGCGTTTCCAGGGGTGCTCAGGAAGCCGGAGTGTGGTCGGGTTGATACACGGTGGAAAGAAGGAGAGGAACGCGATGGGCGCGAAGGGGAAGATCGCGGTGGTCGTGTTGGCAAGCGCGATGGTCATCGGGGCGTGTGCATTGCCTAGCCTGGGGGTAATGGAACCCCTGGCCAACCCGACGGCAGTGCCGTTGCCGCCGGTGGCGGTCTCCCCGACCGAGCAGGTGCTACCCTCCCTTCCGACCGGCACAGGCGCGGCCGGGGTGGAGGTGTTTCAAGACGTGCTGGAGGGGATCTACCGGCAGGTGAGCCCATCGGTGGTGATCATCAATGTGACCGAGGAAGCAAGCGCAGGCTCGGGGCAGGGTTTCTTCCCATTCTTTGGTCAAGCCCCGCAGAGCGGGCAGGCTCAGCAGGAGTTGGCGTCGGGGTTTGTGTGGGATAACCGGGGCGACATTGTGACGAACAACCATGTGATCGACGGGGCGGCAACGATCACGGTCAGCTTCAGTGATGGAACGCAGGCTACAGGGAGCATGATCGGGGCGGATCCCAACAGCGACTTGGCTGTGGTGCGGGTAAACGTGGGAGCTAGCCTATTGCATCCTGTCCAGATGGGGGATTCTTCGAATCTGCAGGTAGGGCAGATCGTCATCGCGATCGGGAATCCCTTTGGGGAGCAAAACACCATGACCGAGGGGGTCGTCAGTGCGCTGGGACGGACGTTGCCGGTCCAGGGAGGGACCACAGCGCAGGGCACCTACTCGATTCCCGACGTGATTCAAACGGATGCCCCGATCAAACCGGGGAACTCGGGTGGGGTTCTGCTCGATGTAATGGGAAAAGTGGTGGGAGTGACCTCGGCGATCGAATCTCCGGTGGAGGCTTCGTCGGGGATCGGGTTCGCGATACCGGTCAATATTGTGAAGCGGGTGGTTCCAGTGCTGATCCAGCAGGGGCACTATGCCGAACCGTATCTTGGGATCAGCGGCACGGATCTAACCTCGGACCTGGCCCAGGCAATGGGACTGCCGGGGACCACCCGCGGCGCGCTAGTGGAAACGGTGGCCGCGGGAGGACCGGCGGACCGCGCCGGAGTGCAGGCAAGCAATCAACAGGTCAGTGTTGAGGGGCAGACGGTGCCGGTTGGAGGCGACGTGATTGTGGGCATCAATGGCAGTGCGGTGAGAGGCATCGATGAGGTGATCTCCTACCTGGCCAACAACACCCAGGTCGGACAGACGGTGACACTGACCGTGCTGCGGAAAGGGAAGTCGGTGAATCTCTCTGTGACCCTGGGCTCTCGTCCCGCCGGTTGAGGCGGAAGGCGAACGCGAAGCGGGAGGGCAGGGAGGCAAGCAGGGGCAAGATGGGTCGAGAGGCGGAGTTGGTGTTCCTTGCGTTGGTGCGGGCCGTGTCGATTTAGACGGTGGTCTTTGGGGTCGGAGCACCGCGGGTGATGTTTGCTGACAGGCAGGGGAAATCCGGACGGGCGCCAGGGGGATGGGGGCCCAGTGAGGATAACGAAAGGACGGGGCAGGCGATGAAGAGGCTTGGCAGGTGGATCTGGATCCCGATCGTGATCGTGGTCGTGGTCCTGGGGGTCCTGGGAGATGCGTACTTTCAGGAGAGGCAGTATCAGGCGACGCTGAAGTCGCTGCAAACCCAGACGCTGGCGCGCGGGACGATCACCGCCTCCGTGAGTGCGACGGGGACGCTGGCGGCGCGGCAGACGGCGGACCTGAGCTTCGGAGTGAACGGGCAGGTGGCGCAGGTCAATGTGAAACTGGGCGGCGAGGTGAAAAAGGGCCAGGTGCTGGCGACGCTGGATCCTTCTTCCTTGCCTTCCAGCGTCAACCTGGCCGAGCAGGACCTGGTGACGGCGCAGCAGGCGTTGCAGACGGCCCAGACCTCGCAGACGGCGGAGGCCAACGCGCAGATTGCCCTGCTCAAAGCCCAGGTGGCGCTTACTGCCGCCCAGAGCAACTACAACGACATCGTGCTCAACAATGGGCCCCTGGCCCTGTACGCGGCCAAGAACGCCATGCAGATTGCCAAGTCCCACTATGAGGCCAGCTCCACGGGCGAGAACTACACGCTGTACCTGCAAGCTCTGAACACCTATGAAACCCTTAACGGGATCGCCTCTTATTACGGGAGTTCCATCTATGGCAGTGCCGCGGCGGCCCCGTCCACGATCGCGACCGTGGTGGCGCAGTACAACTTGGCCAAGGCGCAACTGGCGGATGCGCAGGCGGCGCTGAAGAATTACCAGAACGGGATCAGCCCGCAGGCGGTGACGGCGGCCCAGGCGCAGGTGGCGGCGGACGAATCGACGATTGCCGAGGCGGAGATTGTGGCGCCGTTTGACGGGATGGTCACGGCGCTGAGCGTGCTGCCGGGAGATCTGGCGACGCCGGGGACGGTGGTGATCTCGCTGGCGGACATGTCGCAGTTGCACGTGGACATTCCGATCTCGGAGCTGGACATCAGCTCGATCTCGGTGGGGCAGACCGTAACGCTGAACTTTGACGCGTTTCCGACGAAGAATTACGCCGGGCAGGTGACGTCGGTGAGCACGGATCCGGCGATCTCGAGCGGGTCGGTGACGTATACGGTGCGGGTGGTGGTCCAGGATGCGGATCCGAGCCTGCTGCCGGGCATGACGGCAGGGGTGACGATCGTGACCCAGAACTTGACCAATGTGCTGGTGGTTCCGACCCGGGCAGTGCGCACGGTGAGCGGACAGCACTTTTTGTATGAGATGCAGAACGGCCAGCTGGCGGCGGTGCCGGTGCAGCTGGGGGTGAGCAACGACACGCAGACTCAGGTGACGGGGGCCTCCTTGCAGACGGGGCAGAGGATCGTGGTGAATCCGCCCACGACGGTCTCAAGCGGAGCGGTGGGGATGTTTGGGTTAGGACGGATCTTTGGTGGGGCCGGGGCCGGAGGCGCAGCCGGGGTCAGGGTTGGCATCGGTGGCGGCGGTGGTTTGTAGTTGGTGGGGGGGGAGGGTAAGGGGATGGCGGATTGGGTGATCGAGCTGGAGGGTTTGACGAAGGTGTACCGGATGGGGGAGTTGGAGGTGCCGGCGTTGTCCGGGGTGAAGCTGGGGATCGAGCGGGGAGCGGTGGTGGCGGTGATGGGGCCGTCGGGGTCGGGGAAGAGCACGCTGATGAATCTGATAGGGTGTTTGGACCGGCCGACGGCGGGGACGTACCGGTTGGACGGGGTGATGGTGGGGGAGTTGAC
>Ga0187865_1002825_pt1 | contig 15481 bp, 16 predicted proteins | sample June2016WEW_11_1_2_FD_132989 | JGI IMG/M metagenome (GOLD analysis project Ga0187865, IMG submission 132989) | Peatland microbial communities from SPRUCE experiment site at the Marcell Experimental Forest, Minnesota, USA - June2016WEW_11_100 | ecosystem: Environmental > Terrestrial > Soil >...
AGCCTTCAGCCAGGCGCGGGATAAAAGCTGTTTAATTCTGGCGAAGGTGATTACCCGTGCTGGTTAAGGTAAGCGTTAGGGGGGATTAAATGAAGCTACTGTTTACAATCCACGCGGGAGAATTCGTTGTCGGCGACCATATCGCGAAAACATTCAAGCGCGTGAATTTGTGGGTTCCATCCCAAGACATGGGTGTAGATCTACTGGTTACGGATTCAACGAATCAAAAGGCTGTCTCGCTCCAAGTCAAGTTCTCGCGAGATTTTCTGGCCACACACATGCCTGCTATCTTTCAGAAGCCGTTAAGGGCTTGTGGCTGGTGGTCTCTCAACCGCCAAAAGATCGCCACTTCAAGAGCTGACTATTGGGTGTTCGTATTGGTCGGCTTCGAGCGTCGAAGTACCGATTTCGTTGTCATAAAACCGTCTGAGCTCCTTGCCCGACTTGAAGCAATCCACGGAAAGGCGAAAACGATTCAGAGCTATCTGTGGGTAACGGAGAAAGAGCGCTGCTGGGAAACCCGCGGCTTGAAGCGTCAAGAGCAGGTGGTAATCGCCCAGGGCCAGTATTCAAACGGCGTTCGCGATTTCTCCGAGTACCTGAACGACTGGACCCCTGTTAAGACACTGAACATGAGATGAGCATATAACCTCTAAGGATCGCAGGCACTAACCGAGGGCCGTCCGCACTCGCTAATGATGCGTGCGTTAGCCAGCGGTTCGAAATAGTTATGTGTGTCCAAGGCACATCATGAATTGGCTGGTTGAAATATTCAAGAATATATCGCCTTATGCGGTAATCGCTGGAGGCTTGTGGGTTCTGTACAACTATTGGCGGGGACGTGCTTTTGAGAAGAAGTTGCTCCTTGATGTCAGGACTTTGTCAAAAGTCTTAGCTGAATTGCGAATTCTTTTTGTCGAAGTTCAACTGACTAATGCGGGTAAAGGGAAGCTTGAAGCGAGACGAGTAGGACCCAATGACTACGTTTACAAAGATGAATTTGAACAACTCAAGTACAGTTGCAGTCTTCAAATAAGGCGAATAAACGTCACGAAACTTGTAGGCGAGACATATCTGGATTGGTACAAATGCTCTGCGCTTGAATCCGTCGCAGACATACCGACCGAAATAAATCTTCTCGATGATTATGTTGTGCCCGACGAGAATAATGAAATTGTATTCTGGATGGAGCCTGGAGACATAGTTCAATTATCTGCGCCCTTGGTCTTGCAGGCTGGTCACTATTTGTTAAAAATTAGTTTTTATGGCACTAATCCAAATGAGGATTTCTGGAGTCGATTGGTCTACGTTCAGTTAGAATAAGACGGCCATCAAAATTCGCCAGTGGGCTAACCAGCGGCTCAAGCTGACGGAACGGTCATGAGGGTTAGGTCTCAACAATCAACAGACCTTTCACTGTTGAGACCATTTCTGTCGTGTCCATTGTTGAGACCTGTCCGATTTATTCATCATGAAAGGGTGTGGCATATGTTCGTATTCGAGGGATTTAGTGTCGAAGAGGCGCGTCGGTTTGCCGCTGCCTGGCTACCAGCATGGACCGTAAATGAGCCGGAACGGCTTCTTGAATTTTATGCGGGCGATGCGTTCTATTCGTGGGCGCGAGGGGACGTAGCTCCATCGCGTTATGGCTAAGAAGATCTCTCAAAAAATGATATAATGAAATGAAAGATCTGAAACAAAGGAAGGTTAAGAATGAAAAATACTTTAACGGCAATATTCGAAAAGGTTCCGGAAGGATATATAGGGTATGTTGAAGAACTGCCCGGTGCAAATGCTCAGGGAGAGACATTGGAAGAAGTAAAAGAAAATCTCAAAGAAGCAATAGAACTGGTTCTTGAGGCTAACCGGCAGTTAATGGAAGAAGAAATCCGCGGAAAAGAATTCATAAAAGAGCCGTTCGGAACCATTTCCACATGAAGCGCGCAGATTTAATCCGCCATCTTGAGGATTGCGGTTGTGAATTTCTGAGAGAAGGCTCTCGGCATACAGTGTATGTGAACCGCGATCTGAAGAAAGCATCGACAGTTCCCCGCCATCGCGAGGTAAATGAAAACCTCTGCCGTAAAATATGTAAAGATTTGGGAATAAGAATGGCGTAACAAAAGCTTCAACCCGGCGCGGCTTAGCCCCCGTCAGTCTTTAGGCATTGCTGATTTTCTGAGCAGGTTATGCGAATCTTTCACCCGACTGCAGGCGGTCGGATGGAAGGGTCATGAGGGTCGGCTCTCAACAAAGAGAATCATGGGGATCAGGTCTCAATAATCAAGAGAGCTTCCACTGTTGAGAGCATTTCTGCCCAGTCGATTATTGAGACCTGAGGCCTGTCCGATTTATCCATTATGGAAGGGTATGACATATGCTCGTATTCGAGGGATTTAGTGTCGAAGAGGCGCGTCGGTTTGCCGATGCCTAGCTACCAGCATGGACCGGAAATGAACCGGAACGGCTTCTTGCATTTTATGCGGACGATGCGTTTTATTCCGATCCGGCGATTCCACAAGGCATCCGTGGAAGAGGAAGCCTTCAAGCCTATTTCAAGACGCTGCTTGAGCGAAATCCGGAATGGGTTTGGGAGCAGATCGAAGCGGTACCGATGGAGGGGGGCTTCGTTAACAAGTGGCGTGCTAGAATTCCGGCGGGAAGCGATTCGTTGACCCTAGAAGGGGTCTGTTTAGTTTGGATAAGGGGAAACCGGATCTCCAGAAACGAGGTCTATTTCGACCGCGCGAGCCTGATGGAGGCCATGGAGAAAGAGAAACATCTTAGAGGTGCATAAAAAGGAAATGGGGACAAATTGAAGACGAAGGGAAATGTCCCCTTCCGCATTCCATTCCGTGGAGAGATGAAATGAGACGGCACAGAAAAGAGGAGAAGACAAATCCGCATTTGAGGGCGGCTTTCCTTGAAGTCGTGGATAATCAACTGCGGGACAACAATCCGCCGGAGACGAAGGAGACGCTGGAGCGCTTGAAGGCGGAGGGTTATTCAGAGGAGGACGCCAAGGTCCTCATTGCCCAGGCGGTGGTCGTGGAGGCGTACACGATTATGAAAGCAAAAGCCCCCTTCAATCGGGAGCGATTTGTGCGGAATCTTACGGCCCTCCCGCAGGAACCCAAGGAATAATAGGTTCGAACAACACCTTCCACCGCATTGCCCCGCAGCGGGCGGCAAACGGCGAAGGCAAGCCTTGCTTGTGGAATAGGGTTGGTTCTAAGTAAAATTGTTTTTCTGGGGTAGCTGTAGCGCGGTGCTTAAGGATAACTTCTTCGAGACGTTTTCAATAAGTCCTTGGGCTCGCTCGCAAAGTAAGGTATCCTTAATATTTAAACGATTGGAAAGGAATCGACAAAGAGGATGGATGGAAATAAAATTTCCTATGAATGGATCGAGACCCTTTCACACCTGGAAGGGGCTGCCCGGATTCTGGGTCAGGCCGAAATCATCGGGGTTGACCTGGAAGCTGACTCTATGTACCACTACTTCGAAAAGGTATGCCTCCTACAGATCGCTACGGAATCTGTTTCCTATATCATAGATCCTTTGGCGCTGAGGGATCTTTCCGCTTTACACCCCGTTTTCTCCAATCCTGGCATCCGCAAAGTAATCCACGGGGCGGATTATGATGTCCGTTCCCTGTACCGGGACTTTCGGCTCCAGGTCGAGAACCTCTTCGATACGCAGTTGGCCGGTAAATTTCTGGGCCTCCCGGAGACTGGTCTGGAAGCGTTGCTGCGAAATCGGTTCCAGGTGGAGCTGAATAAGAAATATCAGCGAGCCGATTGGTCTCAAAGACCCCTTTCCCCGGAGATGATGGAATACGCAGCTATGGACAGTAAGTACCTGATTCCCCTGGCCGGTATGCTGGAAAAGGAACTGGAAGAGAAGAGCCGATTATCCTGGGTGAAGGAAGAATGCCTATTTCTGAGTAAGGTCCGATTCACGGCCCCCCGCCATGACCCGCTTTACCTGAAAGTGAAAGGGGCTTTTCTCCTGGATCCCCGGAGCCTTGCGGTTCTGGAGGCTTTGCTGGAATTCCGAGAGGCCCAGGCCCAAAAGTCGGATTTTCCCCCCTTCAAGGTGCTCGGCAACGAACCCCTCCTGGAATTGGCTATGAAAAAACCTTTGTCCCTGGAAGAATTGGAGACGGGAAAAGTCCTGAGCCGGAAGCAAATCGACAGATATGGGCCCCACCTGCTGCAAGAAATTCACCGGGCCATGGCTATTCCCGACGATGATCTTCCGGTTTACCCCCGGAAAGCAAGGCCGGATTTGTCATCGCCCGTACGCAAAAGGGTCAAGGCACTAAAAACCTGGCGGGATATGCGGGCCAAAACTTTGGAGATGGAGCCTGGATTCCTTTTGAATAACGCCCTGATCAATGATCTGGCCTTGAAAAATCCCCGATCGATAAAAGAAATGGAAGAGATTTCGGGCTTGAAAAAATGGCTGAAAGATCATTTCGGCCGGGAGATTCTGGCTGCTCTACCCAACGGCACAAAGGATATCGGAAGTGAAGAATCCGGGCTATTACTCTAAACCCCCCTATTCTAAGGTATGTTACTGAGAAACATCAAAATAATTATCTGCTTGTTTTTGAAATCGTCGTGAGCAGCGGTCATACCACGGCAAGCCAGACTGGACGGCGTCGGACAAGATCTTCGTATTCCGTTCGCAGGTAATCGAAGCGCAGTTATAGACAACCAAATAAATTTTCTCCTTTTCAACTTTCCCTTATTTCCCCCGTTATGAAGAATTTTCTTGACAACAAAAAAAGGAAAATTTAATATTTCTCAAGTCACATTTCATTATTTGAAATTTATCTCCCAAATTAAGCCATCTTTTTTAGTAAATTTTCTAAAAATCAAACTTTAGTTTCAATATGTGAAACTTTGCCTTTCTCTTTTGATCCCTTTTTGAGGAGTAAAATGAAAGAAGAGTACCGTTCCTCGACGATTCAAAGAGCGCTGGATATTCTGAACCTTTTCAAGGATCAACCCAGCCTATCTTTTGTCGACCTTCAGAAAAAGTTGGGTTTCAACAAAACAACTCTGTACCGGGTTCTCTCTACCCTCCAGGATAATAAATACTTGAAGAAGGATGAAGGGGGAAAATATGGATTGGGAATCAATTTATTTATTTTAGGCAATCGAATCTCAAAAGAGTATCACTTAATCAACGTATCCACCCCCCTTATGCAGAATCTCTCCCAGAGCCTTGATTTAACCCTTCACCTGGGAATCCTTGAGGGGACGAATGTGATTCTCATCCAAAAAATCGAGCCCCATAGGTCAATCAAGATGATTTGCCAGATCGGCGGGTACCTCCCGGCTCATTGCACCTCCCTGGGGAAAACGCTGCTGGCTTTTTCTTCCAAAGAAGCAGTTCAAAAAGTAATCGGGACGCAAGGCCTGCAGCGCTTTACGCCCCACACGATCTGTACCACGGAGAGTTTATTGGCCGAGCTGGAATCGATACGAAGCCGGGGCTATGCCCTCGACAATGCGGAGCATGAGAAAAACATCCGTTGTGTTGCCGTTCCTATTTTGAACGATGGCGGGAGAATCGAAGCGGCACTCGGTGCGGCCGGGACGATCATGGATTTGCCCGATGAAGAATCCATCTGCAAGACAGCGGATACCTTAAAAGCAGCCAGGGATAAAATCAGCGGGGAAATGGGGTATGAGAGGGGGTGATGGGAGAGAGATCGAAAGGGTTTTAGGGAACGGTTTTGAATAAAAATCAGGAGGTGATTCTTATGTTATCGGGGAAAAAGATTACGCGCAGGGGGTTCTTAAAATCAGTAGGGGCGGTGAGCGGTGCAGCAGCATTGGGGGGGCTGTCGCTTCCGCAGATTTCCTGGGGGCAGGCCAAAGAGCCGATCAAGATCGGTTTTATCCAGCCCTTAACCGGACCCTTTGGATCGGAAGCCAGGGATCAAGAAGCGGGGGCGACCATCGCGGTGGAAGAGTTCAACGCTAAAGGCGGGGTTCTGGGAAGGAAAATTGAACTGCTGGTCCGGGACGATAAATTGCAGCCTGAAGAGAGCGCCCGGCGGGCCAAGGAGCTCTTGGAGAAAGACAAGATTCACATGATGGCCGGGTCGATCGGGGCGCATACCCAGCTGGCCATGAATGAACAGTGCAAAATGGCCCAGACCATTTTTATGTCCACCAGCGCCTCGAACGAAATCACCATGGCCAAAGATGTCAGCCCTTACACTTTCTCCGAGGCCACGAATCTGCATATCATTACCCAGGCGGTAGGAAAATGGACAGCCCAGAATATGGGCAAGAAATGGTTCATTCTGGCGGCCAATTACGGGTTTGGATGGCAGACCACAGAAGGGTTCAGGAGGATCGGCAAGGAAATGGGATGTACCGAAGTCGGCTTGATCAACCATCCCACGGGAGCCACCGATTACACCACTTACTTCCCCAAGATTCTGGCGGCCGAACCTGAAGTCCTGCTTCTCTGCAATTTCGGGAAGGATCAGCTCAATTCGGTGAAACAGGTCCATGAATTCGGTCTGAAGAAAAAAATGAAAGTTGTCTGTCCCCTGATCGTGATCACCTCCAGAATGGCAGCGGGAGATGAACCTTATGAAGGCATGATTGGAGGAGCCACTTTCTATTGGGGGCTGGAGAGTATGATTCCGACCGCCAAATCTTTCGTGACCAATTATCGAAAGAAGTGGGGAAGGCCCCCCACGGATATGTCGGGATATGCCTACAGCGGAGTCAGAGGACTGCTCACCGCAGTGGAGAAGGCCGGGGCCATGGATACGAAGAAAGTCATCCTCGCCCTCGAAGGGTACACCTACGACCATTATAAAGGCAAACAGTGGATGAGAGCCTGGGATCACCGTTCGATCCAGGATATGTTCGTCCTCCAGTCCAAAACCGGTAAGGAAAAAACCGAGGAATGGGACGTTTTCAAGATCGTGGATACCGTGAAGGCATCTGACGGGATGGAGCGTCCGGCTCAAGAACTGGGGTTGCAGGAGGGCGTCCCTCTCAGCCGACAGCTGAAATAAACCCCGGATTTATGACCTTGTAGGGGCGATTCACGAATCGCCCCTACTTGCTGAGGGGAAATCGTCATTCCGGGCAAGCGAAGCCCTGCACCGCATGGTGTTCAGGGCGAAGCGCGACCCGGAATCCAGTCCTGCCATCGGCGGGATTCAAGCAATTCTGGATTCCCGCTTTCGCGGGAATGACAGAACAAAGACTTTTGCAAGAGGTTCGATAGAGAGTAAAAAATAATGTTTGGGATCCCCATTAATATGCTCATCTTCCAGATCTTCACCGGCCTGGTCCTGGGGATGATCTTTGTTTTACTGGCCATCGGACTCTCTTTGATCTTCGGTTTGCTAACGGTCGTCAATTTTGCTCATGGGGCCTTCTACATGTGGGGGGCGTATGTGGCCCTTTTATGTATGGGGTATTTTAACAACTTCTGGGTCGGTCTAATTGTTGTGCCCCTGGTCACCGGGGCCGTCGGCATGGCCGTCGAATATTTATTGGTTCGCCGCCTTTATGGTTTGAACCCGGATTATCCTCTGTTGCTCACCTTTGGCATATCTTTGACCATGATTGAAGCCGTCCGAATTACCTTTGGAACAACGGGACATCCTTTCAACGCGCCGGCATTCCTCCAGCAAAGTGTTAATTTTTTCAATCTATTTTCTTTCCCGCTTTATCGAATTTTCGTAATCTTCGCAACGGCTCTTATTATTTTGTGCTTATGGGTATTTTTAGAAAAAACCAATGTGGGGTTGATCATCCGGGGAGGAACCCGGGATAGTGAAATGGTGCGGGTCCTGGGAATCGATATTTCGAAGATCTGGCTCATGGTGTTTGGAATCGGAACCGGCCTGGCGGGCCTGGCCGGAATTCTGGCGGCCCCCATGCGGGGGGTTTATCCGGAAATGGGAATTGCCATGCTGGTGGAGTGCTTTGTGGTGACCGTCATCGGTGGAATGGGGAGCCTGAAAGGGGCAGTGATCAGCGGGTTGCTTCTTGGGCAGGTCGTCAGTCTAACTTCTTTATTCGTACCTGAGATGTCCAATATCGTTATTTTCATCGCCATGGCGGTGGTGCTATTAATCAAGCCCAGCGGCTTATTCGGAATCTCCGGTCTTTTGGAATAGGGTGCCAGTGAATTCACAAGGATCGCCATCGAAAAATTTTTTCCAATGGGTCTCCGGTCGTTCGGTTTTGATGATCATCGTCGTTTTGGCGATAATCCCTTTCCTCTCGCCGTATGAGGCTCTGGCGACTCAGATGATTATCTGGGGGCTTCTGGCCCTGGGGTACAACATCCTGTACGGCTACACCGGGTTACTTTCCTTCGGCCACGCGGCTTATTTCGGGTTGGGAGCCTATACCACCGGAATCGTTTTAATCAGGACCCATTGCTCTCTCCTGGTGGGTATCGGCGCGGGAGTACTCATTTCCTGCATCGGTGCCATCGTCATCGGTTTTTTCTGCCTGCGAAGGCGGGGAATCTACTTTGCCCTCCTGACCATGGCCTTTGCTCAGATGCTTTATTTTACGGCCAGTATATGGGAATCCCTGACCGGCGGAGAACCGGGACTGAGAAATATTCCCCACCCGCCCCTGGAAATCCCGGGGTTGTTTTCCCTCAGTATTTACACGCCGATCCGTTTTTATTTCTTCGTCTGGGCCTTCGTCGTGGTTTCCCTTTTACTCTTAAACCGAATTCTCGAATCGCCTTTTGGAAAAGTGCTGCAAGGGATCCGGGAAAATGAAAAAAGAGCCAGGGCCCTGGGGTACAACACCAACCGGATTAAATGGCTCTCCTTCATTTTATCGGGGACGTTTTCCGGACTGGCCGGCTCCCTGCATACTCTCTACATAAATTTTGTGGGGCTGGAACAGCTCTACTGGGAAACCTCGGGGAAAATCCTGTTAATGACCCTGTTAGGAGGGCCGGGAACCTTTTTCGGTCCTTTTATCGGCGCGGGGACTTTTCTTTATCTGGAAGATCTCATCAGCGGTTTCACTCAGTACTGGATGATCGTCCTGGGCCCCATCTTTATTTTATGCGTCTTGTTTTTCCCGCAGGGGATCTGGGGAACGGTTCGGGATGTTGCGGATAAATTCAAAGGAACTTCCTTGAAGAGAGAATAGATAAATTGGAAATCCTGAGAACCGAGAAACTGACCAAGAAATTTGGGGGCCTGACGGCAGTCGCCAACGTGGATTTTCGCCTGGAAAAGGGAGAGGTCCAATCTATCATCGGTCCAAACGGCGCCGGGAAGAGCACCCTCTTTAAACTGATTAACGGGGAATTGAAGCCGACCCAGGGCAGGATCTGGTTTAACGAAGAAGATATTACCAGCCTGGAACAATACGTCATATCCCACAGGGGAATTGCCACCTCCTATCAGATCACCAATATCTTCCCCAAACTGACCACTTTTGAAAATGTACGCCTGGCCGTTCAGTCTCGAAAGACCTCCTTTAATTGGTGGTCCAAAGCGGAAGACCATCCCTCCATCAATGCCAAAGCCGGAGAAATTTTAAAGAAGATCGGGTTGTGGGACCAAAGGGACAACCTGGCCGCGAACCTTTCCTACGGAAACCAGCGGCACCTGGAAATCGGAGTCGCCCTCGGGACAGATCCCACTCTTCTTCTGCTGGACGAGCCGACCTCGGGGTTGAGCCCGGGAGAAACCCGGGAAACGGTCGGCCTGATCAAGGAAATCGCCAGGGGTCTCTCGGTAATCCTGGTGGAGCACAAAATGAAAGTGGTCATGGACCTTTCAGACAAGATTACCGTTCTGCACGAAGGCGAAGTCATTGCCCGGGGAAACCCGCAGGAGATCCGGGCGAATGAGACCGTACGAAGGGTGTACCTCGGAGGGGTAAAGGAATGATGCTCGAGGTCCAGAACATCCACACCTATTACGGCCAGAGCCACATTTTACAGGGCGTTTCACTCCAAGTGGATAAGGGAAAAATTGTCCTTTTGTCGGGGCGAAATGGTGCGGGGAAGACTACGACCATCCGGTCCATCATCGGGCTGGTGCCCCCCAGATTCGGAGAAATCACTTTTTTAGGAGAAAAAATTACGGGCATTCCCGTCCATCACGTTTCTCAAAAAGGGATCAGTCTGGTGCCGGAAGGGCGTAAGATCATCCCGGGATTGACCGTTTATGAAAACCTCAAGATCGCGACGCTGAAGAATCGAGATAAAACCAGGGTGGAAGCGCTCCTGGATCAAATCTCGCAGATCTTCCCCCGCCTCCGGGAACGGTGGGACCAGGAGGGGACCAGCCTGAGTGGAGGGGAACAACAGATGCTGGCTATTGCCCGGGCTCTGGTTTCCGATCCGGTCTTGATGCTCATCGATGAGCCCTCCGAGGGGTTGAGCCCGATCATGGTGGAGAAAATCTCCGAAGTATTGAGGGAGATCAAAAACCAGGGAATGACCATCTTGCTGGTAGAGCAGAATACCGACATGGCCCTGGACATCTCCAGCCGCTGTTATTTGATGGACGAGGGAGTTATTAAATTTGAAGGTTCCCCGGAAGAGATTAAAGGCAATGAAGAGATTCAGAGAGAGTACCTGGCCATTTGAAAGCAGTGTCAGTGTGAGGGTGAGAGAAAAAAATAAAAGCAAGGAGGTTTGACCATGGAATTAACAGGAAAACGTGTGGGCATCTTCGTGGAGAACATGTATCAGGAGTTTGAGTTCTGGTATCCCTACTTCCGGATGAAGGAAGCCGGGGCGAAGGTTTCGATCATCGGCACAGGGGCCAAGGAATACAAGAGCCTGAACGGCCTGCCCGCTCCCGGCGGCCTGGTCTTTAAGAGCGTGAATGACCTGGTGAACGCGGATGCGGTGAGCGCAGCTGATTTTGATTGCATCATTATCCCCGGCGGTTTTGCCCCGGACTATATGCGGCGCAGCCAGGCCGTGCTAAAGCTGGTGCGCGATTGTTTTGAGCAGAAAAAGATTGTGGCCACCATTTGTCATGCGGGATGGGTTCTCGCCTCGGCCGGCGTAGCGAAAGGCAGGACGATGACTTGCCTCTTCTCCATCAAAGATGACGTAATCAATGCCGGCGCCAAGTACGTAGACCAGGAAGTGGTGCGGGACGGCAACCTGATCACCTCCCGCCTGCCCGATGACCTCCCTGTTTTCTTACGGGAGATTATTGCGGCGCTGAAGAATCAATAGGCGCTTAGCGCTAAACTGATACCAACATGTTGGTAAGAAGGAAACATTTTTTATTAGAGTCGTAGGGGCACGATGCATCGTGCCCCTACAAGTGAACCGGACTGCGCAGCAGGGCCACTTCTTTCGCGGACCATCGCGGAAAAAGCTTAGATTTTTTGTTCGAATGACAGCGAAGGGTTAATTTCTCGAATTTCTCCTGCGATCCGCAGGGAGCATTTAGAGGAGGCAAAAATGGGCAGGAACTATGGGAAGATTTTGGCCGTCAATTTAGGAGAGCGAAGCTCCAGGACGATGGAGATTGCCCCCGAGGTACTCAAGAAATACATCGGCGGGGCAGGGCTGTCAGCTTATCTTTACAGCCAATTCGCGAAGGGGGATATTCCCGCTCTCGACCCGGCAAGCCCGTTTTTCGTCATGACCGGTCCCTTTACCGGAACACCTGTCGTCCTCTCCGGCAGACACGGGGTCGCCGGAAGATCGCCGCTGACAGGGTTCTGGGGGGAGTCGTCCGTGGGCGGGCACTGGGGGCGCGAACTCCGCAGGACAGGCTACGACGGGCTAGCTCTCCTGGGTGCGGCCAACAAGCCTGTATATCTGGTCCTGAAGGATGGCCAGTTGCAGTTTAAAGATGCCGCGCATCTCTGGGGAAGGGATTGTTTTGAAACGGACCAGGTCCTCAAGAAAGAATGGGGAGATAAGGTTCAGGTTACCTCCATCGGGCCGGCCGGGGAGAAGAGGGTCCGGTTCGCCGCAGTAAACACGGACGGGCCTCATGCCAGAGTTTCGGGTCGCTGCGGGCTGGGGGCCCTTATGGGATCGAAGAAGGTAAAGGCCATCCTGGTTGAGGGTGCCGAAGAAATTCCTATCGTCGACATCGAATCTCTGCGGGCCAGCATGAAAGAGCTGGCGCCTTCCCTCACGGGAAAACTGAAGGGGTTGAGCACCTTCGGCACGCCGGGGCTGGTTGTTCCCTGCGAGGCCATCGGAGACCTGCCGGTCAGGAATTGGGGACAGGGGAGGTGGACCGAAGGGGCCCAAAAGCTCTCGGGCCAGGAGCTGAGTGGAAAATTTTTGAAAAAACAATTTTTCTGTGCAGGCTGCACGGTGGGTTGCGGTCGGACCGTTGGGGGAGTGATCGATCCAACCGTGGAAGAAACGGGCGGACCGGAGTACGAAACCCTGGCCATGCTGGGGTCCAACTGTCTCACGGAAGATCTGGCGGGAGTTGTCCGGCTCAATGAATTGGTGAATCGCCTGGGAATGGACACCATTGAAACCGGGGCGGTGGTGGCCTTCTGCATGGAACTGTTTGAAAAAGGACTCATCGGCCGAAAAGAACTTGGGTCCCTGGAACTAAAGTGGGGAAATGTCCAGGCGGCTGAAAGACTGATCCGGATGATTGCCAGCCGAGAAGGGTTTGGAGACCTTCTGGCGGACGGAATCCAGGTCGCTGCCGAAAAGATTGGAAGGACAGCTTCGGAATACGCCATTCAGTCGAACAACATGGCGTTACCGGCCCACGACCCGAGGGCCTATGCCAGCCTGGCCTTGACTTATGCTACGTCCGACCATGGGCCTTCCCATACGGAAAGTTTCAGCTTCTGGTTTGAAAGGGGAACGACCTTTCCCGAGATAGGGATCGAGAAGGTGATGGACCGGTTCCAGTCCGAGGGCAAGGCCGAGATGGTAGTGAAGGCCCAGAACGTGATGAACCTCTGGGAAAACCTGGCTCTCTGCAAATTTACCGTCATCGGCGGTGTCCAGCTGCAACACGTTAGTAAATGGATGAAGGACATCTGTGGGTGGGACCTTTCCGTCCAGGATTTGATTGAGGCGGGTGAGAGGTCTTTTAACCTGAAGCGGAAGCTGAGCGTGGGATGGGGTATAAGCCGCAAAAATGATACCCTTCCCCTGCGAGTCATTACCCACCGGGTGAGCGACGGCGGAGCCGGGAGACATCTGCCACCCTTTAACATCCTGCTGGCCGATTACTACGAAAAGCGCGGGTGGAACAAGGAAGGCATACCCCTCGAGGAAACTTTTAAAAGACTTGGGATTTGAAATCAGGTCCTTTTTTGTGGGGGCGACCCGCCGGGTCGCCCCTACCAGGGGTTGAATATCTCCAGGAAGAAATTGTCCATGAACATAAAAATCGAATTCATTGGATTTCCGGTTATCTACGATCTATTTCCCGAAGGGACTCATCCTTACCCCCTTCCGGGTGATACGCTATCGCAACTCATTGAAAATCTCATTGCCCATAGTGATCCACGGGTGAAGGAATCTCTCCTGGACCCGGGGACGGAGTCTCTCGATCCAACGATTCAGATTATGGTCAACAGAAAATTAGTCTCTAAAGATCAAATTCAAGAACAGAAGGTCCGAGAAGGAGATCAGGTAACATTCATGAAGCTGCTGGCGGGCGGGTAAAGTCAGCGCCAGTCTAAGAAATTTGATTGTGGGAGTCACGCGATACGCGTGATGGCCGCCACAGCAGGGTCATCCAAGAGGGTTGCCCCTACAATTTATTTGCGAATCTGGGTTATCGGGGTGATTTATGGAGAATGCAAAAAGGATTCTTTTCGAGGATTTAAAAAATTTCTGCCAGCAGGCCTACATAAAGGTCGGAGTTCCTCAAGACGAAGCGAAGATTGTGGCCGATCTTTTGGTCCGGTCAGACCTGCGGGGCGTGGAGACCCATGGCGTGACTCGCCTGCCCATCTACATCCAGAGGCTGCAGAAAGGGTATGTGCGGAAGGTATGCACAATAACGGTAGTAAAGGAGAAAGGCCCCACGGCTTTTTGGGATGCCCACGGTTCGATGGGGCATGTTTCCGCCTTCCGGGCTATGGAGAGGGCTATACAAAAAGCTGAAGAGTATGGCATGGGGTGGGTTTCGGTAAAGGACAGCGGACATTTTGGAGTGGCCGGCCTCTTCCCCATGATGGCCTTGAAGAAGGATTTTATCGGCTACACTGTTTCCAACTCCGCTCCCATGATGTTCCCCTGGGGTGGGCGGGACCGGATCATCGGGAACAATCCCCTGGCTTATGCATTTCCGGCCGGCCGATACCAGCCCGTGGTTCTGGACTTTTCCCTGGGTGTCGTCTCCGCCGGGAAACTCATTCTCTCCCGCAAGAAGGGAGAGAAGATTCCCCTTGGCTGGGCTGTTGACAAGAATGGTCTCCCCACGGAAGACCCGTATGAAGGATGGGAAGGCGGCGGCTCGCTGGCGCTCGTGGGAGGCCACAAGGGTTATGGATTATCGCTGGCCCATGAGATGCTTACGGCCGTTTTAACCGGCGGAAAATGGACCAGGGTCATAAAGAGCCTTTACGAAGAGGACAAAAGCGGCATCCAGGGTACTTGCCATTCCTTCATGGCCATGGACCCCGATTGTTTCATCGGAAGGGATGAATTTAAGAAGAACATGGATGCCTACATTAAAGGCATCAAAGAGAGCGCCAAGGCCCCCGGCATCGATGAAATTCTCGTTCCCGGGGAACCCGAATACCGGACCGAGGTTCGCCTGCTCAAAGAAGGTATCCCCCTGCCGCCGAATACGGTAAAAGAATTAACTGCCCTGGGCGAATCCTTGGGGATTTCTCTCCGGTTCATGGATTGAAATAAATCCCCTACCAATGCCACTTATGAAGGGTGAGATGAGGGGAGCGACTTGAAGAAGGCTTTCAATTCGGATTCAAGCTGATCCAGAGTTTTTTCGCATTCCCGAACAAGCCCCGCCATTTTCTCCCAGCGAAGATCGAAAGTGTAGGCCTGACGGAAGACGTGTCGAAAATCCAAATAACTGCGAAGCTGCGCAACCAGAGGTTCAGAAATAACGGCCGGACGGTTCTTAGTACCCCTCGACATACTTTCGAGGAGCTGAGTGTGCCATGCTTCGCCGCGAGGCGGACCGCCGTCGAGATGAATGGCTATTCGCTTAAAGAGGTTTTCGAGGCCTGTATAAAAAGCATGGAGGAAACCGGCAAGGGCGCTGATTTCCACAAACTCTGGAGTGTTGTTAAGGATTTTCTCTCGGAGAGGCTGGAATGATCTCAACAATTGCCTCAGTTGTGCAAGCTCCAGCTCAATTTCTTCTCGTAGCTCAGAGGACAAGATGAAGCTTTCCCTTCTTTTTGAGGTATTCTGTGAATAGGTTTTTTTCATCTAAATCGATTAAATCCAGCTGGCGGCCTAAAATGCTGTGAGCCTTCCCCATGGCCGTAAAGAAAACTTCGGGGGGTAGACC
>Ga0187865_1002833_pt1 | contig 15426 bp, 10 predicted proteins | sample June2016WEW_11_1_2_FD_132989 | JGI IMG/M metagenome (GOLD analysis project Ga0187865, IMG submission 132989) | Peatland microbial communities from SPRUCE experiment site at the Marcell Experimental Forest, Minnesota, USA - June2016WEW_11_100 | ecosystem: Environmental > Terrestrial > Soil >...
ATCGGCTGGGGTGATCTTGTTCACCACGTCGGCAGCGGCGTAGCCCAGCATGCGCTCGGCGCCGACATTGAAGATTTGAATGACGCCTTTCTCGTCGGTGGCGATACTCGAGAAGTTGGCGCTGTTGAAAATCGCGCTCTGCAAGGCCCCCGTTTTCAGCAGAGCCTCTTCGCGGCGGACCTCGGTGGTAACATCCACCGTGCCGACGGCATCCTCGGCGAGGTCCGCTGTCGCCAGTCCATTGGCCATGTGGTCTTCCTTTCCGAATGTCGTCTTGCCGCGCGACTACCCGAATGATCCGTGCACGCGTGATGCCAACCGTTCAAAGCAACGCATGCCCGCGATCGAACCAGGTCTTGACGGCTTGCACCAAAACCAGGTATGTCAGGGCAAGCAGCGAGATCGCGCCCAGCAACGACAGAGGCAATGGGGTAAACCCGAGCAATGCGCCAAGGGGCGTGTACGGCAGCACGGCGCCGGCCACGGAGACGGCGGCAACCCCGATCAGCAGCCGCCCGCAAGTTTGACCTACAGCAACTGCTGGGCTCGGTGCAGATTCTGCACCTTGCGCCAGTGGAACTCCACCGGTCCGGCAGTGCGCCGATTGGCCCGCAGTCCGTATGTAGCTCAATTCGCCGCTTTGGACCCGCGCTTGCAATCATGCACCGCGAAGGAGAAGAACGATGCTTTGGACAATCTGTCTGGTTCCACAAGTCGAAGAACTGGAAGGTGAACGCGGCGCGCTCGGCAAAGGCGTGTTCGATCAGTGATCCTGGTGATAACGTCACGCCCGGCAAGAGTGCTGCCTCGGCGATGCGCCCATCCATGGCCAGGTGCAACCCTTCATCAAGGGAACCGGCGTCGGTGCGGTCGAAGGTGAGCTGGAAGAGCGCTGCGTCCGTCGTGGCGCGTTCACAGGCGAGTTCAATCCCGGTTCTCCCGGATACCTTGCTCAAGAGGCCGTTCGCGGTGTCACTGGCGCGTTCCGTGAGTTTGGTCACGACCCCGTTGCCGTCCTGGCGCAGCCGGCTCAGCGATGACCACCCCGCGCGCGCCTTGCGGCGCTGTGGTATTGAGCCACTAACTTAGCGCGGACGGTTTACTGAAAACAAACGGGTTGCTCGTTAAGGTGAGGAAGAGCACTAAGCAAATTAGGCCGATAGTGTAAGATAGTAGTAGTGCACACCTATCTGCCCGGAAGCAAGCCCCGCGCTCATTCTCATTTTACGCGCCGTGGGTTTATGCGGGTGGCCGCTAGTGCGGCTGCGATAGGTTTCGCGACCCGGAAAAGAGTCCTGGCCGAGACTGCGGCTCCGTGGAGTGTTGTTTTGGTGCCCGATCCGCAGTATATGGCCGCCACTTATGTTTGTTCCACTGGGCCCACCAGCTACGACAATCTGATGAGCTGGATTGTCGAGAATTGCAACTTGCCTGTGGACGGAGTGCCGCTCGGCATCAAGGCGGCCATCGGCGTGGGTGACTGCGTGAACTTCGCCAGTCCCGTATATGGCGGTGAAAGCTTGATTGCGGCCAAGGCCTGGAGCCGTTTGGACGCGGCCGGCATCCATAAGCAGATGACGCCTGGCAATCACGACTGGGTGGATGGGTGCGGCGCCGGCTTTTCTCGCGACGACGCGCACCTCGATGGGGTATGGACGGGGGGCAATCCGTTCAGCGCCGGCGCGCTGGCTTCGGTGCTGGGCTCCGGCATGTCACTGGCCGGCTCGGACGACATGGCGTATTGGGGTGGATCCTACAGTTCATCCGGCGCGAACACATACACCAGGATGAAGATCGGGAACCGGCGAATCCTGATGATCGGGTTGGAGTTCTTTCCCAGGTCGGAAGTCCTGAACTGGGCCAAGAGCATTCACGACGCTCATCCCGACCACGAATGCTGGATCACCACGCATTCCTACCTTTCCGACCAGGCGAGCTTCTCCTCCGATCCGAACGCCCCGAGCAACCGGGTGTCTCGTGGAACCGGCGGCCCAAATAACTGCTGGGGTCCCGACGCCTACGCGCTGGGGGCCGCCCCCGCCTCCAACTGCGCCCTCGAGATGTGGAACGGGAGCGATCGAACCTGGCAGGACGGCCTTAAGTCGTTTACCAACCTCACGGCCGTCTTTTCGGGGCATTGGATCGACCCAGCGGGCGATGGCGGGTGGTACTGGCAGCGCAATTTCCCGCAATCCTCTTCGGCGCGGGGGCAAAGAGTGTTGGAGCTCTTCGCGAACTGGCAGGAGCTCGACTCGGCCACGAAATGTGGCGCAAGCCCTGCGAATGGCGCCGCCGACTCGGGACACCTCATGATTCTGCGCTTCCGGGAGGACTTGGTTCCACGGGTTGTGGAGGCCTTCGCGCTCTCGACCGTCTCCGGCAGGTGGTATGGTGCCGGGGGGGTCGCACCGGCGGCAGGTCCGATTCAACTCTTCAGCCTGGATTTTCCCGGTGTCCCGCCGGGTGTGTGCCGTAATCCCGTTCGCACGCCAATCAGGCGATCTGTCTTTGCCGGTCCTCTTGGTGGAACGCGCTGTGGGGAAACCGAGAGCGACAGGCCCTAGGCGCCATTTATCACCGATGTAAGCCATGTCAATCCCATGCTCGATCACGACGAAGTTTCGCCGCCTAGCCTTCGGCCTCTTTTCACCCTGACAAAAGCGGTGGCCTTAGCCGGGTCCATCAATTCGCGGCCGGATGCCAGCAGGCGGTAAAAGTTCTTCAGTTTGCGTACGCACTTGGGTTCTTCCACGGTGACCGCGATTTCGCGGCGGAAGTCCAGACTCATCGCCGTCTGCGCCATGCTCCCGATGGCCGCGATGCGCCCGTCGACGATCATCAGTTTGCCGTGCGCCAGCAGACCGCCGAGGTTCCCCTGGCCGAGCACCTGCACGTCCACGCCCTGCGCCTTCTTGGACTTCAGCAGCGCCTGCATCGCGGGATCGTCCAGTTTGTGGTCGATGATGTGAATCGAGCGCTTGGCGCTCTCCAGCAGCGCGGTGAATTGCGCGCGCGCCCGTTCCGGGCCGACGATCAGGCGCGGATTGACCTGCGAGGAAAGCGTCGAATGCGGCGCCAGCCAGTCCACCTCGAACAATTCACGCAGGCCGGCGACCACCCCGGGGTCGTAGGTCAACAGAATGAAGTCGCAGGTCGCTCCGAAGCATTTGGCCGTCAGGTTGAGCGAGGTAATCAAAGCGGGGCCATCGTCCGCCAGGAGATACTTGGCGTGATACTTCACCACCGGGTCCGAATACGGATGTACCTTGGCGCCCATGCTCTCCAGATACGTGCCCAACGCTTTGAGCCTCTTTTCCCAACCGCGGGCCCGGGGCGTCATCAGGAAGCGGACGTCCACTTTGCGGTTCAATGCCTCTCCGATGGCGTCTAGCACGGCGACGTCGGTGCAGCGAAACACCGAGATCAGCAATCGCTCGCGCGCGGAGCGGATGACCTGAAGCACGGCTTCGCGCCGTTGCTTGATCGCCAGAATCACCTGGTCCCGTTCTTGAGCGATGCCGCCGGGCGAGTTTATCATGCTAAAGTCCGGTCTCCTCCGATTGTAAGGTATATTCGGTTTAGACATGTCCTTTCAGTGCCCCGATGCGGCGGAAGACCGGAGACTCCGCGAACTCCTGCGCCGGCAGGACAAGAACCGCGGCTTCCTGGTGGCGTTCGAAGGACCCGATGGCTCCGGGAAAACCACGCAGCGCAAGCTGTTCAAGGCTTGGATGCGCAGCGTCGGGCACGATGTGGTGACTTATAAGTGGAACTCCTCGCCGCTCATCTCGCCCATCTTGAAAGCCCGGAAGCTGGCGCATTCGCTAAGCCCCGAGGAGTATTGCCTCCTGAGCGCGGCGGCATTCCGGCACCAGTTGAATACCGAGATCCTGCCCGCGCTTTGGTCCGGCAAGGTCGTGGTGGCCGACCAGTTTCTGTACACGGCGGTGGCGCGCGACTCGGCGCGCGGGCTCGATTTGAACTGGGTGTTGAACGCTTACCTGCCGCTCTTCTGGCCCGACCAGGTCTTCTATTTTGCGCTCTCCGCCGAGGCTGCTTCCGACCGCGGCCGGGCCAAGATGCCGGGCTTTTACGCGGCTGGGCAGGACGTAACGAATATCGCGGACCCGAAAAAGAGCCACCTCCAATTCCTGGGCCGCGTGATCCAGGAGTTCGAAGCGCTGTCCACCATCTTTCAGTTCTTGAAGGTGGATGCACGGCAATCGATTTGGGAGCAGCATCGCGAAATCCGGCAGATGTTCATGACGGCTGAACGCAGGCCTTGGGGCGAGTGGAACAGCGAGGCGGTGCTGGCGTGGCTAAGTGCCAGGGCGGGAGCCCCGAATGGCGAAACCGGAAAAGAAGAAGAGTAAAAAGGATCGCGGAAAGGCCGCTGGCGGCACCGGGCCTCGCGGACGGCTGGTTTCGCTGGATGGAACTAATGGCGTGATGCTGCGTTCCGAAGCCGAGCGTCTGGCCCGTCTGTGCTGCGGAGCGGCCGACCCAGCCTGGAGCCTCTGGGACGCTTCCAACACGTTCTACGAATTGCGTATGGTCAAGGCCAAGAACCTCACGCCGACCCCCAGGGTGTTGATGCTCTTATACGCCTCCGACCTGCTGTTCCGCCTGCGCTGGGAGATCGAGCCCACGCTGAAGGAAGGGCGCACCGTGGTGGCCGCGCCCTACGTGGAAAGCGCCATGGCATTCGGTGTCGCCGCCGGTCTGCCCAAGGAGTGGATCGAGGAGTTGTTCCGCTTCGCCCCCAAACCGGCGGCCTCGTTTCGCTTGAAAGAAAAGAGAAAGGGCAAGGGAAAGAAGAAAGACGGCGACGGGGAGCCGGGCTTCGTGGAGTTCTTCTGCGCCAGCCTTGCCAGGCACTACCCGGGCTGGGAGACCGCCGAGGTGCGCCGCGAAATGCTGAAATACCTGAAGAGTCTGGAAGAGCGGGACCGGATCCACGAGTTCGGCAATAAACCCTACCACATCAAACGTGCGCTCACGCCCGCTGGCTAACTGGCAGATCTGCGGCGCTGGCGACCGCGATTGAGCATCACTTGACCGGCAGCGGCACCGCCGGCGCCCTTACTCCGCCGATGTTGATGGTGAGGAACGAGCCGGGAGCCGCGTTTGCGGGAACCTGCACGTTCACCTGATACAGGCCAATGAATCCCGGGGTCAGGCCGGAGAAGGCCACTGTGGCGGGAATGCCGTTAAGCGTGGCCGTCGCGGGCTGCGGGGTGGTGGGCTGAAGACTGGTCGACGATGCGGGCTGTCCGTTAACCATCGGGCCGCTCACCGGCCCCAATCCGGTGGCGTAGACGACCACCGTTTCATTCGCAGTCGCGGGACTAGCGTTCGATACCAGGCTGCCGTCGGCGTGAGTAATCGCGGCCTGAGCCGGAGAAACCATGAAAACATCCGGAGAATAGGTCATCACGCCGGCAGACTGGACGTTGCTGGGCGTGCCGTTCACGATCATGCTGAACGAACTCATCCCGGTAGTTTCCCAGGGCACTTGAATGTTGAACTGGCCCGGCGAGCCGAAAAACACCGGGGCGGCAAGGCCGTTGATGTAGACCGTGGTGTTGTCGCCGTTTCCCATGTTGGAACCAAAAATGCTTGCCAGTCCGCCCCTCGCGACATCGGCCACGAAAGAGGCGGCGCTCACTACACCGCCGTCGTTAAGCTTCGGATAGTTGGAGGGCAACTGGTAGCCCTGCGTCACGATGTCCCTCATAATGAACTGCAACCGCGCCGGGGCAAACGTCACTACAAACGCCGCCGCGGCGTCGAATTGATCGTTGGTGGCGGGCGCATTGTAGCCCCATTCCATATAAAGCTTGAACTTGGTGTCGGCGTAAGCCGCCTGCTGGATCTGGTTGTACTCGCGCGTGGCTTCCTGTTGCAGCCAGCTGTCCGTGATGGCCATCATGGCGGTTTTGACCAGGGCTTCGAAGTAGTAATTCTCGTACTCGGGGATCGCCATGAGCCGCCGCATGAGCACGTTTTGGTCGGCGTTTTGCAGCACCGGCCGCGCCGTCGAGGTGAACGCGTTGTCTTTATCCCAAGGGATGAATTGCGACAACTGCTTGTTCACAAACCGGTAGAAGTGAAAGTTGTTCATCCCGAATGCGTCGCCGAGAATACAGTCGAAATCCGCCACGTAACTCTCCACTGCAATGTGGCTGAGGAAGAGCTTGAGATCGAGATAAGGCGCCATCGCCGAAAGAAAAGTGGCATCCGGCTCCTGATTGATCGTCCGGATCATCCCCTCCAACGTCACGGTGTCGGGCGCATTGGTGTGGGTCTCGGGGCTGAACGGCGTTGGAACGGTGGCCGACGCATACTTCGAAAGATCGGGGCCGAGGTATTCAAAATGGTAGCCGCTACCGAGGATACCCGTCGCCCAGTCGCCCGGAACGTAGTTGTATTCATATCCGGTGCTCTCGTTGAAGATGCGTGTCAGAAGACTGGTATCCGGATACTCGACCAGCAGGTAGACGCCCATATACTCCCCATTCACGTAGAAGGTCGAATGAACCTCGCGTGAACATGGGATGCCCATGCGGCCGAACAACAGAAAGGTCACCCGCTCGTGAAGCATGCTTAGGTCCTGGACATTGGGCTTGAGCTCGAGGTTGGACAGACCGAGAAAAGTCTGGCCCTTGACGTTGGCATCGAAGGTCAGGTGCAACCCCGGTTTGATTGGGTTGCGGCTGCCGTGGCCGCGGTTATGCATCTGGAAATTACCGACCGAGGCGGTCAGACCGCCGGCGCCCTTCCACTGGAACGTGGCGACATTGAACGGCGTGTCGGTCTGGTAGGCGGCCTTCAGCGCCTGCCAATCGGCGTCCAGCATGGTCACGCGGACTTCGTGAAGAACGCTGCCGTCGAACAGGTCCGTGGTGGTCGGGGTCTGGGCCAGCGCAGTCGCCTGCACTCCGAACAACGCGATCAACAAGAACTGCTTCTGGAATGCCACCGCGTTCCCTCCTATGTTCTCAACCCGAACTCAATCCGTTCCGTGCCGGCGTCACGAGGCGGAAACCGGCATAAGCCGGCGGCTTCCGCGCCGGCCATCGGAGCTATTCCGAGTTGCGCGGCAAAGCGGTTGCCACGCGACCGCCCATCTCGCGGTCTTGGGAAGGGGGAAGGCACGTGCGTGGCCAAATGCAAACGCATGACACGCTATTAGGCGCCTATGCGGATACCGGCAGAAACTGCACGCAAGTGCACTAGTTTTGCCTGTCGTGAATGTCGGATCGGGAACTACCGGCGCCGGAGTGGAGCCGGGAACCCGCTTCCAATCTGGCCATGCATGTGCTGAGTTTATTGACTGGATTCACATACAACGGAGGCCAGCTCTGTGGAATGGCTCTTGCGCGGATTTCTTACCCTTCTCATTTCCAGCACTCTGTTTGGCAGCGAGCACTACGGTTACGTCCGCTCCGGTAAAAAGGCCATTCCCGGCGCTACCGTCACCGCATCGCTGGACCAGTGGAAGCTGGTAACCACCACCGATGAGAGTGGCATGTATATTCTCGATCTTCCCGGTTCGGGAAAGTGGGTGTTTCAAGCCGAGATGTTCGGCTTCGCGCCGGCCCGCGAAGAACGGACCCTGATAGGCCTGGCATCGGTCCTGGATTTCGACCTGGAACTACAGGCTGCGGGCGTTGCCGAAACCCCGGCCACGGCGCCCGCCGCCGGATTCCAGACGGTGGATGTGAAGGAGCAGGCCGACAGCCAGGCGCAGATCGAACAGCAGATGGAGGCAACCGTGGCTCCCCCCACTACGCAGCCCATGGGCGGCTCCGACGTCAACGAAGCCTTCCTGGTAAACGGAAGCCTCAGCGGCGGACTGCAGTCCGTCCAGCAGCAGAACTTCTTCGACCAGTTGGACCAGGATCAGACCATTGGCAAGAAAGAGAAGAAGTCCAAAAGCGACCTCGCGCCCGGCGAAAAACGCGCCAAGAAAGCCGCCAAGAAGGCAAAGAAGAAGAAGTCCCTGAACGACACGGTGAGCAGCTTCGGCGCCACCAAGCAGCAGAACCAGATTAAGGGCAACGTCCTGTACACCTTCCGCGACTCGGCACTGGATGCCAGTCCTTACTCGCTCAGTGGTCAACCCCTCAACAAGCCAGGCTACTCGCAGAGCCGTATTGGCGCTGCCGCCGGCGGCCCGCTTCCCGGCAGCCCCCAGACCATCTTCTTCCTCAGTTTCGCAGCCCTGCGCGGCCAGACGCCATACGCCAACTTCGATACCGTCCCCACCGCGGATCAGCGCGGCGGAAACTTCTCCAAACCCACCGTTGCCGGACCGCTGGTCCTTTACGATCCTATCAGCCATCTGCCGCTCGCCGGCAATATCGTGCCGGCCAATCGCATCGATCAGATCGCCAGCCAGTTGCTCAATTACATCCCGCTACCCAATCTGCCCGGCGGCGTCCAGAACTACCAGATCGCGACCGCGGTGCCTCTCAACACCGCCGATTTTTCGGCCAAGCTCAACCATACGCTCAGCAGTAAGAACCGCTTCAGCCTGAGTTTCGCCCTGCAGAGCCGCAACGGAAAGCAGGCCCAACTCTACGGCTTTCAAGACAAGCTGGATGGGTTCGGCTGGCAATCCGAAGTGGGCTGGACGCATAACTTCGGGCCGCGAACCATCAACGCCTTTCACTGGGCGTTCAGCCGCAACCGCTCGAACTACCTTCCCTACTTCGCGAACGGACCCAATGTGGCGGCCGCCATCGGCATTCAAGGCACTTCGCCCGATCCCGTCAGCTACGGCCCGCCCAATCTCTCCTTCACCAACTTCGGCAACATGACGGATGGCACCCCGTTGGTGAAGCGCGACCAGGCGTCCGCATTGCGCGATGCTGTGATCGTAGTGCGCGGGCTACACAACGTAACCTTCGGCGGCGAATACCGGCGCGTTCAAAGCAATCCCATCACGGATACGTACGGCCGCGGCCTCTTCGTGTTCAGCGGCCTCCTGACCAGCGGATTCGACAACAACGAGCGCCTGCTGCCGGGCACCGGCTTCGATTTTGCGGATTTCCTCTTCGGTTTTCCGAACCAGGCCAAGGTCCGGTATGGAAGCTCCGCCAATTACTTCCGCTCGTCGGCGTACAGCGCCTACGTGGTGGACGATTGGAAGGTCCGCTCCAACCTGTCCCTCAACCTGGGCCTGCGCTACGAGTATTTCTCACCGTACACCGAGAAGTACGGCCGCATGTCCAACCTGGATCTGGCCCCCGGTGTCACGGGTGCGATGGTGGTCACCCCGGGACAAATCGGGACCTACACCGGCGCGTTCCCGCGGGCGCTGATCGATGGCGACCGCAAGAACCTTTCTCCACGAGGGGCGGTTGCCTGGCGCCCCACCCCAAAGAGACACATCATCCTGCGCGCGGGATACAGCATCTTTTACAACGGCTCCATATACGGCGAACTGCCGGGCCGTCTCGCGTCTCAGCCGCCATTTGCGCACAGCAACTCGATCCTTGCCAGCCTGGACTATGCGCTGCGCCTGGCCACCGGCTTCACGAGCGCCAGCACCAAGACGATCAACAACAGTTTTGCCATCGACCGGTATTACAAGGACGGCTACGCGCAGACCTGGAATTTCGCCGTCGAACAGAATTTGAGCAAAGCCTGGGTGCTGGAACTAAGCTATTTGGGCACCAAAGGCACGCGGCTCGACGTCGAGCGCGCGCCCAACCGCGCGCTTCCCGGTTCGCCCCTCACCGCGGAGGACCGGCGTTTAATCGGCAACGCCGTCGGCTTCACCTATGAAACCTCCGACGGCAATTCGATATTTCACGCCGGGCAGGTGCGGATGACCCGCAAACTAAGCAAGGGGCTCTCCGTCCAGGGGCTGTACACGTACTCCAAGTCGATCGACGATGCGTCCGTGCTGGGGGGCGGCGCTGCGGTAGTGGCGCAGAACGACAAGAATCTGCGCGCCGAGCGCGGCCTTTCCACTTTCGATCAACGCCAGTCGTTCAATCTGGCTTTCACGGAGCAGTCGCCGGTGGGGAGGAGAGTGCCACTCGCCAGTCCGGCCCTTACCGGCGTCCTGCGTTCGTGGATTCTGTCCGGAAACATCGCCGCCCTGAGCGGGCTCCCCTACACGGCGCGGGTTCTGGGGAACCTGTCGGATTCTGGGGGCAGCGGGAATTTCGGGGCCAGCCGCGCCGACGCCACCGGCCTCAGCGTCTCCGGCGGAAGCGGCTTCTTCAACAAGGCCGCATTCGCGCAGCCGTCGCTGGGCGCGTTTGGCGACGCGGGACGCAACACCATTCCGGGGCCGTCGCGGTTCTCCATGAATCTCGCGCTCACGCGCTCCTTCCACGCTACCGAGCGCAATCACATTGAAATCCGCATCGAGGCCACAAATATCACCAATACGGCGACGTTTTCCAACTTCGGCACGGTGCTGAACGCCTTGAACTACGGCCTGCCCACCGTGGCGCAGCCGATGCGCACCTTCAGGGCTACATTGCGCTATAAGTTTTGACCGGGAGATCCAGCATGTACAGGCTCGCAGCAACAGTCTTCCTGACGCTCTGCCTGGCCGGGCAGCAACCGGAGACCGCCACGTTCAAGACCACCACGAGGCTGGTGGTGGTGGATGTCTTCGTTCGCGCCAGGAACGGCAAGGCCCTCGATAATCTGAAGAAAGAGGACTTCACGCTTCTGGAAAACGGCAAAGCGCAGGAGATCGCGGTGTTCGACTTTCAACGCATCGCCGACCAAACCGTGCAACCTGCCGTCCCCGCGGCGCCCCCGCCTTCCGCTCCCGCTCCCGCCATGGCTGCCCGAGCCAACGTCATCAATGTCCAAACGGCCGGCAAAGTTCAATACCAGGACAAGCGCCTGTTGGTGCTGTTCTTCGATTTCTCTTCCATGCAGCCCCAGGAACAGATCCGCGCGCAGCAATCCGCTCTGAAGTTTCTGGCGGAGCAGATGACCCCGTCGGACATGGTGTCCATCATGACCCTCGGCGGGGCTGTTCAGGTGGCCCAGGATTTCACCTCCGACCGTGATCGCCTGACCCAGGTGATCAAGAGCTTTCACATCGGCGAAGCCAGCGAACTCGCCATTGAGGCTGATACCGGCGACCCCAACAGCGGCGAATATACCGGGGCCGCGTTCATCGCCGACGAAACCGAATTCAATATCTTCAACACGGACCGCAAGCTGGCGGGCCTGGAATCCGCGGTCCGCATGCTGGCTCCGCTGCCCGAGAAAAAGGCGCTGATCTACTTCTCCGCCGGCATCCCCAAGACGGGCGTCGAGAACCATTCGCAGCTCGAAGCCACCGTCAACGCCGCCATTCGCGCCAACGTCTCGTTCTACCCCATCGATGCGCGCGGCTTGGTGGCGCTGGCGCCCGGCGGAGACGCCAGCAAGGCAGCCCCGCGCGGCTCGTCGGTGTTCACCGGACAGGCCATCACCACGCAGAAGACCAAGTTCAACGACCAGCAGGAAACCCTGTTCACGCTCGCTGAAGATACCGGCGGCAAGGCGCTGCTGGATTCCAACGACCTCACCCTGGGCATCCAGCAGGCCCACGAAGACCTTGGCAGCTACTATGTTCTCGGCTATTACGACAACAGTCCCGTGGCCGATGGCAAATTCCGCCGCGTGCAGGTCAACGTTCCCAAGCAGTACCAGGCGCAGCTCGACTACCGCGACGGGTATTTCACCGCCAAGGAATTCAACAAATCGACCTCCACCGACAAGGAACGGCAACTCCAGGAGGCGCTGCTCCTCGGCGACCCGGTGACGGATCTGCCGATGGCGCTGGAGATCAACTACTTCCGGCTGGTGGGCGACCATTACTTCGTGCCGGTGGCGGTCAAGATCGCCGGCGGCGAAATCGCCCTGTCGCGCCGCGGCGCCGGCGATACCACGGAATTCGATTTCATCGGCCAGGTCACCGACGCCCGGGGGCAGGTAAAGGGCAACGTGCGCGACACCATCAAAGTCAAAATGGGAGAGGGCGCCGCGCAGCTCGCCAGTAAGAACATCCAATACGACACGGGCTTTACACTTTCGCCCGGCAAGTACCGCCTCAAGTTTCTGGCGCGCGAAAACCAGGGCGGCAAGATGGGCACTTTCGAGACGGACTTCACCGTTCCCAACCTGAATGCGGATCGGGAGGGCCTGCGTGTCAGTTCGGTGGTTTGGAGTGGACAGCGCCAGCCCATCGCCGAAGCCATCGGCGCGGGCGCCAATCAGAAATTGCTGGTCAACCATCCGCTGGTGTACGAAGGTCAGAAGCTGATTCCCAGCATCACGCGCGCCCTCACCGGTAAGCAGAACCTGTACGTCTATTTCGAAGTCTACGATCCCGCGCAGCAGGCAGGCACCAGGAAGCCGCGTGTGGTGGCGGCCGTAAGCTTCTATCGCCAGGGCCGGAAGGCCTTCGAGTCGGCGCCGGTCGAACTCAGCACGCTCTCGACAACCCGCCAGGGCACGCTGCCGGTGCAGTTCCAGGTTCCATTGAATGTGCTGAAGCCGGGCCGGTACACTTGCCAGGTGAGCGTCATCGACGAAACGGCGAAGAAGTTCGAGTTCCTGCGAGCGCCGCTGGTGGTTCTGCCGTGAGAGTGGGACAGACGATCGCCTTCTGTCGTCTGTCAAACAGCCGTGCTCTAGCGAGGCCTGACAGACCACAAAGAACGATGGTCTGTCCCACAAGAACGCTAGTCCGCGCTGGTAGTCCCCGTCGCTGTTGCCCGCTCTTGCACGCGGAACTGGATGTCATGAAGCTTGGCGTACAGACCGCCTTTCGCCAGTAGCTCCTCGTGCTTGCCGGTCTCCGCGATCGCACCGTCCTGGATCACGAAAATCTTGTCCGCCCGCTGGACGGTGGCCAGCCGATGGGCGATCACAATCGACGTCTTGCCTTCCAACAGGCGGTCCAGCGCATCGAAGGCCAGTTGCTCCGACTCCGCATCCAGCCCCGTTGTCGGCTCGTCCAGAATCAAAATCGGAAGGCTGCGGATCAGCGCCCGCGCGATGGCGATGCGCTGGCGTTGCCCGCCGGAAAGCGTCACCCCGCGCTCACCCACGACGGTGTCGTATCCGTCCGGCATCTTGTCGATAAACTCGCTGGCATTGGCCAGTTCCGCGGCGCGCACGATCTCGTCCATGGTCGCGCCCGATTTGCCGTACGCGATATTGGTCGCTATGGTCCCGTGGAACAACAGCGTCTCCTGCAGCACGAAGCCGATCTGCTGCCGCAGCGTCGACTGCTGGAACTGCCTGATGTCGAATCCGTCGATCTTCACCACCCCGGCGGTGGGATCGTAGAAGCGCGCCACCAGGCTGGTGATGGTCGATTTTCCGGAACCGGTCGGGCCCACCAGCGCCGCCGTCTCTCCCGGCGCGATGCGGAAACTCACGTCGTGGAGCACCGGCAACCCGGGACCGTATCTGAAGGCGACGTGGTCGAATTCGATGCTGCCCTGGAACGGCGGAGCGGGCACGGCGCCCGGCAAGTCCTCTATATCCCGCTTGGTCTGCAACACTTCCTGAATGCGTTCCCACGCCACGGCCGCCTTGGTATAGGTATCGGTCATTTTCGAAAGCTCCTGCATCGGTTTATACATCCTTCCCAGATACAGGACGAAAACGATCAGCGAGCCCGTCGACAGGCTGCCGTCCAGAACCATGCGCGCGCCAAACCACAGAACTATGCAGGTTCCGCCGGCCACGATCATTTCCACCATCGGCGAGAGCTTGGCTTTCAATCCACGGGCGCGCAGCGCGATGCCCACGCTCTCCATGCTCTCCACTTCGTAGCGCCGCTGCTCGTAGTCCTCGCGCGCGAAGGCCTTCACCACGCGCACCGCGGCGAAGACCTCTTGGATGATGGAAGCCATCTCGCCTTCTTTTTTGCGCACCGCCCGCGAGGCTTTCTTGATCTTGCGCGTGTAGGTGAACACCACCGCGAACAGCAGAGGCATGATCGAAAGCGCCATCAGCGTGAACCGCCAGTTGATGTAGAACATCACGCCGATCATCCCGAACAGGGTCAGCAGGCTGACCAGCGTGCTGAGCAGGCCCGAAGCCAGAAAACTCTGCACCGAATCGATGTCGCCGGTCACGCGGCTGATCAGATCGCCGGTCTGCTTGCTGTCGCGGTACGCCAGCGAAAGCCGCTGAATCTGCGCATAGAGCGTCCGCCGCATCTCGTGCAGCACTTTCTGCCCGATGGTGGTCGTCAGCGATTTCTCCGCATAAGAACAGGCGGCGCCCAACGCCGCGATCGCCAGCACCGCCAGCGCGGCCAGCCGGAGGATTGCCAGCGGATCGGTTCCGGCAAGTCCCACGACCACATCGTTTAGCCACCCCTTGGTGGTACGCGCCTTCAGAACCGTATCGATGATGATCTTCAGCGGCCAGGGTTGCAGCAGGTCGGCGACGCTGCCACCGGCTACCACTAGTACGCCCAGCGACAGGGATCTGAGGTGCGGGCGTAGCAGCCGCTTGATCGTCAGTGGGTTCTGGCCAACGTCAGACATGAGGCACGCATCAGTATACTAATTCGATCGTGGTGCGGAGCGTCGCGCCCCATCGGGCACCACAGTCGCGCAGGCATTTCCGGGAGCGGCGGCCTTACGGATTGTGGCTCTGCACTTGGATAATCTGAGAATTGCTGGCGATTCCCTTCTCCGAAACACGCAGCAGATAGGCCATGGCCGGCAGATCCCGCGGGGCGGCCGCGTTTACCTGGTACACCCCAACAAAGCCCGGAGCGAGACCGGCAAAATCGGGGGTGATTGGCGTCGTGGCGCCGATCTGTACTTGCACGGGCGCCACAACCCTCAGCAACGGCGACGAGGGAGCGGCCTGGCCGGCGCCAATCTTTCCGTCCACCTGTCCCAGGCCCGTCATGTAGATCATCAGCGTTTCTCCGGGCGTAACCGGCGCCGTGGCTGAAACCAGTGTGCCGTCGGCGTGGGTAATCGCGGAGGGAAAAATGGCTGGGGCAACGTCGGCGATATCGATCTCGGTTTCGGCAAACCCGGCGGACGTCGTCACCCGCACAGTCGCCGGCCCCAGCGCGTCCAGTGGTAACGCCGCATTGATTTGACCCGGAGACCCGAAAATCAAAGCCATGGGGACTCCGTTCAGCGTAACGGCGGAGCCGTCCAGGCTGATGGGAAGTGGAAAACCGGACGCCTGGCTGATGCCCGATGCCAGCCGTTGTCCGAATATGCTGACCAGTTCCCCCGTGGCCAGGGATGACTTGAAAGACGCTCCGTTGACGACGGAATCCGACGGGACTTACCCCCTCGTTCAAGACCGCCAGGTCCTTCTCCAGGAGGATGATCTTGGCGGCGTCTTTGGCCACATCCACGCCATTCATTACGGAAATGCCGACGTCCGCGGTGTGCAGCGACGGAGCAT
>Ga0187865_1002844_pt1 | contig 15361 bp, 19 predicted proteins | sample June2016WEW_11_1_2_FD_132989 | JGI IMG/M metagenome (GOLD analysis project Ga0187865, IMG submission 132989) | Peatland microbial communities from SPRUCE experiment site at the Marcell Experimental Forest, Minnesota, USA - June2016WEW_11_100 | ecosystem: Environmental > Terrestrial > Soil >...
GTTGCCAAACCCAAAGTGGTTAAAAAGACCGCCAAGAAAGTTGAACCTCTTGAACCAGTCGCAGAAAAACCTGTTGCCAAACCCAAAGTGGTTAAAAAGACCGCCAAGAAATAGGTTACGGATACAAGGGTAATGTAAACCCGTAAAGTACATTGTTCTAACAATTAACTCCCAAAACTCCATCTCGCAACTTTAACAAGCAAGCAATTATCCGCAACCCCTAATTTAGGGGTTGCTTGCATTTTATATTATGTTTGTGTTTAACTGTTCCTATGAATATAGCAGAGCGCTTACAAGAGGCAGAACAAAAGTTTAACGACCTAAACCAAACAAAACAAAAACTCCTACAGGCTTATTTCGTTGTCGCCCACAAAGATATTGAGGACGAATTATTAAAGTTACAAGGCGAATATAGAGCCTTAAAAGCTCTGGCTGATGAACCCGATATAATTAAACCTAAAAAGGAGAAATAGCGATGGCCTTAGTTGGACCGGGCGTAAAAACCCAACACGATATCAACCCCGACCCTCTATTACAAGGTTCTAATGAAATGGAGTTTGTGACTATTCATAATCCCCTAACAGATGATTTTCAGGTTAAAGTAGCCCAAGAAGTGCCCGTTAATATGCCCTCTGTAGTACATAATCCTACGAAGATGACCCAACAGCCCCAAGACGTGGTTAGAACTTATGGTATAGACATCCAAAACCCTGATTTCAAGTCTAAGAAGTGGATATACAACGAAACTATCATCCCCGCTGGTGAAACGAGACGCTTTAGGGGTGATATGGCGCAAGTGGCTCTAAGACAACTAGTAAACGAAGTTATGCAGCGTGAAGGCAATAAACGCTTTATGGCTGACCCTAGTGCCCGTAGATTAGTAGAAGACCGATTAGTTAAAGGACGTGGCTCAGTACAGGATATGATGGATAGGGGCTTACGTTCCCATAAAGAAATGATTGATGAAGCCATAGATAAATCTAATGAGGTAAAAGATGAAACAGCTTTCCCAGGACTCAAAGAAGATAGAAACCCAAATAGCGGCCAGGAAGCGGAACCTATCAATGTTAAACCAGGCGGTAAGAGTAGCCGAAGAAGCGTGGGTAGACCGAAAAAAACAGATTGAGGCTGATACTCAGGTAACTATTGAAACTTCTAAAGAAGCTATAGCCGATTCCACTAAGGAATCTAAAAAAAAGCTAGCTGATTTGCACAAAAAGATTGAGGATGGTAATGCTGATTATCTGAAGCAGCATCAAGAGCAAGAGAATAACCTGTCTAAATTATCGGTAGATATCGAAGAACTGGAACGTGCCAAAAAAGTTCTATTCCAGACCAATTCTGACCTTTCACATGAAAATATCGAACTTAAGAGTTTGGTAAAAATCAACAAAGAAGAACTTAGTGATATAACTTCGGATAAAGAGACTACGCTAAAGGATATTGTCGGCTTGCGAGAGACGCAAACCTCTATTAAAGGAGAGATTTCCGAGGATAACGAGACCCTAAAATTGCAGAAAACTAACTTAATCAATCTAAAAGAGGACATCAAGCAATTAGAAGAGTCTTGGCAGACCGACTTGAAGACACTAGAGGGCAAAAAACAAAAGTTATTGCAAGATATTATGAGTAATCAAGACCAGAATAACAAAGTTATGGAAAACTTAGCTAATTGGAGTAAAAAACTAGAAGATAAAGACGAAAACCTGCGGATAAGAGAAGCCCAAGTGAACGAGAAAGAAAAATCCATTGCCCGTAACTATAATCTGCTCAATTTATGATAAAATGAGCTTGAGGATAGCCCTTTTAGGGGCTATTTTATTATGAAAAATGTATCTATTAACCACCAACCATCTTTTTCAGCCGTTTCTAGCATTAATGGTGAGAACGAGTTTGTCTATAGCACTAATCACGCCCTAGACGTAATCGCTACTATATCTGGTAATCCTAATGTTAATATCGCCCAAATTGCCGGAAACTCGGTATCAACAGCCGCCACTGGGATAATAAAAGTTGGTCTGGCAGACGGTTCAGGCAACTCAATAACCTCTACTGGGGGGAAATTAGATGTTAATGCAACATTTTCCGGGACAGTTAATTCAGCGCCTACCTTCTCTCAAGACCCTGGAGATGCCACGCCCGTTCCAGCTTACGGACTGATAGATAGTTCCTTCAGACCTCAGGTTTCGATAGCTACCTCCCTACCAGTGGGGAGTAATGCCATCGGTTCAATTACTAATACAGCATTTACCGCCAATGCTGGAACCAACTTAAATACTTCTGCATTAGCCTTAGAGTCAGGGGGCAATTTAGCAACCTTAGCCGGAACGGTTAGTTCATCTAAAGTCAATGTCAACATATCTTCCGGTAATCCAACCTCTATCGCAGTCACACAAAGCACTTCACCTTGGATAGTGGCTGGCGGCGGAATTGCCGGTAGTGCAGCAACTGGAGTATTAACTGTCCAAGGTATAACTTCAATGACCCCTATTTTAGCCACAGTTACAGGAACGGTCACGGCTAATATCTCCGGCTCGATAAGCAATACGTCTTTCATCGCCACTCAATCTGCCGCCGCTAATCTAAATGCTACCGTAGTAGGAACGGGCACTTTTGCCGTTCAAAACACTCCTGCGGCTCCTACAACGATATATAGCGGTAAAACTGCTGTCACAACCGCAGGGACAAGGGTTGTATTAACCTCCTCTCAAGCCATCCAATCAGTGACAATAAAAGCCCTCTCAACTAATACGGGGATTATTTATGTTGGCAACTCGTCTGTTGCCTCTACAAATGGTCTACAACTTCTAGCTGGTGAAAGTGTTTCAATGGATATAGCCAACCTAACTACGGTCAATATAGACAGTTCAGTCAATGGTGAAGGTGTAACTTATGTGGGGGTAAACTAATGCCTAGGGTACAATCATCTTCCGCTGCCTCTGACAGAAACCTTCAGACTTCAGATATTACCACTAACAATGTTTCTACTTCCAAGCATGGGTTCCAGCCTAAAGCGACTAATGCTGGGACGGGAGCGATGCTTGATTCGGGTGTTTATGGAGCTATAACCGAAGCCAGAATTACTCTAGCGGACAACACGACTGATGATGTTTCTACTTCAGCGCATGGGTTCGCGCCTAAATTATGGGCTTCGGCGTGGCAGAGTTGGAGTCCGACTTTAGCTAATCTCACAATCGGGGCGGGCGGTACTCAAATTGCTCAATATATTCAAATCGGTAAAACTGTCATCTTTAGATATAGTTTTTTGTTAGGTTCTGGTTCTTCGGTGGGTACCGCACCAACTATTACTTTACCCGTAACCGCTAATACCTATTATGGAACCCTCAATCAAGACTTTCCCGTGGGACACATAATTATAAACTCTGGAGGTAACGGTTATGTAGGGCTTTTTGAAATAATAGACACGACCCATTTCCGTCCTTTAGCGATTGGTGCGGCTGGTACATATCTCGGAGGGATTGTAAGCTTTACTGCTTCAGTCCCAGGCACATGGACTACTGGCAATGATTTTAGTGGTTATGGAGTGTACGAAGCGGCTTAAAACATTTTCCAGTCACAATGAGTCAATTCGCAGAGGCGATGCAGCAACCTAATTAAGTTGTATAATGAACCAAGTTAAGTTACAATTCAATCAGGATAGCCCGTTGAGGGCTATTTTTATTTTAACAAGGAGAAATAAATGAAGTATATAACTTCTAGTGGGTCTCAGACTGTTGCAGCGGCAGCTAATGGCCTACTTATCCAAGTCAATGCAGCATTAACTGGAACAATTACCTTAGCCGCCGGAGGTACAACTTTCGCTATCATTACCAACCCTACCGTTGGTAGCCAGTATCGTTATAATGGTTTGAGGAATCAGGGAGCAATAACGGTCAATCCTAACGGTAGTTGTGACATTACTGTTTCATTCCTGAATAAGGACGTGTAAATGAACCCTACGACTTCAGCCGACGCTCTTAGTCAGCTTGAGTCAGCTCAACAGAGCGCTCAAGACCCTAATGCTATACTTCAGGCTCAACAGAACCAATTAGGCGTAGGACAGGCTCAACAGACCGTACAGGGCTTACAAGGAGCGCTTAATAACACTACTAAACTACTTCAGCAAGTAGCTCCTTCGGTTATGGGGCGAACCCAGAACTCTTTAGTCACTCAAGCCCAAGCCACTAAACAGATAGGTAACGAGCAAGCACCCCTAAATACGACCATTGGTAACGAAACTACGCAATATGATCAGGCCAATCAAGACCTAACTACTAAACAGCAGCAAGCCCAAACCGCTGCTAGTGGTATCTATACTGGACAACAGGATAAATTAAGTTACTTGCAGAATATCTATAATGCTTTATATGGTCAGGAAAAAGATCAAGCCGCTGCGGCTCAAAAAGCAGCCGAAGACCAAGCACAACAACAGCAAGCAGCCGCCAGTCTGGCTGAACAGGCTAGAGAAGCTAATCTTAGTGCCTCTACGAAAACTGGTTCTACTGGTCCAAACTATGCTACACCTACTGCTCCCGATATAGCGTCTATCCAAAATGGTCTAATACATCTTAGTGGAAGTGATGGATATGTATCTCCGCAGACCTATCAAGCCGCATTTAATCAATGGGTGTCAGCAGGCTATGACCCGAACGCCTTTACTAAGCAATTTAGCAAGTACAAGAATCCTAAAAATCCTAACTATTCGGTTTAATTATGCCTATTAACCCTAATTGGTATCAATCTCAAGTACCAACAGCCCAACCGACTCCGCAACCCACCTTCCAACCCCAACAGAGTTTTCTAAGCAAATTCTTCGGTGGAGCTGAAAACATTGGTAAGAAAGTAATTAGCGCTGCTCCAAAAGTTGTCAAAGCCGCTCCTAAAGCCCTTATAAGTGCTGATAAAGCTATAGTTAAACCAGTAGTAGACCTGGCGAGTCATCAAGGGGGACAGGCAACCCACGATACAGCTCAATTATCTTCAGACGTTACTGGTGGATTACTTAATCAGTTTGCTAAGGGTGTACAATACACTCCTCAAATGATAGCTGCTGATGTTACGAATAATCCTCAAGCTCAAGCCTCTACTCAGAAAAAAGCCTTTGGTACAACCGACCCGAAAGAAATCGCTAAAAAGATTGCGGCTAGTACAGCAGGAACGGCTAGTTTATTTGTAGGCAGTGGTGAAGCTGGAGCGGCAGCCAAGGGTGGAGAAAGTGTTGGTAAGACTGCTCTTAAATTAGGAACTGCTGGGGCTGCCGGAAACGCTGCGGCAACCATAAACCAAAACCCCAACGCCACAAAGAAACAGATATTCGAAAGTGCTGCGCTAGGCGGAGCGGCTGGCGTGGCTCTGCCTGTAGTCGCTAAGGGCGCTGCCAAGATTATAGATAAACTTGGCAGCAAGACAGAGACGGTAGTTCCTGAAGAACCAAAACCAACAACCCCTGAACCGAAAAGCACCTCTTTGAACCAAGTTGAACCAAAAACATCAGCCATTGAACCGAAACCAACCGAAACCGCACCGACTACTGAACCTTCTGTTAATGCAGAGGGTAAGAATGTAGGGGGTACACCAATTTATCACGGGACTACTCCTGAGATTGCTAAACAAATAGAAAAGAGTGGCTTCGATGTTAAGAAGTCTGCTGATGGTACTATTTGGTTCACCGACAATCCAAAAATAGGTGAAGTAGCAGCTAGTGGCAAGGGGGGTGTGGTTAAAAGACTTATAGACGAGAATAAATTAAAACTAGGCGGTTGGAATGAAACTGATAAGTATGGCACACAAGAGCTTATAAATCAGGGCTACGATGGTCTTAAATTAAAAGATGGCAACGAAACCACCTATCAGATATTCAATCCAGAAAAACTATCTAAACCCATCCCACCTAAACCTACAGTAGCTCTAAGTCCCGAAACCCAACTAGCCGACCATGCTATGAAGTTTAAGACTTTTGGGGGATTTATTGATAATGCTAAGACTCAAGACCTAGTCGCTAAACAACCAGACCTTACCGTTCAACAATTAAAAGATATTCATGCTAAAGCTCTTGAACCTAGAGAAGTACCTATCGCTGAAGAAAAACCAGTCGGCGTGGTAAATCAAACCCCTGGAACGAGCAAAATAGGTGCAAGTATTCAAGAAAATGCTGTTGCTAAAGGCTTAGAGGACAACTTTGGCGAGTCTGCTAAATACGGACGAGTAGATATAGCCGACCAAGCCCAAAAAGCCGTCGCTTTAACTAAAGACCCAGAGTTACTGAATAAAGTAATTAACGGCGAAGCGCCTATACCTACAGGACTAAGGGCGACTTCTATTATCACAGCAGTAGAAAAAGACCCTGTTCTAAGTAAAGACCCTGAGTTGCTGAACCGACTATCTCAAGCGGAGCATTTAGTAGGACAGTCTACTTATGGAGCGCAGGAATTGAGACTAGCAGCCGAACGCTCAGCAAACTCTCCTATTACCCATATTAAGAACCTCCGAGATATTAGAGCGGCAGCCAAGGGTGGAGTAGAGAAGGTTAATCAAGCGGTTAAAAAAACCACTGCTGATATCAGGACTAATGTTAAACCACCAACTAGACAGAACTGGAACGACTTCGTAAACGAATTGCGTTGTACCTGATGGCTAACTTCTGCTTAATGCCCCAACAAGCTCAAGCCTTCCTAGACGCTGTTAAAAATGGCGATATTAATCCCGATCAGTTATCTAAGCTGTCTTCAGATGAACGCCGAGCTGCTTTAGCTAAGTTCGTAGGTGAGGGTGATGCTAAAGCTGTGAACTCCTTATTTGAATCTAAACTTTTACTTAAGAATCAACAGATGGGTTACACGACTTGGGCTAAAAAAGTAGCTGGACTTACTCCGGCTGTTCGCAGAGATTTACTTACTAGAATTAGTAGAATGGACAGAGTTCTTAACCCTCAAGAAGAACAACAGTTTTTGAAAGACTTAGCTGAAACTAAACTGGGCGTAGGCGTAAGCCAAGAAGAAGCCAAAGCCATATCTGATATGTCGGCTCAAGCTACCGAAGCCAAAGCCACCGCCGATAGTTTGATTGCCGAAAAGGGCTTTACTAAAGAAACCGAGGACGCACGGCTAAAAGCTGGAGCTGCCCGAGTAACCCTAGAAAAATACATGGCACAGAAAAAAGCCCTAGCCAATCATAAGACCATCGGTCAGACCCTTACTACTAATCCGATAAAGAATGTAACCCATATTTTAGCAGCGACTAAAGGATTAGTGGCTTCACTAGCTTCTCACGCTCCCCTAAAGCATGGCTTTCCAGCTTTATTTGAAGATCCTAAAAATTGGTTAAGCAATTATGTTACCCAGTTCTCCTATGCCGCTAAGGAAGTCGGCGGTAAAGATGTAATGAGTGCTATCCGAGCCGAAGGTTATTCAAGGGAAAACTCTATAAACGGTATTTATGATAAGTGGATTCCAGGGGAACTGTCTAAAGCTAACGAAGAATATCACTCATTAGCGCCTGGGAAGATTCCAGTTTTGGGAAGATTATATAAAGGCAGTAAAACCATGTTTGACGGCTTTAACCTTAAAATGCGTATGGATTTAGTAGACCACTATGTGAATATCGTCAAAGGAATGGGGCTTGACCCACTAGACCCCGAAACAGCTAAAGCATGGGGTAAGTTAGCCATAGACCAAACTGGCGGTAAAACAACTAATCCTGATGCCCTGGCAAATAACTTCTTATTCTCGCAACGTCTACTAAAAGCCCAAGCTAATAACCTAACGGCACATCTTTTTGACCCTGCGGCGACAACCGCCGTTAAAGTTCAATCTGCTAAGACCTTGGCTAAAATGATACTCGGGGTGGGAGCGTTGATAACTACCGCCAATGCTATTTCGCCTGGAATAGCAGAGTTTGACCCTAGAAGTTCTAATTTTGGGAAGATTAAAATTGGTGACACCCGCTTTAATATCGGTGGTGGTTACGACAGTATCGTGACTCTAGGAGCAAGAGTCGCTTCGGCACTCTCGGGCAAAAATGCTATTAAAAGTTCAAGCACGGGTGCTTTTTCTAAAGTTGGTAGCGGATTCGGACAGACTTCTTTTGCAGAACTAATGGGTGACTTCTTGCAAGGACGAGCCTCACCAGCCGGACAAGTAGTATCTGATTTAGCCAATCAAAAAACTTTTGCAGGGGGCAAGCCGACAGTAGGAAGCGAAGTTGGAGCCTTAACTACACCTATCCCTATTCAATCCTACTCCCAGCTTAAAAACGACCCTAAATCGGCTAATACTGTTGCCACGATGATAGCCCAACAACTAGGCGTTCTGTCTAATACCTACGGCTCTGCTACAAATTGGTCTACTTCTACCAGCAAAGAATTAACTCAATTCAAGCAACAAGTAGGGACTAAAGAGTTTACCCAAGCAAACCAAGACTACAACACCAAATACGGTCAATGGTTAGACAGTACCCTTAAATCTAGTTACTATAAACAAATGTCTCCAACAGCCCAGCAGAACCTTATATCTAATGCCAAAACTCAGATAAAAAATGCAGTTTTAGAGCAACACGGTTTTACTTATGTTCCCGCTAAAACTCCTAGTAATGACACCTTTTTAAGAAAGATGTTGCAACCCCAACAGTAAGTGCTACAATTAAGCTAGGAAAGTCCTAGCGGGATTTATTTTTATTTTAAGGAGACAACAATGGCACAACCGCTCAAAAAAACAGGTACAACTGATGGCAAGCCCAACACCCTCGGTGGTGGTGGAAGATTCCAACAGTTAGTTAACCAAGGTAAAAGCCCAGCTCTCGCCGCTTACATAGGTCGCCGAGTATACGGCAAGAAAAAGATGGCTGCGATGTCGGCTAAAGGCAAATCAGCTTAGTAATCTTTTAGTTTCGTCCGACAAATTATCTAATTCTTTAGGGTAGGCTTTGTAATAGTCCACCTGATTCTTCTGAAGCAAGTCCTTACGATGTTTAACTTTCATAGCCTCCCTGCGACTCCTAGAGGCCATATCATGGGGTTTTATAACTTCAGCCGACTCATCTGAATATACTATCTTACCAGCTACGATACGGGCTATTTTACTCACCATTTAGCCTTTTATTTTGTTGCTCTAGCTCGTACTGGGCTGTCTGTACGGGGTCTAGTTCGTCAATTAACATACTTTCGGGTTCTTCTTGCGGTTTTTCTATCTTCTTTTTGACTTCAACTTCTAGCTGTTTGACCTTTTTAGAGATATTGCCATAGTGGTAACCTAACAAAAACACCCCTATGAGCGAGATTATCCAGGCTAGATAAATCATATATCTTCAATTATAATACTACTATGAATATCTGTGCAATAGTAGATTGTAATAGACCTGCCGCTGCTAGAGGATGGTGCAAGCTACACTGGCAACACTGGAGACGCAATGGTGACCCCTTAGTAACTCGTCACGAAATGCACGGGATGGGAAGTAGTAAGAGAAGAGTACCAGAATATACTGTATGGGCTGGAATGAAACAACGATGTTATGATAAAAATCACCATAAATATTATAGATATGGGGGGAGGGGAATAGAAATATGTGATAGATGGCGGAGTTCGTTTGCAACATTTTATGAAGATATGGGGGCCAGACCCACTCCAAAGCATTCTATTGAGCGTATAGATAATGATGGAAATTATTCTCCGCAAAATTGTCGTTGGGCTACCTATAAGGAACAGGCTAATAATAAATCGACTAACCGATTATTGATTTTCAATGGCAAAGCTCTAAATCTAAGAGAATGGTCGGAGCTGACTGGTATAGATGCGGATACTCTGAGTTGGAGAATCCAGAACGGATTTACGACTAAGCAAGCGCTGACTTTTTATCATCATCAGAGAAGACGAGCCCTAGACCAAGTTTCAAAGTCTCAGAAGCCATAGATGTAGCGTGGAAAATGACCTCTTTAGGCACTATATACGGGTCTATAATACCCTCTTTAATTACATCTACGAGTTCACCGCCTTTGCGTAAGTTGTAGCCTTGGCCTTTGGGGGCCTTGAGCGCTTCGTCCAGTTTAAGTTCTGAGGGAAGATTAGCATTGACTAGGAGTTGTTTGAACATTGTCTGTAAGGAGTTTTTGTAGATGTCCGAAATATCCAGTTTGCTTAATTGTAAGAGTGTAACTCCGCCACCAGGGACAATACCATCTGTATAGGCGTGACGAGTGGAGTTGATAGCATCCTCTATCTGAAACTCTAGGCGTTCTTTTTCGGTATCTGTAGCTCCACCAATCTTGAATATGGCTATTTTGCCTTCTAGTTTGGCTACTCTGTCTCGTAGTTTCTCGACAAAAGCGTCAACACTTTCGTCTTTCATCTGGTCTTTTATCTCCTGAACACGGGTTTTAATAGCCTCAGAGTCTTTATTAGCAAACAGGGTCGATTCACCTTTAGAAGCAATGACTTTGTCTATTCTCCCTATATAGCTAGAGAAGAACTTCCGGTCTTGAGTCTGAGAGACGAATGATTTAATTTTCGTATTTTCAGTAATCGGCTGGCAACCAGCATAAATAGCGATGTCTTCTAGTAGGTATTTCCCGAGCTCGCCATACATCGGTGGGGTTTTAATTATGACTGCATCAATTTGCCCAGCGTTTATAGTGTTTACAATCGTGGTGTAAGCGGCATCTTCAAAATTGCCTATGAATAACACCCGAGGTATTTGACCTTGTTCTAAACCGCCAAACTTCATCACTCCGTTTAAGAGTTCAATCGTATCGGCGGCGGCGCTTAATCTTTTACTTGAAACAATTACATAAGGGTCTACGAGCTCTTTCTTGCCACCCTGCAAAGCCGTAAAGCCTGATTGCAGGTAATAGCCGTCTATGTATTCTCTCTCGACTTCGGCAATAGGGGCTTTTTCGGTCAAAATGCCACCGTCTTGACCAACATATAGAACCGCTTCAGCTATTAACTGACCAATTAGAGGATTACCGGCGGCTACAGTAGCCACATCTTTAAGCTGATTATCTTTAACTGGAATGACGAATTTTTTAAGCTCTTCTAGCAATAGATAGCTGTCGTTAACGATTGTATCAGATACATCCATCGGATGATTACCGGCGGCGATGGATTTAAGACCATTTTCGTATAGTAAATAGGTGAGCATTCCAGCGGCTGTAGAACCATCCCCAGCCACTTGGTTTGAAGCTTCAGAGGCTTCTCTGACCATAGCCGCACCTAATTGTTTGCCTCTGTCTGAAAAAAATGTATCTCGTAATATAGTAATTCCATCCCTAGTGTAAAGCGGTCTGCCAAAACCTTTTTCAAGAATTACATTTTTACCTTTTGGACCGTACGAAATTGCTGCTGCCTGATATGCCGCATGAGCACCTTCGAGAACTTTATCTTGTAGTTCTGATTCGGTTAATACTTCTCTACCTTCTTTTTGCTCTGCCATCACTTATTCTCCGTAATTATTAGAGTTGGTTCGATACTGTTATCCCAAGATTGGACTAATTCTGTACTACATTTGTCAGCTTCGAGCAGTTCGGCCAGATGCCTATAAGACGGCTCCAAGTTTTTTAACTGTGGGTCATTGCTTACATCGGCTACAATTTTAGCCTTAAAAGTTATTTTCATTACTGCTCCAATCCAAATGAACCTTCACCATCTGAGTGTACATTCCTAGCGGTGCTATCAGGTTCATCTTCAGCTATTAAGCTGGTTAGTTTTACAAATGCGTACTTTTCATCGTCTTTTTCTATGATGTTTCCTCGTTCACTTAACGCTGTCCAAAATACTCTTTTACCAATTTTAGTTTCCCAGTAAGAGTAGAGTTCTGCTAGTTTTTCTTCATTCATCCAGCTATTCTCGAAGGCGAATGACCAAAAACCAAAGTAATTAAACTTATCTGGGAGAGCGACTAAAATTCCACTCTCGGCGGTATCTTTGCCATTGGTGCTAAAAAACTCTCCAGTCTCTAGTTTTATCATTGCTAGATCGTTAAGGGGATTCATAATTCCTCCATTGCAAAAAAGGCCCGACTAACCTCAGAGATAGCCGAGCCATCATTAAAATTGAGTTCTGAGGATTTCATCAAGTGCAGTATAACAACTTGATTTTGAGAGTGCAATAGCTCATACTTTGAAATAGGATAGTCCTCTCGGGGGCTATTTTTATTTAAGGAATCCTATGGTAAACGCACCCGCAACTGTTTGGCAACCTGGCGGTAATAACGGAGAGATGAATAACATTGCCCTGCTTTATCTGGTTACGCTTAGTGGCAACCAATTAATAACCTTAGCGGGATACAATCTTGTGACCCTAGACAGTTCATTCACTCAAATCCCAGCCACAGTTTGGGAGGAAGACAACAGTCAATGAGCGATGTAAACTTTAACCAATTAACAGCAGCTTCCGGCATAGACGGAAGTGCTGATTATTTCCCCATAAACCGAGCCTCGCCTCTGGGGACTTTCAGAATCAACCGCCAGACCTTTTTGGGGGTGAACGGACAACCTGTAGACACCTCCACCTCTCAGAATCTGACTAACAAGGTTTTAGACAATACCAATACTGTTACCTTGAAAGATACCTTGTTCACCCTGCAAGACGACGGAGATACTACTAAACAAGCTCAATTCCAGCTTTCTGGAATTACCACAGCTACCACGAGAACCTATACTCTGCCAAATGCTTCCAGCACCTTAGCGGATATTTCTACTTCACAGACATTAACCAATAAGACCTTAACCGCCCCTGTTATAAATAATGGTTCTATCACAGGAACCACAATTACAACAGACGCTATTGTGGGACAATCTGCTTCTACCAGTGGAACAATCTATGGATTAAGTATTTCTAGTGCAAAAGTAGGAACTAACGGAATAGTCACGGCAAGTATTACCGATGCCGCCGTTACCCCTGCCAAGTTAGTAGCGGGAACCGGTGCATCGTGGGCGTGGCAAAGCTGGACACCAACATTAACTAGTTTAACCCTGGGTAATGGAACTGTTACTGCAAAATATATACAGACTGGTAAAACAGTGTTCTTCCAGTTTAGGTTTGTCTTGGGGAGCACCTCTGCAGTGGGTACGTCTCCAACCATCTCTCTACCAGTAACCTCCACATCTGATTATGGAGCCAATGACGTTATAGGTGAGGGGCATTTATTATCTGCTGGCACACACTATTCATCAGCTTGTTTGTGGACTTCTACAACTGTCATGCGTCCTGTTGCCCAAGATTCAAGCGGCACTTATTTGGTTTCCGTCACAACTCTTACAGCTACAGTACCTAATACCTGGACTACCGGTGACTTCTTGCAATTAACAGGTACTTATCAGGCGGCATAGGAAGAGAGGATAGATTTACGCTTACTTTCACAGATTTATCAAACAAATTTGTTCGTTTAACCCGAGATACAACTTCGGGAACTCTTACGCAGGGTCAACAAGATATGAATCAGGGCTATCAGTTATTTAACGCTAAATTATCCCGTTACTGGTCACGCAAACAGCAATTTACAGATACGATTCAAGGACAGAGTATCTACCAAACTCCGGTAGATTGTGTCCGTATAATCGGCATGACGGTTAAAACCGCTGCCGGGCAGAACAGCTACGCCCCGCCCACCAAAGAGATTAGAAGTGAGTATGAATGGCGCTTGATTAAAACCGTCCCTAATTACTCTTCAAACTGGGCGACTTATTATTTTATGATTGGTAACGATGAGGTTGAGATTTGGCCGGTGCCATCTTCTGGGATTACTAATGGAATAAGGTTTTACTACCAAGTACAGGATCATTTTTTATCAGTACCAGATTTCATATCGGGCGACCAAAAACCTGCTCAGACCTGCACTATGACGAACGGAAGCACTCTGGTTACTTCTACAGGTTCAACTTTTGCTAATCAGATGATAGGTTTATCTTTTCAAGTTACCGGAGTAACAGATTTAACTTGGTACGAAATTGTAGACGTTCCCACATCATCTACGCTTACGTTAAAAAGTGCTTTTGTGGGCAACTCGGGTTCAGGATTGAGTTTTAGGATTGGGCAGTTGCCTATAATTCCTGGAGAATATCACTCTAATTTAATTGATTATGCCCTATGGCTTTATTTTGCTGGAAAGGGCAACGAGCAACGAGCTCTTCAGCATAAAACCCTATTTGATAATGCTGTAGATGACGCAATTACGCAGTACTCAAGTTCGACTGAGGGTAATGTAATCTTCTCCGATGGTAGTGAAATTAGCCCTTGGGTACTTACCCCGCTACCGCCGATAGGGTCGTAAAATGGCTAAAAGTGAAATACAGGCTTACGTCTACAAATCGTGGGTAGGGGGACAAGCTACCGACAAGAAGGTAGGACAGGCTAATTCTTTTGCTAATTCTCAATCTTTAGATTTCCGCAAATCACCTTCTCAGATGAGCGTTCTGCCAGGAACTCGCCGAGCCGATAGTAATGTTATTACAGATCTAGTCCAGAATGAAATAATGACTCAAGCTGGGGAGATTTATTCTATTGGCTCTACTGGAAATGTTTATGCTTGCACCTCAGCAGGAGCATGGAGTCTATTTGGGAATATCGGGCAAAGTGGAACTTTCGGGATAGATTATCGCCAAGACCAAGATGCAATTTATATCGCAGGAACTACCCAAGTCAGTTCTATTACGACAGTTTCTACTACCCCGACCCTAAACCCTGGTTATTATGGAGAGTCCCAGTCTACTTATGATAACAGCGATAACGCGGGATTTAATGTTAATTCTAATCAATCTCTCAGTACTAAAACTACTACCGTTTTAACCAGTTATGGGGAAAGCAGAAATGACCAAGAGCGTTTCTTTCAGACTGATATTCAACCAATTTCTAAAATTGGTGTTTATATTGTCACAAAGGGGACTGGTGATTGGACACTTACAGTTCATGATGGCCTAAACAACCAACTTGGTACAGCTACAGTTACTAACACTAATCTGTCTAGCACTACTTGGAATTATTTTGTCTTCTCAACTCCTATTCAGGTGAATGTCGGCCCCAATAATGCTCAGACATATCACTTTCACCTAACTTCGACTGTAGCTGACGGAACAGTGAGCTCTTCAGTCACTAATGATTTATCCTCTTGTGATATGCAATTATGGGCTAATAGACTGGTTTCTACGGTTAATGGGCTACACCCAATGATAACTTTCCAACAATTTACCTGTATTGGTAATGGGCGTTACTTGAGCGTTTGGGAAAATCTGGGCGAACCTCAACCAACTAATGATGAATGGCAAAGGCAAAAATTAGTCTTTCCACCAGGTTATGAAGTCTGTGGATTAGCTGTTTTTAACGAATATCTAGTTATAGCCGCCCAACTTGTAACTACAGGTGACAATACTCCCCAA
>Ga0187865_1002849_pt1 | contig 15332 bp, 14 predicted proteins | sample June2016WEW_11_1_2_FD_132989 | JGI IMG/M metagenome (GOLD analysis project Ga0187865, IMG submission 132989) | Peatland microbial communities from SPRUCE experiment site at the Marcell Experimental Forest, Minnesota, USA - June2016WEW_11_100 | ecosystem: Environmental > Terrestrial > Soil >...
CAGGCGCGAAGCGCCGGCAGAGAGTAGCCCCGGCCGTAAGGCCGGGGAATATCGTTAGCATAAAAATGAGCGCCGAAGGTGCGGCACCTTGCATCCATACCCCAATTTCGGAATCGAGGTTTACTGTTTGAAAATTCCTCTTTTGCCTTCTCATATTTTTCGGATCGACTTTGTTGAAAAAAATGACACTCCCTGTAACCAAGAATGTTAAACCGAAAGCAAGTGATTCGCAGCACTCATTCCGTGACTCTATCGACTTTCACTCTTGTGCCGCCCTCAATCAGGAGAAGATATTCGCGTCCATTTATGCATGCGAACCGGGATTCTGCGTAACCCGTCGGCGCTGAGACGGTTGGACTGTTATTTGCCTCCAGCCTGCCCGATTAGGAACATCATTAGAATGAACGCTACATTGCTGCTTATAAGATCGCCATAACCTGCTGTGGGCAACACCCCACAGATGGCGAGGTTTTGAAAGACCCCCTGTGCAACTCAAAGCATTGCTTACAGTCGATAGGAAGAACGAAAGCCCTTTTTCAAAATGGGTTTTCTCTTCGCAGCTTCTGAGATCAGATATCTCATCTTTGCAGATATTTTTTTAAACAGCAGCGACTAAGCTTTCTTAACCGCCCCGGCGCCCGGCGCCATTGATGAAGGTGAGCGCGGATTCTGGGAGGACATATCCACCGCATAGAAATCCTCGTTGAACCTGCCGTCGTCGAAGCCAAGCATCTGCAGGATAAACCGGCTTATAAACTTTCCGATCTTGAGCACAGCCAGCTTGCGCCGCAGACGGCCTTGCGAGTCGCGGTTGAGAATAGCAGGGATGGTGGAGGTAGTAAGAATCTCGTCGATGAGCCGGGAATTGAGGTTCTCGCGGTTTTCGTCGGACGGCTGGAAGTGAGTTACGCAGAAACATACCCGGCGCGGGCGGCCGGCACGCAGCAACTCAGCGCAGTTGATAATCGTCGTGCCGGTGCGCACCATATCATCGAAGATAATAACATCCTCGCCACTGAGCTCCCCGATGCCGCATTCCGAACGGCTCGACACCGACATGCTCACTTCGCGTTCCCCCACACGCTTCTTGTCCATGACCATGCGCTTGCAGCCATCGTAGCGGAGCTCTTCCCACACTGAATCAACAAACGACATCGCACCTTCATCGGGAGCCACCAGAACCAGGTTGTCGCCTTCGATGCCCTGATGCACAAAGTCGGATGTACGGATATAGTGCGCGTACACTTTCGCCGGAATAAGATTGTGGAAATCACCCGCGAATACTTCGCGGAACAGGGCCTGCACCTTGCGCGAATGATTGTGCACCGTAATCACAGTGTCCACGCCTGCCAGTTTGAGCGCCTGGGCATAAAGCAAAGCGGTGAAGGGCTGACCGTCAAACTTCTGCAGATCGCGGTCCGGGCGCTCGGCCTCGATTTCGCCATAGCGGTGCGGCCCGCGGTCCTGAGCGCTGTAGAAGAGGTCGGGTTCCACGAGGATCACGCGCGCTGCGCTGTTGTCCTTGGCGGCGCGCGCAAGGATGAGGTTGCGCATTGCAAGATCGTTCCGGCTAAGGCCAGGACTACAACCGGAAGCGATGATGACGATGCGGCCCTCCAGCCCCTTGCCCACGCGTTGGTCCCGTCCCAACTCGGGGATGTAGCGCGGACAGAACTCCGTATTGGCAAAGCTCTTGAGCGAAACGGTATCGGCTATATCGACCTGCACACCGAGCAGCTCGCCCATATCGTAGGCGACGGGGCTATCGGAGTAGTTGCCGGTCACAACGAAACCCTTCATCGATTGCCTCAGCAGGGGAGCTCTGATAATAAATGGTGTCGTCGGGTGAAGTCAATCCAGGTCCAACGGAAGGAACGGATGTGAATTTGATCTACGGCCAGTCCAGAACCAAATAGCTGACCAGAATCAAAAGGACAGCAATGCCAATCCTCTTTTTACGGGTATGGTTCTTCGAGCGGCTGAATTGCTTATTGAATTTACTGCAGGATCCCCTTATTCTGCATCATTCAACTCAATGATCGGACGCAATCGTGGCTTATCGCATAGAGATCGGGCTTAAGCGGAGAATCCGGGACGCTCGCGGTCGTGCGACTGTCGCACGAGCCAGGCGCTTTCTTCGCCTTCCCGTGCAATCCTGCCAGACGCGGGACATCTACAAAGTCGATCTGTCGCTTTCGCCCAGGGAATTAAGGCTTATTAAAAGGACATTCGTGGATCCGGTGACCTCGCGCTCATCGCTGGCCCGCCTGGCGCCGCCGGTATTTGACTGGCTGGTTGAAGTCGGATTCAAACCCGGAGTGACCGACAATGTCGGGGCGACCGCGCGGGCATTGGCTCAGGAAATGCTCGATCGTCCGCTGACGCACGTGGAATCCGTTTATACATCCATCCAATACTTTTTCCGGGGGAAGAGGCTGTCGCGGGCAGATGTGGAGCGCATCGGCCGGGATCTGCTGGCCAATCCACTGATTCACACAATCCGGGTTTTTTCCGCTGCGGAGTGGGCCGCGGCGCCGGTGGATGAAGAGGTTCCGGCAATCCGTGAAAAAACCGATGTTCGATTGGGTGTTTATGACCTGAGCGGACCGGATTCCGAACTGATGCGGATCAGCCGCGAAGGGATCCTTTCCCTCAGCCTTGACGAGATGCACGCAATCAGGGACTACTTTGTCTCCGATGCGGCAAGAAACGCCCGGGCGGCACTCGGGCTTCCGGATCAGCCGACCGACGTGGAACTGGAATGCATCGCGCAGACGTGGTCGGAGCACTGCAAACACAAGATCTTCGCCGGGCGGGTCCATTATGTCGACGAGTTCGGGCGGGAAGAATGGATCGATTCCCTGTTCAAGACCTATATTCGCGCGGCGACGGAGAAAATCGGGAAAGAGATTGACTGGCTGGTTTCGGTCTTCAGCGACAATGCCGGAATTATCCGGTTTAACGAGCGGTACAACATTTCGTACAAAGTGGAGACGCATAACTCTCCTTCGGCCCTCGATCCTTACGGAGGCGCGATTACGGGCATCGTCGGGGTCAACCGCGATCCCATGGGAACCGGCATGGGATGCGAGATGCTCGCCAACGTCTGGGGCTACTGCCTCGGCTCCCCGTTTTTTGACGGCGAGTTGCCTGAAGGCTTGATGCATCCCTGCCGCATCCGCGACGGCGTGCACCAGGGCGTAATCGATGGCGGCAATCAAAGCGGAATTCCATGGGTGCGCGGCTTCGAACGTTTCGACCAGCGATACATCGGAAAGCCTCTGGTCTACTGCGGGACCATCGGACGAATCCCGCGCGTGCTTCAGGGGCGTCCCTCGGAACGGAAGGAAATTCTTGCGCGGGATATCATCGTGATGTGCGGCGGCCGCATCGGAAAGGACGGGATTCACGGCGCGACCTTTTCCTCCGAAGAGCTGCGCAAGGAATCTCCCGCGCAGGCTGTGCAGATCGGAGATCCGATCACGCAGCGGAACATGTACGAATTCCTGATCGAAGCGCGCGCCCTGGGGTTGTACCGCGCGATTACGGATAACGGCGCAGGGGGACTGAGTTCGTCCATCGGCGAGATGAGTCGACTGAGCGGCGGGGCCGATCTCGACCTCGCGAAAGCGCCGCTCAAATACGAGGGGCTTCAGCCATGGGAAATTTTTCTCTCCGAAGCGCAGGAGAGAATGTCTCTTGCGGCGCCGCCGGAAAAGCTGGACGAGCTGCTTGCGCTCGCGGCGCGCCGGGAGGTGGAGGCGACAGCGCTCGGGACTTTTACCGACAGCGGGGCGTTAATCGTCCGCTATGGAAACCGGGTGGTTGCCCGCCTCGAACTCCAATTCCTGCATGAAGGCGGTCCGCGCATGTCCCTCGAAGCCCGCTGGCAACCTCCTCAAATTCCTTCTCCCAAACCGGCGCGCAAGGGAAAGCGTAACCGGCAGCTGATTGAAATGCTGCGTTCTTTAAATGTCTGCTCCCGGGAATTCAAATCCAGGCAATACGACGGGGAAGTGAAGGGCCTGAGCGTGGTCAAACCTTTCGTCGGCGTCAACAGCGACGTCCCGAGCGATGCCACGATCGTGCGGGTGGAACACGGCCGCCGCGAGGGAATCGTTCTCGCCGAGGGGATCAACCCGTTCTATTCCGACCTGGATACCTATGCCATGATGGCGAGCGTCATCGATGAAGCGGTGCGGCGTGTGATCAGCGTCGGCGGGGCGCCGGACCGGATTGCGGGACTGGACAACTTCTGCTGGCCCGATCCGGTTTTTTCGGAGAAGACACCGGACGGATATTACAAGATGGCGCAGCTCGTGCGCGCAAATAAAGCCCTGTACGACGTGACGACCTGTTACCGGGCGCCCGCGATTTCGGGCAAGGACAGCATGAAGAATGACTCGGTCCGCGGCGGGCGCAAGATATCGATTCCACCGACCGTGCTTTTTTCGACCATCGGCAGAATCGAGGATGTGGGCCGCGCCGTGACGATGTATTTCAAGAACGCCGGCGACTCGATTTACGTGGTGGGGATGACCGCCAACGAGCTCGGAGGCTCGGAATATTTCCGGCAGCTGGCTCAACGGCAGGGAACTCCGTCCTCCTACGGCGGCGAAGTTCCCAAGCTCGACATCGCGCGCGCCCTGGCTCTTTATCGTTCAATGCATGCCGCTATTTCCGCCGGGCTTCTTCATTCATCGCACACCCCCACGCTGGGCGGCCTGGCAGCGGCTTTTGCGCTTCCCGCAATCGGCGGCGATCTCGGTGCGGAGATCGACCTGTCGGCGCTCGTGTGCGATGGCGCGCTCGAAGACGATGCAAAACTTTTTTCGGAATCGAACAGCCGGTTTGTAATCACCTGTGCGCCCGGCAACGAGGCTGCCGTGCAAAAGGCGTTTGGCGATTTGCCGCTGGCGCGCGTCGGGAAAGTCACGGCAGAGAAGCGCCTTTCCATCACCGGCGCGAGCGGGCGCAGGATCGTGGATATCGACATCGACGCGCTCCGTCGCGCCTTCAAGGAAACACTGTATGGCGTCTGAAATTCCCGTTCTGATCATTACCGGGTACGGCCTCAATTGCGAAGCGGAGTCCCAGTATGCCTGGGAGCTTGCGGGCGCAAAACCGGAATTGGTCCATTTCAGCGATCTGCTTGCGCAGCCGGCGCTGCTGCGGAACTTCGCCGGGATGATGTTTATCGGAGGGTTCGCCTACGGCGACCACATGACCTCGGGTCACGTCTTCGCGCTGCGAGCCAAACATCGTCTGAGCGGCGAAATGGAGAAGTTCATTGCGCAGGGAAAGCTGATCATGGGCGTCTGCAACGGGTTTCAGATCATGGTAAAACTCGGGCTGCTGCCGGGTTTGGATGGCGACTATTTCACACAGAAGGTTTCCCTCATTCAAAACGATTGCGGAACATTTCAGAATTTCTGGGTTCATCTGCGTTTCGAATCCGGCTCTCCCTGCGTATTCACCCGCGGGCTGAATTCGGTTCCGCTTCCGATCCGCCACGGCGAAGGCAAATTGTTTACACTGGACAAGGAATTGCTGCGGAGGCTGGAGTCTGCAGGATGCGTCCCCTGCCGCTATGCGAACCCCGAAACAGGGGAAGCCACTCAAAAATTTCCGCACAATCCGAACGGATCGCTGAACGCCATTGCAGGCTTGTGCGATCCTTCCGGAAGAGTTTTTGGCCTGATGCCGCATCCGGAGGCGTACCTGTATCCGGAAAACCATCCGCAGTGGGAAATTCAGAGGCAGAATGGATTGCTGCCTGAGCATGGACTCGGGCTGGCGCTTTTCCGCAACGCCGTGGAACACCTCAAAACAATCTGAAAAACGCCACGGATTCCCTGGTGCGGCCAGAGGCCACAACCAAACGAGAGCGTGGAATCTCTATTGAATATGTGGGGACGGCTCTCCAGAGCCGTCCCGCCCGAGCGATCATAGCACTGAAAATCCGGACGGGTCTGGAGACCCGTCCTCACATATTTTATTAATTTATGACACAGCTTCTTGAGAGATTCATGCTCGAATAAAAGCTTGCTGAAAAAGCAAGAAACCGAACGTTTGTTATCACGGATTTCACGGATTCAAAATCGACGGAATCTCTAATAACAAACGTGCAATTTCTTGCTTTTTCAGCAAGCTTTTTATTCCAGCCTATGAGGTGGCTCTCCAGAGAGTGTCTCAAAGTTCACAATCAGGTCCGAAGGACCGGCAGTGGCTAGTGCCGCGTTGCGCAAGAGAGTTGACCTATGCAATGGGATGCGGGATCGCATGACGTCCAGGTCCGAAGGACCGATAGTGAATAGGCCCGGCCGTCAGGCCGGGATAAAGATAGACGAACAAGCGAGCGCCGAAGGCGCGGCACTATAGGAATTAGCAACTCGTCAAAATTGCAGTATTTGTATTTGCATGGCGCCGCGCCTTCGGCGCTTATTCCTCATTCCTTCTAACTGAGTCTTCGCGCCACGACTGCAGGCACGATGTGCTATGATCGCTTTATGCCAGCAGTTATTCTGGTTCGAGGCAGTGGAGATGTCGGGTCGGCGGTAGCGCATAGATTGTTTCAGGCCGGCTACGCCGTTGTGCTCCATGACTCCGCGCAACCCGCGGCTACAAGACGCAAGATGTCATTCTGCGACGCGATCTTTGACGGCAGTGCTGTTCTTGAAGGAGTGCGTGCCCGGCTGTTTGATGATTTATGTGAAGTCACTTCATGCTTTTCTTCCCACGAATTGGTTCCGGTCGTTACGCAGGACATTTCCGAAGTCCTTGGCGCCTTGCGGCCTGAGGTGCTGGTTGACGCTCGAATGAGAAAGCATGAACAACCCGAAATTCAAATCAATTGCGCGTCCTTTACGATCGGATTGGGTCCTAATTTTGTTGCAGGCCAGACCGTCCATGCTGCAGTAGAAACCGGATGGAGCGAAGGGCTCGGACAAGTCATCTGGCAAGGGGCGACCCGCCCGCTGGAGGGGGAACCGCAAACCATTGCCGGGCATGCAAGGGATCGCTACGTGTATGCACCTGTTGCGGGCATGTTCCATACATTACTCCGGATCGGTGATGTGGTTGCGGCAGAACAGGAGGTCGCGCGCGTCGGCGAAATCCCTCTCCATGCGCCGATCGGCGGCATGCTGCGCGGATTGACGCATGACGGTGTGCCGGTGACAAAAAAAGCAAAGGTAATTGAGGTGGACCCGCGGGGAGATCCGGCAAAAGTGCAAGGGATTGGAGAACGTCCGGGACGTATTGCGCGCGGCGTGCTGGAAGCCGTCAAGCAATGGGAACGCAGAGTTCAATGACCTTCCCTGATCGGGGTCGGTATCGGAATCGCAGTTGGGCTTTTGCCCGTTTCGACCCCGATTCCGATACCGACCCCGACCCCGGTGAAGCCGGATCGGTTTTGACCAACGCGTGGAGTTAAGAACTGAATTGATTATCCGAACAGCTTCTCAGAACTGCCTTTGAAACCGCCAGTCGAAATGCTAAGCTACAGATCGCTAACCGCAGTATCTTCAGGGCCCATAGCTCAGTTGGTTAGAGCAGCTGACTCATAATCAGCGGGTCGCAGGTTCGAGTCCTGCTGGGCCCACCAATAAAATAAATAACTACAGTTAAAGCACAAAGCTCTCAATTTCCAACTTTACAAATTTGGTTCCAATCTGGTTCCAGCGGGAGCAGTTTCGCGCTTTATTTCCGTTTGTCTGCCATAACACCGGAAACCCCTGAGCTTGTCGAATTGTTCGCCGGAATTGTCCCATGCAACAAACCCCCCGATGTCCACACGAAAGCGGTTTGGTCGCTGCTCTCCGATGCGCCCGTAGAGTCTAACTGTGCGCTTCTGAATTCCGGGAGCATCCTTTGCCCTTGGTGCGAATCCGGCAACGGGAAGGCAACCGTCCCGATTCCGCCTGTAGAGTCTAAGAGTCCCTGATAGCCTGAACGTTCCCTAATCCTCGGCGTGAATCCGCCAACGGAAAGCCTTCAGCATTTTGGAACAGGATGGTTTGTCCGGGGCGGGTCGAGTTGTCGCTAATGGGGATATCGTCAGAGCTAGAGCATGATTCATAGGGCGAGTGTCCCAAGAAAAAAATAAAAAATCCAAATTGCAAATGCGATTGAATTTCAGCTAGAAGTGGGCGGGGCATTCTCAAGTAGGAACATAATTCCTGGAGGGGTATTTGCAGGCCGGGCGGACACAACGCCATCAGGCTAAATCCCATTCAAACCCTGATTTTTCCCCTGACGGCTTTTCTTCACTTCCTGTGATTGAATCAGATAGCGAATTGGCGTTATTATTTGCCCAATAAAGGATTGAAATTGAAAAACTTCGGCGGGTGTGGCCATACTTCGATTCCACAGGCAAGCTTAGAGGCAAGATGACGATTAATCGATTTCCGGTCGAGGTTCAGCCAGATTTCATTGAGCGTCAAGCTAAGGCAAGTCCAATTGATGCTCTGGCGGAAATTGTCTGGAACGGTCTTGATGCCGATGCGACACATGTCGATATCCGGCTTTCGCACGGTGTTTTTGGCTTATCCGAAATTGCGGTAGCGGACAACGGTCATGGCATCCCTTTTAAAGATGCGCCTGCTCTCTTTAGTCACTTAGGAGGTTCATGGAAAAAGCGAGGAGGGCACACCAAAACTAAGAACCGGGCTCTGCACGGATTTGAAGGACGCGGACGATTCAGGGCATTTGCCCTTGGTCGGGTCGTCAACTGGAAGGTTACATACAAAGATGAGGACGATGCATTCAAGAGCTACGATATCACCATGATTGAATCTTCGATCCAAGAAGTCCGTATAAGCGACGAAGAGCCGACGATTGGTGCGACCCAACCGGGCGTCGAAGTGACTATTTCCGAATTACATCGCGATTTCCGTTCTCTTGAACCAGAAAATTCCACACAGGATCTCTCGGAAATTTTTGCCCTCTATCTTCAAGACTATCGTGATGTCTCAATTGCAATCGAGGGAATTGTCATCGATCCCAAAGCGGCAATTTCATCGATAAAGAAAATCCAGCTTGAAGATATCCTTCTTGAAGATGCGAGGTATCCAGTTGCCCTTGAGATTATCGAATGGCGCACGGTTGCCAAAAGGGCTCTTTACCTGTGCAACGACGCTGGTTTTCCCCTGTCACAGGTAGTAACACGTTTCCATGTCGGCAATTTCAATTTTTCCGCATATCTAAAATCGCCATTAATCGCCCGCCTAAATGAGGAAATGCAGTTAGACCTTGCTGAAATGAATCCACAGCTTTCCAAGACCATCGAGACAGCCCATCAGAAAATTAAGGAATACTTTCTGGAACGATCGACTGAGCATGCTCGGGCCGTAGTTGAAGAATGGAAATCTGAGAATATCTATCCCTTTGAGGGGGAGGCCCACTCACACATTGAACAGGTTGAACGTAAGGTTTTCGAAATAGTTGCAGTCAGCGTAAATGAGCATTTGCCTGATTTCGCGGATACGCCCCCAAAGAACAAAGCTTTGCATCTCCGGCTGCTACGATCTGCCATCGAACGTAGCCCGGAAGATCTCCAGTTCATCCTAAAAGAAGTCCTTCAGCTTCCGCAGCGAAAGCAGCAGGAGCTTGCACGTCTCCTACATGAAACCACCCTATCCTCGATGATCGGTGCTGCAAAGATTGTTGCCGATAGGCTCAAATTTCTATTGGCACTGGAATCCATTGTTTTTAACCCAGAGATAAAGGGCAGGTTGAAGGAGCGGTCACAGCTCCATCGGATTATCGCTGATAATACTTGGATTTTTGGTGAGGAATATAACTTATCCGTAAGCGATAGGAGCCTGACTGAAGTCCTCCGTCAGCATCGCAAATTGTTGGGAGACGATGTTTACATCGATGAACCGGTAAAACATGTTAGCAAATCGCGGGGCATTATCGATCTGATGCTATCACGTGCATTGAGGCGGCACAGGGCTGATGAGATAGAGCATTTGGTTGTGGAGTTGAAAGCTCCGAGAGTTAAGATCGGGACAAAAGAGATTACCCAGACAGAAGAATATGCGATTTCCGTGGCCGCAGATTCCCGTTTTAAAACCGCTAATGGCGTCAAATGGGCCTTCTGGGTTTTATCCGATGATATCGATACATATGGTCTTTATCGAATGAAAGAAGATGGGACCATTCAAAAAAGCAACAATATTACCGTTGGAATAAAGACGTGGGCTCAACTTATTCAGGAAAATAGGGCTCGCCTCCAGTTCTTTCAGGAGCAGCTCGATTATCAGGTTGATCAAAGCACGGCGCTCAAATTTTTGCAGGACAAATACGAAGACTTTATAAAAGGCGTTCTGACTGACGAAACCGCACAGGATGAAATAGAGGATTCGGAACTAATTGAACCGTAATGACGAGGGCAGATCTGCGAGGACTCAGATCTGCCCCCTATGCTCCAGGAGCACCCAACGGAACCGTGCAACCACGTAGTTTCGCGACCCGATGTTTGATTTCGAATAATGTTTACAGAGTGAAGCGCTTGGGTTTTGGAATCGACCCTAGTGGTCCGGGAATGGGGGCCAGTTGTCGCTAATAGGAATCGGTGAAAAGCGGAAGCATGTGCAAACCCTCTAGTGTAGCCTTAAAAAAATAAAAAATCCAAGTCCCTCAAAAACGGTGGTGATCCGTTATTGTGTTGCTGATTATTTAGGGTTTGCTGGTATCAGCTCAGGACGAGCCGGTTTGATGCTTATTAATCCAATCCCACACACTTTTCCTGATCCACCCGGAGCGATCATTTTGATCTATGGCACAAATAAAATAACTGGTGTTATTCTTCATACCCGGCAATGAAAATAATTTATCATGCCATTCCTGAGCACTTTTGGACGTGTAGATGAGCCAGCAATTCGGCGAATATCGAATCCAGTCTTTTGCCCCATCTAAAATTGTTTGAATGGCCTCTTTGGTTGGGGCTCCGGGATCCTCGAAATACACCGCGAGATGAAGGAATTTAAACGCCATCTATCCATCCTCCATGTCTGATCCCGCCAGCCTTAGCAGTGGAGGGTTGGGATCTGCGATGCGCGGCGTTTCCGCAATGGACGGCAAATTCTTGGCCGCCATTTCAACCTTCTTATATGCAACGATCTCCATTCCGTCCATAAGAGCTAATTCCGGATGCTTCTCTAGGGTGCTATCTATGGACTTCATTGCGCCAAAGAAAATAAGCACAACCAAAGCCAGGGCTGCATAAATGGCCTCTTTGAGGCCCATCCAGCCAGCGACAGGAAACGCAATGCCGATTACGATTAAAGCAACCACGGCAATTACGGATTTTTTACCCACAGCTCCTCCATACTTCACTTTCTGGAGGAATTCTAGGGGCCGCAAATTGGGCCATTGCCACCGATGAGGATCTGACATTTATTCGACCAATTGAAGTGCGATTCATGGTACACTCCTCGCAAGCCGCATTTTAACCGCCCCGAGGTGGTGACGACACCCAGGACGGTGGCAGCTAGGTTGGAGCTAAAACCATAAATCCAATCCTTATCCTACGCTATCAGTTTGCCCAAAGTCCACACATGATAAGCAATCCCCGCTTCCATAGCAGTTGTGACCCTCAGGATTTTTCAATTACACATTTTCCAGATCTCCTTCGGGAACTTTTTTTGTTTCTGCCTTCCAATCCAATTCCCGCCGTCAATTCTTAGAAATTGGCCTATAATAGCCACACTAATCAGCCAACTGCTCCAGGAGGCAACCGTGAAAGAATTTGTGGAGTCTCTTCAGGCATTCCTGACACCTATAATTGCGATCGCCGTTGCCTGGATAGCGTTTCAGCAATGGAAGACTGCTCAGCAAAAGCTCAAGATGGAGCGGTACGAGCGAAGAATGCGCGTATATGATCAGGTAATTCAGATTCTAAAAGTTGTGATGCGTGACATGAATCCGAAGTATGAGGACCTGATACAGTTCAGGCAGGCAACAACTGAAGCCGATTTTTTGTTCGGCTCGGAAATTCCTGACTACCTTGATGAACTCGTCTCGAATGGGATAAAGCTGCAGAATGCAAAGGGCGCCTACTGCGACTACACGCGGATATCGCCTCCGGGATACGACCACACTAAAGTTGTAAACGAGATAAAAACGCAAGCGGAGTGGTTCACAGATCAGTTTAATGGCGCAAGAGAAAAATTCCGGCCGTATCTAGACATTGGTCATGATACGACTGCTGCAGACGTCAATTGGATTCGCGGGTTTCGCGGGATCGGATGGGTGATTACATTTCCCCTGGCGGCTATCATCGTTATTGCATTCTACGAGGAAACGAAAGAGTTCTCGCCTTCTTATTACTACGTCCAACAAAGGATTGATTATTATGCTTTGGCAAAAAAAACCGGGACGGCTCGCACAGGGACAGATTTGCTGGGACCCATCAAAAACCCTTTTGAATATGAACTTGAGTTGCCCGGCATGGGAACGGCAACATTTTCAAATGAGATCCCTAAGGAAATAGCCGCAAAAATGCTCAAGGATTTCTTAAAGCATCACCCTGACGGCATCAAGCCTTGGGAAATTGATTGGTCTCTAGGAGGCGCACCGCCACCTGGGTTCGTTTTGGATAAATCAGTGCCCATTACTGCAGGATTCATCGCCCCCAAAAAAGTAAACAGGTTGAAGTTAGCTGGCTGGATTATCGGATCTTTCGTCGGAATGGCGCTAGTCATCCAAGGTAGCATTTCAGTTCTCGCTTGGATCGGAAGGGGCTTCAGAGACAAGTGATGGACAAGATAAAACGTATTCAAATCGGCAGCATGACCCGAAGACGAAACCAGTTGGGTAGGTTCGCAGTCCCTTGCATGGTATCGGATCGCTGGATTGAATTTGCCCCTTCCTCAGGGGGACATTTTCAGGACGGAGAGTTCATTCCTATCGATGTAATGACGGATACGAGCGGAAATTCACGGAAGATCTGTTCACTGATTGTCGCACGGGAAGACTTGATGCGGGTGCTGGATTTAGTTAAGTCGCCTTCATAACGAAGGCCCACGGCTACATTGCCGATGTAACCTTGAACGCATCTCAAACTCCATGCAGTAGGGGCGGCCGATCCCTCCAACATGCAATGGCAGACCACGGCTGCCGCGAAGGCCAAGGATAGAGGGGAACGCAAGGGCTGCATGTAGGAAAAGATCTGAAGCTGGCCATTTTCGAAATTTGGGCAAATTCAACGAGAGGCGTGAGGGACAAATGAAAAAGGGATTGTTTGCCATTTTAGCATTTTGCTTTTTCACACTCGCTGCGATAGCTCAGTCAACGAAGAAGGAGGACTCATCACTTGTCCCGACAGGAAGAGATTGGAACGAGTGGGATTTCACGCTTAAGGTGGGGTTCATCACGGGATTTCAGGTGGGTTTCATAACCGGAGTCGGCGAAGCGGTCGGCGAAGTGCATAAAGTCGGAGAACCCATAAAAGACTCCCCTGTTGCAAAAAAAGTTATGGATTTCTGGTTCCCAAAGGCCTTCTTCAGTCGTGGAGAGTATATTAGCGCGCTGAATTCCTTTTACGCTGACTCATCAAACCTTATCATCCCAATCAAAGGGGCTTATTACTACGTTACAATGAAATTTAGGGGAGCAACTCCGCACGAATTAGAGGAGTTTGCTGCATATCTTCGGAAAGATGCGAACGAAGCAAACAAATAGGGAGGAGGGTTTGCAGCCGTTCCGGTTACATACCAAAGTGGGGAGCATGAGCTATAGCCATCCTGAACATAAATTGCGCCAGCTTGCCGCACTGGAATCCCTTCGTGGCCTACTTCACAACCTGGAAGAGATAATCGGCAGACTGGTGCGGCTGCAAAAGTCATTACCGGCGGGACTGGGAAGAGAGCAGCTTCTGGAGGAGATTAGCGCACTCGATTCGATTGCGGATGTGATGAGGCAGGCGCTGGATTCGTGCAGCATAGTTACAAGGGATATGGGAAATGAAATTACTTGTGGGTGAATCACAATCATCCAAATAGGAAGGAGAAGCTCTAATGCCAGATTGTTTCATCAGTTATTCATCGCAGGATGAAGTTTTGGCGAAGTTTGTCGAAGCTCATCTTCGTGCACAGAATGTATCCGTTTTCATGGCATCAATCTCGGTGAAACCCGGCCAAAATTGGTCACAGGAAATTTGGAACAATTTACGTGGTAGTACATGGGTAATCTTTTTGGCGAGCCGCAACGCCTGCCGGTCTCCGTATGTTCAGCAAGAACTTGGCGGAGCATTGGCGACAGATAAAAGGCTAGTGCCAATACTATGGGATATGGCACCATCTGACCTCCCGGGGTGGGTAAACCAGAAACAGGCTTTGGATGTCCGAGGACGAACTCCGCAGGATCTGGCAGCTGAAGTGCAGAAGATTGCGAGACAAATTGCCGCAGATAAGCAACAACAGGTCCTCTTGATTGCAGGTCTAATTGCCCTCGGTGCAATTCTGTTAAGTTCTAAGTGAAGCCTAAAAACCGGAGGGGCATTTTGATGCCTAAGCCCACAAAGAATTGCATAACCGTTTTCTATTGAGAACGACACTATGTCTCTTGAATCAGGATCGATAACCGCGATTTAAAATGCAAATGGACTATTGGGCTTCCATTTTCAGGAGGTGCTGTATGACAGATACGACGGCGAAAGACTACGATATCGGGTTATCGCTCGCTGGAGACGATCGCGAGAAGGTTGAGTGTGTATTGCTCGAACTCGCTAAGAGAAATGTTCGATGCTTCTACGACCGCAATGAAGTCGCCCAGCTCTGGGGCAAAGATCTTTCGGGGACACTTTCTGATATTTACACGAAGCGATGCCGATACTTCGTGCCATTTATTTCTGCAGCATACGTCAGTAAGGTCTGGCCGAAGTACGAGTTCCGAAGCGCTCTTCAGCGTGCCATTCGGTCCGATGAAACGTTTATCCTTCCGATACGTCTCGACGATAGCCCTTTTGAGCTTCTCAATGAAAACGTCTTCTATCTGGATTTACGACACACTTCGGCTGCAGAGATAGCCGATGCGGTTGTAGCCAAGCTCGGCTACAATGTCAGCACACAGGCCCCGCAGCCTAGCAAAGCATCCTCTACAAGTCCTGCATGGGACTTCAAAGGCGATTTTCGAGTACAACGCCACCGCAATTACGTTTCGGCGCAATATCCAAATTGGACAGGAAAACCACGACTTACGCTGCTAGTCCCTAAATAAGCGAGGATGAAAAGTGCGCGGGAAACATCGCAATATTGTAATTTCGCGCAATTTCTCGGCATCTCTTTTCATATGCGTTAATGAAGGACAGACACACCAAGACAAAC
>Ga0187865_1002861_pt1 | contig 15251 bp, 10 predicted proteins | sample June2016WEW_11_1_2_FD_132989 | JGI IMG/M metagenome (GOLD analysis project Ga0187865, IMG submission 132989) | Peatland microbial communities from SPRUCE experiment site at the Marcell Experimental Forest, Minnesota, USA - June2016WEW_11_100 | ecosystem: Environmental > Terrestrial > Soil >...
TGATCTACACTGGCGTCGGCTACAGCGCCGGTAATACGCTGAATGTGAGCGGAGCCTTTACCAACAACCTGGACGCGTCGACCTACGTGGGCTATAACTCGAGTGCTGACCAAATGAACGTGGGTTCTCTCGCCAACGCCGGGTACATTCAAGTGGATAACGGCTCGAGTCTGAACATCGCCGGGTCCACGGACACCAACTCCGGCACCATAGCTCTCTACGGCGCGACCCTGTCGTCGCCCAGCCCCAGCGGAAACTTTGACAATACGGGTACCGTGAGGACGATCAGTGGTCCGGCCAGCACGGTGGCGATTGGCGGCACCTTTACCAACGAAGCGGGCGCCAACCTCACGCTCAACAATTCAGGCGATGTGGCTAAGATCGGTAACCTCGCCAACGGCGGCACCGTGACCGTGGCCGCCGGCGCTCTGCTAGGGGTGGGGACGGGTACCTTCACCGCGACGAGCGGCTTCCAGCAGCTTTCGAGCGGGACCTTGACCGAACTCATTGGCAGTGCATCCTCCTGGGGCGTGCTCAACATCACCGGCCCGGTTTCGCTGGCCGGGGCGCTGAATATCACCTTGTTGAATAGTTTCGACCCCACCGGAAATACCTTCGACATCCTGAACTACACGGGCACCCTCACCGGCGCATTCAGCAATGGTACGAACTTCTCGGCGGACGGCTACAACTGGACGCTGACTTACGGTACAGGCGACGTGCTGCTGACCGCCGGGGCAATCCCCGGGTTGGTCGCCGCCACTTGGTCGACCGGTTCCGGGAATTGGACCAACACAGCGGAGTGGGGTTGCAACCCGACGTACTCACCCTGCATGCCGAATAACACAAGCCCGACAGCTTTCACCGCCGAGATAGACTCCCCCGGGCAAACGCTGGCGCTCAATGGCAGTTCGAGTCCGATGAGCATCACTATCAATAGCCTGTCGCTCGTCGCCGGCACGCTCGATATCGGCACCGGAACGACCCTGAACCTGGCCAACCAGCCCAGTGGCATCATGGATATTCCCTTGGGCGCGGGCCTGGACGTGGCGGGAACGTTTACCGCCGGCGCCAACAGCGCCTTGGCCAACCTCGGAAGCGTGGAAGGCACGCTGACCCTGGAAAGCCAGACGTTGACCGCGACGCCGGGAACCCCGCCCTTCAGTAATTCGGGTGCCATGAACTTACAGCAGACCACGGCGCTGACGATCAGCGGCGACCTCAGCAACTCGGGTACCATCAATACCGGCAACGGCGCCAGCGACACGGGCAGCAATTCTCTAGCCGTGTCCGGGACGCTGACCAACAGCGGCAACATTTACATGCACGGCGTCGGCGACTCTCTCAGCGCCGACCTGACGAACTCGGGCAACATCGAGCTCCTCGCCAACAACCAAACGCTGACCGACACGGGGGACTTCAATAACACCGGCGGCTTGCTTTCCCTGACCGGGAATACCGATACGGTGACCGTAGCCGGAAATCTGACGAACACCGGCACGGTGCAGATGCTCGGTACCAACGGCAGCATCGCGGTGACGTTGGGGCTCTCGAACTCTGGAGACATTTATATTGGCGCCGGGGGCGGCAACAAGCTGACGATGGGCACCTGGAACAACCTGGGTGGTTCCGGCAACCTGACGGGTGGCGGCCATTACGACATCGGCGGGCTGTTCGAGTATTCAGCGCCTGCCAACGGCATAACCAGTATTGGCAGCGGCGTCGAAGTAACTCTCCGTCCGGGTGGCTTGATCACTCCTGATGGTACCACGGACGCTCTTGCTGGCTTGGCTAGCAATGCCGGTGAGCTGGAACTGGTGAATCACTCCGAGTCGTTTACGCCGGCGGGGTCGCCGGGCACGTTCAGCAATTCGGGCAACTTGTATCTCTCAAATAACAGCAGCAGCGCGACCTTGACGGTGAACGGGAACTTCCACAACAGCGGCCTTACGCAGTTGTACGGCTCTGCGGCGCAGGGCCTGAGCGTGACGGGCAATTCCTCGAACGAGGGGACCATCGCCATGTACGGGCCCGGGGACAGCTTCTCCACCGCCGGCACACTGACCAACAGCGGCACCATTGGCATGTACGGCACCGGTGAATCGCTGAGTGCCGATCTGACGAACACGGGGGCGATCAACCTGAACGGCAACAACGACATGCTAACCGACACGGAAGACTTCAACAACAACAGCGGCGGCTCCCTCCACCTGACCGCCGACCTCAACAGCGTGTCCGTGAGCGGAAACTTCAACAACAATAGCGGCGCATCGGTTACGATGAGCGGCACCAATGGCAGCATTTCGGTGTTAGGCGCAGGTGGATTCACCAACGGCGGTTCCGTCAGCCTTACCGGCAGCCATGACACGTTGAATGCCGCGTCGTTCGCTAACACCGGGAACGTAGCAATCGGCGCCACCGAAACCGTGAGCGTTGGCGCCGGTGCGGGTACCTACACTCAGACCGCCGGCACGACGCGGGGCACCGGCACCATCGTCGCCGGAAACGTCAACATCAATGGCGGCACCATCCAGCCCGGCGCACCGGGCGCCCCCGGTACCCTGGCCATCACCGGAAACTACACGCAAGGATCCGGTGGAACGCTAATCATCGACCTCGGCGGGACCGGCGCTGGGCAGTTCAGCCTCCTGAACCTGAGCGGCAACGCGATGCTGGATGGCACGGTGGACTTCGCGCTGGTTGGCGGGTTTACGCCCACAGCCGGGGAAGACTTCACGTTCCTGACGTGGGGGGGGACCGAGTCGGGGAACTTCGCCAATATGGACTTTACTAACTGGAGTTGCCCTGCGGGAGACACATGCACCGACGTGCTCGGGTCCAACAGCCTGACTCTGGAGATCAATGGGCCGACTATTCCTCCGACTTCGACGCCAGAGCCTTCGGTCTTCTTGCTTCTGGCGATGGGAATTGCTTTGATGAGCATCCTTCTGAAGTATCGGAACACCTTGAGGAGTACAGTAGAGTAGGGCGGCAGGCGGCAGACAGTAAGGCGTAGTCACCATCGGACGCGAGGGTACCTGTGGCGAGTGCCCTCGCGTCGTTTGTTTTTTACGCCACTCCATCATTTGTTGTCTCCACGCCGCGTCCTAGCTTCCAGACCACTGAATACTGAAGCGCACGCCAATCCGCAGGGTGACCGGTCCCAGCAATCCGGAGGGTAATAGTTTGAAATCGCTGGTGTACGGATTCCAGGTGCTCCAACTGACGCGTTGATCGTTGGGCAGTTGGCTGTCCCCCGCCATTCGGTTCGCCCAGAGATTGGTGACGCGAATGGTTAGACGATTGGTTCCGGGCTGCAACATTCTCGTGACCTCTGCCCGGAAGGGAGGTTTCCAAAGAGTGCGGCACGTCCTTCCGTTTACTGCCAATTCAGCGATTTCTTTTACCTCCCCGAGATCGAGATCCAGTCTGTAATCGTCGCCCACGAGTGCTGCGGGGACATCAAATAGCGTCGTATACTCCGCTGTTCCTGAAAAGTGCCGCACGCCATCGTCGGGATGGTCCGTCCAGGAAATCAATTTGTTCAGTTTGATCTCGGGGGGCGCCCCGAGCCCTGCCGGGAACCGAACCGTCCACGGGCCTTCGACGGCGATGGGAGAGGGGACCTTTGGTTCTATCTTCCGCTCTTCCCCGTGAGAATTTCTAACTATGTAGCGTCCGCTCTCCCAGGCGGTGCCTTCCACCGAGCCACTGCTGCCCATGAATTGTAGCGGCGCTCTCCGAGCGCCGACCGGCGGTCGGAGACCGCCGCTACAGTAGCCGGTCAAGGAAAGTTCAAGCTCGCTGCCCGCGGGCATTCCCGACCGTGTAACAGAAACCACCGATCTGGTGCGGGCGGCCTCCCGAAAAGCCACGAATACTGATTCCGCCGAGCCCATTCGAAGCGGCAGGGTCGTGCAGCCGTCTTCCTGGGAGTAGAAAGCGACCTTGCGGATTTCCCCTGTCTCGGGCAGCCAGAACTCCGGGGTTTTCCCACTAACCCGGAAAGTGCAGGAAAGAACCTCGCCCCGATATAGTTGGTTGGAGACAAAATACACATCTGCATCTCCAAACCGACGGTGGATGTAGTCGACTTTGGCTTGCGGCTGCGCACTGGTGTATTGGAAATCTTTGGGAACTCCGGCAGCATGAAGCACTTCCTCAAGCGGAGTGCCCCAGAGGAGTCTCCCGCGGCCGATGAGCCGCTGTACTCTTCCGTCGTTTTCCGCTTTCCCCCAGAGTTCATCCGCCAGGCGGCGGACTTCGCGGTCGCATTCGGGGTAAGCCCTCAGGCTGGGTGAGGAGTCGGGTTTGCGCGCTACGATGGTGGCGCCCGCTTCCAGCAGTTCCTTAATTTTGCCTACAAGCTGCGGCGTCATCGCGGCGAGAGGCGGGAACACCAGAACGGGGTAACTCATCCCGTTCGGTAGCGTCAGCCGAGCGTCCCGCACCGACATTTGCATCAGTAACCTTTGATCACAACCGTCGTAGTCGTACCCCAGCGGCGGGTCGGGAGGCAAAGCGCCACATCGAGTGAAGCCGAGTTGGGTGACCGTGGAAGCGTCTTTGCCTTCCGGCAGCCCGTCCACGTGGCGATTCCACCGGATCAGAGCATTGGGAACTCCTTCGCCCGTGAAAAAGCACAGGTCGGCTACGAATGAGCCTTTGCGTAGCAGGTGCTGGCAGCGCGCGAGGTACTGCATCCATGCCGCACTCTGCTCCCACCACGTCTGGGTGCGCTCGAAATTAATGCCGATGCCGGAATTCGGTCCGGGCGTGAGGTTCTCTCCGATGCCTGCCCAAGCCATGCCCGGTTTGCGGTCCAGCCACGGCTGGTGTACGTAGCGGTGAAAAACCAAGTGGTTGATGCCCGAGCAGAAAGCCTCGTCTCCCTCCGCCTTCAGAGTATAAGGGTGGTCCAGCCAGTGACCGTGGGTACTACCCGTGCTGGTATAGGACTCCGCACCGACTAACTCCTTCCCGTAGGTGTGCCCTACCGAGGCGGCCGCCTTGCAATCCGGCCGGGGCTGCTCCTCGCCGACCCAGAATTCGCCCATGGGTAAATCCGCCTCGCTTTGATAGGCGAGCGGGTCGTTGAGAAACTGCTGTCGCCCCGTGGCCTCGCAGGTAAACCCCACACCCCGCGCGTGGCACAGTTCGCGCATCGGTTTGACAAACTCCGTCCGGATCAAGTCCGCGAGCAGTCGCCGGAAGTCCCACAGAAAACGATCCGATATGGCGACGCTGTCTACGATGTGACCGCCTGCCAGAACAGGAAAAAACGGCAGAAGATCGTACCCGCACCGGTCGCGGAATTGGTTCTGCAAACCCTCTGTCCAGTTCTGCGGGCCCGACTCCCAGGAATCGGAATGGAACCAGGTCAGGCTCTTCCCTCGGTAGGCTTGGTTTTCCGCCAACACCTTGTCCAACATGCCGGCAAACAGCGCCTCGACGCCCGCTCGCCGCAGTTTGTCGCAATCGAGACCTCGTCCTTCCGCCGTGCTGGCGCCGTTGGTCGAGCCAGTGGGTGTGTAGCCAATCCGGAGGATCGTCCAATCACCCGCGGGTACGTCCCAAGTCAGGCCTCCATTCGGACCCATTCGGGAAGTGAGGTCCACAACGCCGTCCCGGGCAATAGCTTGATTCGGCAGGATGGCGGGTTTCGGCTCTCGCCCCAGAGCGAATACTTCGGCGCCGCTGCCGTGCTCACCGATGTTGGCGTGGCCCCCCTTCAATTCCCAGGCGCTCAGGCGAGGCGCAGGCGAGAGACGGGCATCAACCGGGGTTGCCGCGCCGGCCCCTTCCGGGAAGATGAGCCGGAACGAGCGGCCTTCCGCTTTCGGGAAACTCGCCGTGACCGAGGGATACCGCGAGGCCAGGTGTCGCCAGCCGGTTTCAAACTCACAGACGGTTTGGAAATCGCGACCATTCGACGAGACCTGCAACATTGCCGATGCAGGCTTGCCGGGGGCTCCAATTTCGGTCGTTATGACCAGCGACTGCACCGCGACCGGCCTGGGGAAGTTTAGTTCGACTGCGGCCGGCGGCCCCGGAAGCCTCACGACCTGTGGGTCCGGGATTCGCGCGCCGGGACTGTCATCCGGCGGAGTACGGTAGGCGATGACTGCCACGTCACGGTAAAAAGCGAGTTTAGCTTGCGGCTTCTCGAGTGGGGTGTTGAAGAGTGCCGGGCCCCGCACGATGGTTTCAGTCCAGGCCAGTTTTTGCATGGCCAACTCGGGCGTGATCCACGGGCCGCCGTTGTTCCAACCGTCATCGTTGTTCAGGTCAATTTCCAAGCCCAACCGCGCCGCCTCGGACAGGGCGTGCTGAATCATCGCCCGATATTCGGGACTCATGAAACGCACCGGCCCAGGTCGCCAGCTCCCGATCTCCATGATCAGGGCTCCGCCAATCCCAATCCGCCTCATGGCCTCGAGGTCGGCGGTGATTCCTTCCCGGCTGATATTTCCGTTCAGCCACATCCAGTAAACCCAAGGACGCGCGGCCTTGGGCGGATCCCGGAACTGCGTTTCGAGTCCCTCTGGTAATGAATCGTCCAAAGGAGTCTTGGCAGTTGCGATGGCAGGCGCAAGCCACAGCCCGCCGGAAACGATGGCAAGCCAACTCCGTCGCGAAATTGTTGTCATACCAACCCTCTCGGATGATTTATACATTATTTCATTGCCATAGTTTTCTCTAAATGATGACGCCCGCTATGCGGGCTTTCGGGCTCTCCTCCCGGTGACTTGTAGTATGATATTTCACTGAATTCGCAGCGTTGACCCGGAGGGAATGCAGCGGCATCCTTGGCGAAAGGCCTTTTGCCGCCCGCGGGAAGCCGCGACGGATGCGCCTTCGGTAGTGGGTCGATTTGATGTCGAGGCGGCTTTATCCGTCAGTTGACGGACCAATTGGTCCGTCAGTTGACGGATAAACTCGCCGCTACGGCATCAAATTGACTGCCTATCGCGCCTTCCGACAATCCACGCTGCTGCGAGGAAAACGAAAATGGCCCTCGACGACAAGATTCTGGAGGCTTTGGCGCGAGTCGCGAAAGCTCCCATTCCCACCGACCGCGAAGCTTCACTGTTTGACACCGGCGTCATCGACTCGTTTGACCTGGTCGATTTCGTTGCCGACCTGGAAAAGGAGTTCAATGTCAAAGTGCCGGACAATGACCTTCACCCTTCCAAGTTCGAATCGCTCGCCAAAATCGCTGCTTACCTGAGCAGCCAAGGTGCCTCCTAGATGTCCGCACTGGCTGGATTTGGGCACTTCCTTCCCGCCGGAGTTTTGTCGAATGAAACCCTGGCAGCGGAATTCCATGTCACGCCGGATTGGATCGTGAGCGTGTGTGGCATCCAGACGCGGCGTGTGGTGGCGGCGGAGGAAAATGTCTGCGACTTGGCCGAGCGCGCGGCGACGGCATGTTTGAAGGATGCCGGAATCACTGCGGACAAGCTGGGAGCGATCATCGCGTGCACCGGCACGCCGCATCGGCAGTTTCCCGGTGTGTCGGCGGAAGTCCAGAGACGGCTCAATGCTCCAGGGATCCCCGTTTTTGATTTGCAATTGGCCAGTATCTCCGGCCTGTTTGGCCTGGCGCTCGCGGACCGGATGTGCGAGCAGTGGGGGCCGACGCTGGTGGTGGCGGCGGAAACCATGACGCGCGTCATGGCGCAAGAGCCCCGCGTTAAGGAAACAGCCATCCTGTTTGGTGATGGCGCCGGCGCGTGCTTGGTTACCCCCGGCGATGCTCCGCTAGCGATTCGGGATGTTCGCGTCGCCAGCGACGCCACTTTCTCTGAGGCCCTCCGGCTTGACTTCGGTTCCACTCTTCAGATGGATGGCCGGACCATTATCATGCACGCGGTGCGCAAGCTCGCCCGGGCCGTGGCCGAATTGCTGGAAAGGAATTCCTTGCGCGTCGACCAGGTCGGCCTGTTCCTGTTCCACCAGGCGAACCTCCGGCTGCTGGAAAGGCTCATGAAGGAGCTTAAGATCGACCCAGGTAACTGTTTTGTAAACGTTGATAAATACGGTAATACGTCCTCAGCCTCCTGGCTGATCGCCGCGTCGGAAGCCAAGGCGGCGGGCCTGCTGCGCCCGGGAATGAAAGTGGTCATCGCCGCCTTCGGCGCGGGGCTAAGCTGGGGCGCGGCGCTGGTGGAAGTGGGGTAGGCACGTTTCTCACCACGCTTGGATGCTCTTTGAAGGCTGCCGGAAGGGAGTCCATTCGGGAAATCGCAAACGCTAAAAAGCGACCGTCTCTGCCAGCCCGCGAAGAACCGACCGAAAGGGAAGCATTGGTGATCAATTTGGGGGCGAGTGCTGGAGGTTTCGATGGATCCGACCGATATCGAGAAGTATGCAGGGACAATGAGTGAAATCAAGCTGCGGACGGAAGTAATCCACCTGTTCCTCTCGGGGCAACGTGAGGCCCGCTATATACCCACAACAGTCGAAACGATTGGATTGCAGTTTCGCAAGGTGTTCGAGCTAATCGCATTTGCTTCCCTCGTGGCAAACCGCAATCAATATTCTCTGGCATATAGCGATTTTGCGAAACATTGGGAAGCAGCAAAACTCTTGAAGAACCTTCGACGGATCAATCCTAACTTTTATCCGAAGCCGGTTATCGAGGTGCAATCAGATCGACCAGGGGTTTTGCATGCCCTTAAAGACCGTGACCAAGATTACCTCACGCAGGAGGATCTGATCGAAGCACATGGAAGGTGCGGGGCGCTCATGCATGGTGCAAATCCGTTGGGGAGGCAATCGATTATGCGTTCTACCAACACAGCTTCCCGGTATGGATGACCAAGACCATTAATCTGCTCAATAACCATCAGGTCCGTCTCGTGGGTGATACTGTTTTCTATCTCTTCCACATGAAGGAAAAGGGTCATGAACAAGTTCGCTATTACCGGTTCGAACGCTCTGACCAAGTTTGACGCCATGACGCTCACAAGGCGGCCGGCTGGCGCAGACCTGCCTCCTCAGCCCTCCCCGAAGGGGAGGAAGAACATTAGTCCGTCAACTGACGGATGAAACCGACGGATAGGGAAAATGGAAAGTACGGGCGGTTCGCGAACCGCCCCTACGCGTTATAGCGGCGAACCCCTTCTAAGCCAGCTCAGAGCCAAACCAAATTCAACCCCTCACCAAAACCCGAGACCGTTGGCAGATCGCCAGGGGACCCATGGCACAACCGTCAATAATTGTTCTTGACACCTACAGGCAAATAGCCTATAGTTGGAGTGTGAGGATCGACACCGGTCGAGCCACACCGTGGGCCGGCAGGTCAGCACGCCCGGCGCGGGGAGCGTCGGGGTGACGAACGGAGCACGGCCTTCCCTTCGTTTCACTCCGGGGAGGCTCAGGCCGTGATCGGCACGGGGCGGACGCCGGTAGTGGTGCAGTTTGACGTTGTAGCGGCGAGTTTATCCGTCGGCTGACGGACCAAATGGCGGCGTCCCGATAAGATCGGGATAGATTCCGCCGCCTCTACGTCAAACTGTACGACTACCCGCACGCGGAGCAAGAAGGGATTAATCATGCCACATCTTCCTAGCCTCACCTCGACAGATTGCAGGGCGACTTTATGTCTACCCACCGCAAAAACCCCCAATGCTGAGAACATCTTGAAAGCAAAGGGTCGGAAGAGCAGTTTTTCTCCCACAAAGCTGAGAACATACTGAAAAAAAGCCAGTTACAAGAAACCGTGGGAACTCCAAAAAAGCCTGACAAAATGACCGCTCGAAGAGACCTCCAGGGCAGGTGACAGGCGGCGGAAAAGGCCTGATGTGGTGAGATATCTGGGCTAGTTGAAAGGTGCGGGGGCTACATTCGAAGATCGCAAATCGCAGATCGAAAACCGAAAATCGAAACTCGAGAATCGAGAATCGAAAAACGAGAGCTGCAAATCACCAATCACAAATCACCAATCACAAATCCCTCAATGACCCGATGGCCAAATGCCCGGCCGCCGCCTATCCCGACTCGTCGGGACTCGCAAAAGGCGCTCGCTGCCTACTGTCCCGAAGCGGGCACGCATGGCTGGCTTCCCTGATTTCGCTTGTACTCACCGAAACCTTTCAATAGCGCATTGATGAGCATGGTTCCCAGTTGCTGGGCTCCCGTATAGGTGGGGTGGGTAAAGTCTCCGGTGGCCAGGCGGGGCTCATTCTCGTACCAACGCGCCATGGTTCCCATACCTCCCATGGCGGCGAAGGTGTTATAGAAGGCCACGCCTTCGGCGCGCGCCACGCGCCGCTGCGCCGCGACGAGGGTGGGGATGCTGGGGATGGTAACGATGTCGCCGTCATCGTCCCGCACGGCGCGATCCATGGGCGCCATGATCAGGATCGACGCGCCGGGAAGCGCCGTCCTGATCCGCTGAATCACCACGGAGTAGTTGTGGATATATTCCGCATACGGCAAGTACCCGTAATTACTTTCATTCGTGCCGAAGTTGAGAATAACCAGATCGGGCTTGCGGTTCTGGAGATCCTCAGTCCAGGTATCCTCGTGAAAGAGGGTCAGGTGATGAACCGTGCCGCCCAGCATTCCCAGCGTGTCGTAAACCACACCCGGCGCGTTGCGCTCCAGGGCGACGCCGTAGAGGGTGACGAGGCCGTCGCCTTTAGGAGTGAGTTTGAGCGTGTGGCCACCGTCCTCCACGGAGATCGACACCACCGCCGATGCCTTCGCCTCTGCCTGCGTGGAGAATTCCCGCGCGTCTTCTTTATCGACGTAGGCGAAAAAAGAGCCGCCATGGGGTTGGGCGCGATAGAAAATTTCATAGCGGCTGACTGCCGACCCCTCGCCTTTCTTGGTGGTGCGAATCCTGGAAAAAGCGGAAGGAGATCCGGCTGTGAAACTGGCGCCGCCCAGACCAAAGGACCCGCCGCCTCCGCCGGGCAGCACGGGCGAACTCACTTTCCATCCCTTACCCTCCATCGATATGCCCTCGTGGTAGTAGAAATCCCAGGGCTTGGCGATGAGGATCCAGCCGTGCCCGGAGTCGCCGAATTTTTCTTGCAGCAGGGTGCGCGCGGCGCCGGAAATCAAGTCGCCGCTGATGGGCGAATCACCGAAATGGCTGATGCGAGTAATGGCGCCGGGCTGCTTCTGTTCGGTCCGGGCCAGCGCCGCATAAAAATGACCCATCCCGCACCCGTAACCCTGAATCGAGACGCTGTCGCTCGGCTCTTGCAGGATTTGCTGCACGTCTTCCCGCACCGGCCAGTTCTTTCCCGCATAATCACCGGTCAGGAAGAAGGAGGGCAGCGGTTGGTTGGCGGGGGCGCTCGGCGCGGGCGCAGCGCCTGCCGCCGTTGTAGGGTTGGGATTCGCCGTTGGGGTCAAGTGGGGTTTCAGGATTACCCGCTCGAAGGCGCCAGGCCTCCAGGCTGCGAAGGGAGCAGAAATGCGGTGAAGATCCAGGATGCGGAAGCGTTCCAAAGAAGGGAGGAAATAAGGAATCGCCGCAAACAGGCAGAACAGCAAGATCGTAAACCAAGTCTTCGGGAGCTTCATCCGCAACGCTCAAAACGGTAGTGGGTCAGTTTGATCTTCCGTCGCACAGGTATCGACTTGAACATACAACCCTCGCCCCCTTGGGGGAGAGGGTGGCCCGCAGCCGGCGCTTTCACCAGCCGGGGCGGGACGGGTGAGGGGGTCATAACCGTAGCACCTCGATCCAGCTTCCCTCGTGCATTCACCTTGGTGCTGACCCCCTCACCCCCACGACCTGCAAAACGTGGGGCCCCCTCCGCCTTGCGGTCCCCCCTCTCCCCCAAGGGGGCGAGGGAAGATGGATACTTAGTTTTGCTATCGTATTCATGATAGCGGGACAAACTGCCCCGCAACGCTCAAAACTTGAAGTAGATAAATTGTGTAACCGCTGTACGGCTGGTCCAGGCGATCAAGAGCGCCACGCCGGAGAGCGCTGCGGCTTGGGCCGTCGCCGGCCATGCCGCGAACCAAGTCTCGGCCCGCTGATACCAATTGACCGGCCACCACTGAGCCAGTAAGGCCAGGGCGATCAGTACGGGCACGGGCCAGGGAATATTGATCATCTCCGTGCTGCCGCGCGCGAGCCCGGTGAGAATCTCAAGGGCTTGCTGCGTCGAATCGCAACGGAAGAATATCCACGTGAGGCAAACGAAATGGAAAGTCAGCACGACACCCGCGATACGGGCCAGGAGGTGCTTGGGGCGCAGTTTTCCCCGCCGCGGCCACAATGTCTCCACCCCGTGATTCACCGCGAGCCCAAACCCGTGCAGCATTCCCCATATCAAAAAGGTCCAGGACGCGCCATGCCAAATTCCGCCCAGGGAGAAGGTGACCAGCGTATTCCAATAGGGCCGCCACCGCGCACGCCGGCTGGAAGGAAGCGAAAAGAAGATATAGTCGCGCAGCCAGGTGGAAAAGGAGATGTGCCAGCGCCGCCAGAATTCGATCAGGGATTCTGACCGGTAAGGAGAGTTGAAGTTGTCGGGCAGGTGGAAGCCCAAAAGTTGCGCCACGCCGATGGCGATGTCGCTGTAACCGGAGAAGTCGCAATAGAGCTGCACGGCAAAGGCGTACACCGCGATCAGAATTTCCACCGAGGAAAACATGCGGGGCAACTCGAAGGCGCGATCCACGAGGTTGACGGCCAGGTAATCGGCGAAAACCAGCTTCTTGACAAAACCCCGCGCGATCATCAGCAGCGCCTTGCTGCCCTGTTCATCGGTAAGTGGGCCCGCCGGCTGCTGCAATTGCGTCAACAGGACGCGGGCGCGAGTAATGGGGCCGGCCAGCAAGGTGGGGAAGAAGGAGACGAACGCGAAATACTCCAGAAAGCCCCTCGCCGGTTTCTGCTCGCCCCGATAGACGTCGATGACGTAGCTCATGGACTGGAACGTGTAGAAGGAAATCCCCACCATGAACACCACGCGGAAAGGCGCCGGCGGCAAAGTTCGTCCGAAAACCGTGAAGAACGGTGCAGCGCTGTCGTGCAAAAAGTTGAAATACTTGAAGACGGTGAGAATGATGAGGTTCAGCAAGATGTCAGCCGTGATCAGCAAGCTGCGCGTCCGCACGCCCGACGTGCGCACCAGCAGCCACGACGTGTTGTAATCCAGAAGAGCTGTGGCCGTGATGGGAAGGCAATACCAGGGGTTCCAAGTGGAATAGAAAAAGAGGGAAAGCGCCACCAGCACGAAGGGCCGAAGGGAATCGTGGCGCGACGTGCAGCGATAAAGCAGGCAGGAAATCAGCGCAAACAGTAGAAATGCCGGTTCAACGAGAGCCATATACAGTTGCCTGCGGGAGTTGCCGGATAAAGATAATACTACTCGGACGATTCGGCTTTATGAAAATTACCATACTCGGCCATGAGCTGATCGTAGAGCAGGTCGGCCAGTTTCTTATAGCCCAGCCCGGAAAAATGAACGTAGTCATAGCTCGCCAGTCCCGCCCGCACCCAGCGTGTCATGGCGCCGGGTCCGCCCATGGCGGCCTGCTGATCCCAGTAGGCGCAGCCCGCGCGGAGCGCCGCCCTCCGCAGAGCAGGTTGAAGAGCTGCCTGCGCCGCCTGAATGAAGGCTCGGCGGTTTCTTCGCGGGTTGCTACGGTCCGTTGGACCGGTGACCAGGATGGAAGCGTCACCGGCGTCCTCCTTGAGTTTGCTGAGAATCCGAAAGGCGTTCTCCTCGTAATCGCTGGCGGTGAAACCTTTCGTCCCAATATCGTTGGTGCCGTACGAGACAATAATCAAGGTGGGGTGGGATTGATGGAGGAGCGCCCGCCGCAGCGCGGGGAGGGGTTTTTCCAGGTCCTCCAGCCGCGCCCCATTGACCCCATCTGTATCGTAGAGGATGCCTTTTAAACCACTGTAAAGTTCCATGCCCAGCAAGCGGGCTTGGCCCCCGCAACTGCTGCGGATGGAAATCCTGTGGGGGCCGGCGGCAAGCGGCGCGGAGCTGGTGAGCTCGAGAAGATCGAGAGGGGAATCCGCTGGCCAGGGCCTCCAGGGAGGCACTCGGGGAGTGGTCTTACGGCGCTTCCTGTTCCGCTGGACGGGAGTCAGCGGAGCCGGGGGATCGGGCGGATCCGCTGCGCCCCCGCCCAGGGATTTGGGGCTGGGTTCCGGGACCAAAGAGTCAGGCGCGGTAGGAGGACTCGCAGGAATCACGGGTTCCGTGTGCGAAGTGAGGTCATGAAAATCCACGTCATCCACCTGAACCTGTAAGCAATCGGCGCCGGGACTGGTGGCGGCGAGGATTTCAAACTGCGAAAAGGACGCGAGGGCCGAGGCGGGATTTGCTTCGCGGAAGCTCTCCAGGCTCATGCCGCCCAGCCCAACAACCCCATCATTCTCCCCGAGCCTTAGCCCATCGGTGCGCCAGCCCTGTCCATCAAGAGATTTGGCTTCAGCATAGCGGATGGTTTGCCAGGGCCGGCCGGGGAGGACGAACCCGGGCCCCGCATCACCGAAGCGCGCCTGGAGTTCTTCCCGTATTTCTCCCGCCCAGTAGTCCGAGGCCACGTGAGAATCCCCAAAATGGATGATGTGCACCACGGGCGGCTCCAGCGTATTCGCCGTCGGGGATTCGAGATTCGCCAACGCCTGGAAGAAAGTCCCCAAGGCGTTTACTTCCCCGGTTTCGATCGGCACAGGCACGAGAGGGGTCAAAGGAACGGGCTTCATGGGTTTTGGTTTGGGACGAGTGCGCCGGGCGGTCTTCTTCCGGGGTTGTGTCTTGGAGGTTTTCTTGGTCGTGGAGGTGGTTGTGATGTCGTCAGCAGCGCAGGTGCGGCTCAACTGAAAGTTGAGGGCCAGGAAGAGAAAGGCAGTGATCCCTACCGCAGACCCACGCCAAAATGATCGCCCTATGACTACCATCGGGTAGCATTATCGCAAGGGCTGGCTTTCCCGCGCAACAAACATCCTGCTTCCTCTGGACTGATGACCTTGCCTTTGCTGGCGTCAATCATGGAAAGATCATTGGTAACAACAATTTGGCCATCAGGCATGAGGAAATAAAAAATTTGCGCTGGCGAGGAAGAAGGTTCCGGAAAGTATCCGCCCCGCAGCCCTGCCGAAAGAATAGCGCCCTTGGTCAACCCCGGATAGAGCGGAGGCAGAAGCTCGGCGAGGTGTTCTTTCCCTTCCGGTGAACCGGGTGGGGAGGAGCCGGCGGCATCTGCTCCCGAGTCGTACAGCTTCATGATTCCGCCCACAATATAACGGCCCA
>Ga0187865_1002873_pt1 | contig 15218 bp, 17 predicted proteins | sample June2016WEW_11_1_2_FD_132989 | JGI IMG/M metagenome (GOLD analysis project Ga0187865, IMG submission 132989) | Peatland microbial communities from SPRUCE experiment site at the Marcell Experimental Forest, Minnesota, USA - June2016WEW_11_100 | ecosystem: Environmental > Terrestrial > Soil >...
CCGGCCGTTCCGAATCGATCCTGAGTTGACCGTCCGCGACGACCTCGGAACCGTCTATGAGCCACGCCCCTATGCGTGGAGCCACAGCGGGCGCGACGCACGCGGCCAGATCACGATCGTCCCGCCACCGCCGAAAGATGCGGGATATCTCTGGCTCGAGTTCAGGGTCTCCACCCTTCCCCAGGATGAAGGTTCCGGGGAGACTTACTTGCGATGCGAGGTGCGCCTCCGGGCCTAGGAGGGCTCACCACGAGACAGGAGGCCGTCACCTCGCGCCGATTGGGCAAGTTGCTCACCTCGCAGGGGGCGGGGGCCACTGAGAGGGCGGTCATGCCCATCGCGGTGGCGGCATTGGCGGCGGGGCGAGCCTGGAGATCAGGCTGAACCACACAACGAAGCCGACGGAGAGGACGGCAAACGGGCCGAACTCCCCGGCGAGCGGTGCGAGCCACCAGAAGAACAAGGCCATGCCTGGCGCACCCGCCGGCTGTGACGTACTGATGGGAGCCCAGCACGTGTCGATGCAGACGGGGCCGGCGAAACCCACCTTCTGGCCCAGCAGCGCCCGGAGCAGCGGTGTCGCGGCGATGGCGACGATCCAGGCGGGCAAGAAGGTCATCGGCAGCAGATTGCGGTGACGACGCCCCAGCCTGGCGACGACGCCTGTCACCAGCGCCGACGGGACGACCGCACTGGCAGCTGCGGTCCATCGGGCCGGGTCCGTCCACGACAGGTCGGGCACGACCCTGGCCGACGCCGGCAAGGAGCTAACCACGATGGCTCCCGATGAGTCGCTCTGGCAGGCAGCAGCACGGCCGGAGGGGGTCACGAGCGGAACGTTCTACTCGCGCTTTCGACGGTACCTAAAGACGTCTGGCCTGGCGCCCACCGGCATCCACGTCCTAAGGCACACCGCAGCCAAGCTTCGTCGCGACGCCGGCGAGTCGATCGAGGACGTGAGCGCGTTCCTAGACCACAGCTCGCTGGCGGTCACTACGGTCTATCTGCGCCGGCTGGAGGGCCAGGAGGATCGGGCCTGGCGTGATGTGGCCGAGGCTATCGGGGTCTGTGCCGATCCTCGCGCAGCTGGGCGGGATCGAGCTCGACGACGGGGTCATCGCCAGAGTCGTGGCAGCGCTGGGCTCGACGGTCCGTCCAATTGCCATCGACCGTTCTCGGATCGAGCGTCAGATGCGTGAGCTTGCCCTCGAACACGTCAGTGGCGGCATGAGCGACGAGACCTACCTCGCGCGTCTCAAGCACCTGCGAGCCTCGCTGGCTGAGGTCGAGGAGACCTCTCAGGTTGGCGTGCCGGCCGATCGGGCCGTGTCCTGGCTGCGCTCCCTCGCCGAGACCTGGCAGAAGGCCGACGTTCCCGAAGCGCGGAGCGACCTGGTCCACGCGATCTACGAGCGGATTGTCGTGGCGGGGCGGGAGTTCGTCGGGGCGCGGCTGACGCCCGGTGCTTACGCGAACGGACTCGCCTTTGCGCTTTCAGAAAAGGTTGTAATGGCGCGCCCGACAGGAGTCGGACACGCGTTAACAACCTATCGGATCCCGATCGAAGGTCGCGATGAGTGGGTAGCGGCTGCACGGGCGCGGTCCGCATGAGCGCCGTGGCCTTGCGCTGGGCTTCGGACCGCTGCCACGTTGCGCGGTCGGGCGCTGCGGGCGCGCGTGTGGCGCGAGTGCCGAGCGAGTGGGCTGACTGGCCGACGGGTGCAGATCCGCTCGACACAAGGCCGGGCAACTTGCCAGCTCGCGTGGAAAGCCCTTTCGGCGATGGCGTAGACCGTGGCGCCCCTTTTCCGCGAGAGATATTCCGACTAATAGACGCGCTGGGCAAAGAGGTGAAGGACTGATGCCCTGGCGTCCCGCCTCACCCTGCCCACGCTGCCATCGGATCGGTGGCTGCGCCTGTCCCAAGCGAGCACCGGACACCCGTCCTTCGGCGGCTCGGCGTGGGTATGGGAGAGCGCATCAGGCAGAGCGTCGGCGCTGGGAGACTGCGGTGGCGGAGGGCCTCGTCGACTGCGCCCGGTGCGGTCGACCAATCCTCCCCGGTGAGGCATGGGACCTCGGACATGCCGATGACCGGGCAAGCTGGACAGGGCCGGAGCACGCCCGCTGCAACCGCGCGGCACCCCGACGGGTGGCAAAGAATGCCCTTTTCGCGATCCCCGTAGACCGTGGCGCCCGCTTCGTGTGCGTGCATCCAGGTTTCGCCAATTTGGGAGATTGGCCATGAGCGCTAACGCTCCCTGGCGTTCCCGGATCGTCGGACACGGTGAGGAGCCGCCGGATCAGCTCCTGGCCAATCCCCGCAACTGGCGCCGCCATCCGGCAGTGCAACGCGAGGCCCTGCGAGGCTCCCTCGACACCGTCGGCTGGGTCGCCCAGATCCTGGTCAACCGCACCACAGGACACGTGATCGACGGCCATGCCCGGATCGAGGAGGCGCTCAGCCGCGGCGAGCCATCGGTCCCAGTCCTCCACGTTGAGCTATCCGAAGCCGAGGAGGCTCTCGTCCTCGCGACGATCGATCCCATCGCGGCGATGGCGATCGCCGAGCAGTCGGTCCTCGACGAGCTGCTCGCCTCCCTATCGGTCGACGACGCCGGCCTCGCGGCCCTCCTGGCGGATCTCGCGGGCGATCTGCCCAAGGCCGGCCTGACCGACCCAGACGAGGCACCGCAGGTACCGGAGCAGCCATACATCAAGGCTGGCGAACGCTGGGTCCTTGGGCAGCATCGTCTCCTCGTCGGCGATGCCACCAAGCCCGACGACGTGGCCCGGCTCATGGGCGGTGTGAGCGCGGAGTGCATGTGGACCGACCCACCGTACGGGGTCGAGTACGTCGGCAAGACACGAAGGGCGCTGCGGATCGTCAACGACGAAGCCGAGCTGGGTCCGGCGGTCTTCGCCGCCGCGGCTCGGGTGGCCCCACTGGCGCCCTCGGCCCCCTTCTACGTCACCGTGCCGGCCGGACCCCGTCAGCTCGACTTCCTGCTGGCGATCCGCGATGTCGGCTGGCGCCTCCATCAGGAGCTCGTCTGGGTCAAGAACAGCATCGTGCTGGGACACTCCGACTACCACTACGCCCACGAGCCGATCCTCTATGGCTACACGGCGGGTCCGGGCCGACCCGGACGCGGTGCGCATGCTGGCACCCATTGGTATGGCGACAACTCGGCCTCGAGCGTGCTCGAGTACGACAAGCCGGCGCGCAGTCTGGAGCACCCTACGATGAAGCCGGTCGGCCTGATCGAGGCGTGTCTGGCCAATAGCAGCCGATCGGGCGACGCAGTGTACGAACCGTTCGCGGGCTCGGGCTCGACCCTGATCGCGGCCGAACGACTCGGGCGGCGCTGCTACGCGATCGAGATCGACCCCCGCTACGCCCAAGTCGTCATAGAGCGCTGGGCGGCGTTCAGCGGTCTGGAGGCCGTCCGTGGGTAGGCGGGGTCCGGCACCGCTGCCGACAAGAGTCAAGCTCCTCCACGGTGAGACTCGGAGAAGCCGGCTGAACCTGCGAGAGCCACTCCCGGCGACCGACGTACCGGTCATGCCGTCCGATCTGCTAGAGGCCGCCAAGCCGATCTGGGAGCGGGTCTTGGCCGCCCAGGCCCCGGGCGTGATCCTGGCCGCCCATGCCGAGGTGTTCCGGATCTACTGCGAGTCGGCTGCTCGCTATGCGGAGGCCTCGAACCTGCTGGCTCGCTCGGGGCTGCTGCTGCGCGACGGCCATCACGGTGGCGCGCCGGTGAAGAACCCGCTGTGCCAGATCGTGCGCGACAACGCCGACCAGGTCCGGGTCCTCGCCCGTGAGCTCGGTCTCACACCTAGCTCGCTCTCGGGCGTCCACGCCGCGCCTGCGCCACAGGACTCGGCGATGCTCGCCCTGCTCACCCCGAGGGGGCGAACCGGATGAGGCGGCGACGCGAGCTGGCACGACGGGAGTCGGCCGATCAGCCAGCCCGGACGCCGTCGGCCCACGTGCGGCCCGTGTCGGGCTCACGCGCGGAGCTAGGGGCGCGAGCCGAAGTCCGCCGTCAGGTGCTCGAGTCGCTGAACCGGCCCCTGCGAGCAACCGAGCCGGAACGGTGGGCCATCCGCTATCTCGAGTCGAGCCGCAGACTGCCGCCGACCGTCTCCGCGCCAGTCCCTCCCGCGGACCAGGTCAGGCTCGCCTATGCCCAAGCCGACCAGATCGTCGGCGCGATCACCGCGGTCCTCGATGGCCTCGGGCTATCGGCGGAGGACCGGGAGCGCGGCCGCAAGCTCGCCGCGGACGCCCTCCGAGCCGCCTCGGTCGAAGGCTGGTGCCCGCTGTGAGCGCCACACACGATGGCGAGATAGAGCCCAAGCAGCGGCCTGTGCCCAGCAGAGGTTGGCCATGCTAGGGCCCCGCTGCAGTGCCCAGACCGCCGATGGCCGAGCGTGTCCGGCGACCCCGTTGCGCGATGAGCCGTACTGCTTCTGGCACTCCCCCGACCACAGCGCCGAGGCTGCCGAGGCCCGTCGCCTGGGCGGACTGCGCCGACGCCGTGAGAAGACGCTGTCAGGCGCATACGACTTCGCCGGGCTAGAGAGCATCGAGTCGATCCGGCGCATCCTCGAGATCGCCACCCTCGATGCCTTGGGACTCGACAACTCGATCGCCCGGGCAAGGGTCCTGATCGCCGCGGCAATGGCCGCCACGAACCTGCTCAAGGTCGGCGAGTTCGAGGAGCGCCTGACCGCCCTCGAGGCGGCACTCGGCCAGGGGCACGCCCACCAAGAGGACACCGCCTTCCCCGACGAGCCAGCCCGATGACTCTGGATCGACGGCTCGCCAAGATCGACGAGACGCTCTCGCCTACGCAGCTCGTCCTCCGCTGGCTGGCCGAGGCCCATAGCTACGGCGACCTCGTGCCCTACGTGAACTCCCTCCTAGCCCAGGACCCACCAGTGGCACCGCTGGATCGCCTGGCCCGGGAGGCCGTCCACGGGGCTCGGTCAGCAATGCGCGGCAAGCGTCCTGAGGTCATTGACGGCGCAGTCCGTAGCGCCCTGCGCGAGACGGTCTTCCGCTTCGAGCTCGTGATGCGTATCAACGTGACCGCCAAGGAGCTACTCGACCGGGAGGAGCTCGTCGCGGCGCTCTTCGCCTCGCAGCTCGCGATGCTCTTGAACGAGGATGGCGGGAAACGTCTTGCGGACGACTCCTACCTGAGCCGCCTCGAGCTATGCCGTCGCCTGACTCTCCTTCGAGTGAACGAGCTGCTCGCATCCCGCGACGCACGCTCGAGCGTCGAGGCCCGCTACCTCGACGGACACCCCGCCCTCTTTCCGGACGTTGCCACCGCGTTCGAGGAGCAGCTACACCAGAGTCAGGAGATCGCGGTCATGGCCATGCACGCCGCCGAGCTCGACGGCGTCGAACCCGCGCCGCCCGAAGATCCGGATGTCCTCAAGGTCCGGGCGGGAGAACTCGTCGCGGACCTCGTAGAGCCGGCCAAGTCCGAGGCGCTCGACAAGCTCGGCGAGGGCAGGCAGGCGCTCGACATCGCGGCTGACTGGGTGCGGGCGAAGATGACGCCGAGAACGGTCGCCGTGGATGAGCCGGTCAGAAAGAACCAGCCGTGATTGCCGCCGAGCTGGTGAGGGACCGGTCGCGACTTGACGGAGACTCGGGACGGCCTATCTTTGGCCTCGATGAGAAGGCGAATTCAGCCACCAGATCAGGCCGACGAGCGGGCACGACCAGTGGACGGACCGACAAGGGTGCGCCTGCGGCCGCGCGGTGAGTCGCACCTACTCGCGTTCTTGGCGATCGCCGCAGCCGTTTGCGTTTCGATTGCGGCAGTCAAACCGTGGGGCGAGCACGCTGCGGCGCCAGGCCCATCGACCATGGCTCCGTCAGCGGGTACGACCTCCGCGGTCGCGTCCGATCCCGGCCAACCCTACATCCTCGTCCCCCCGGCATATGTCGGGACCGGGGCGGAAAGCTGCACCGGCAACCAGTATTGGTTTGCGGTGTCGGGAAGCCCACAGCCACTGTCTAGCCTCGAGCAAATCACTCCGTTGCTGATCTGTGCGAGCGAGAGTCAGCAGCACGTCGTTTGGCTGTCCTCACCTGGACCAGACGCCTCGGCGTCGGTCGAACTCGAGTCGAGCACGCCCTGACCTAGCTGGCTCGGGTACAGCCGTCCAGATGGCGCGGTCGCCCCTTCGGCGCACGCTTTAGCCCGACACGATGACACCATCGTGCGGGGGTTTCACAGCGGACTCCAGCCTTCGACCGCGACGGCTCGGAGCGCCCCTGCGGCGAGCTTGCGCCCCCGCTCTCGGTCCCCCGCCGACAACCCGAGGCTGTCGAGAACCGAGGTGATCGCGCCGACGATCCGGTCGGCCTGGGCCTCGGCGAGCTTGACCTGCTCGGGTGGAGGGACGGGCGCCGAGATGGTCGGCGGCAGGCTGCGGCTCGACTCGAGATAGCGGATGGCCCACCGTTCCGGCTCAGGTCCTCGCAGGGGCTGGTTCAGGGTCCCGTGCGCCCGCTGCAGGACTTCCTCTCGGGCGCCAAGCTTGGCCCGTGAGCCCGACACGGGCCCCACGTGGGCCGACGGCATCCGGGCTGGCTGATCGGCCGACTCCGGTCGTGCCGGCTCGTGTCGCCGCCTCATCCGGTTCGCCTCCTCGGGGTGAGAAGGGCGAGCATCGCCGAGTCTTCCGGCGCAGGCGCGGCGTGGACGCCCGAGAGCGAGCTGGGCGTGAGACCGAGCTCACGGGCGAGGACCCGGACCTGGTCGGCGTTGTCGCGCACGATCTGGCACAGCGGGTTCTTCACCGGAGCGCCGCCGTGATGGCCGTCGCGCAGCAGCAGCCCCGAGCGAGCCAGCAGGCTCGAGGCCTCCGCATAGCGAGCAGCCGACTCGCAGTAGATCCGGAACACCTCGGCGTGAGCGGCCAGGATCACGCCCGGGGCCTGGGCGGCCAGGACCCGTTCCCAGATAGGCTTGGCGGCCTCCAGCAGATCGTCGGGCATGACCGGTACGTCGGCCGGCGGGTGTGGCTCGTTGCGGTTGAGGCGCGAGGGCCGAGTCTCACCGTGGAGGAGCTTGACCCTGGTCGGCAGAGGTGCCGGACCGCGCCTACCCACGGACGGCCTCCTCGCCTGTGAAGGCTCCCCAGCGCTCGATCGTGACCTGGGCGTAGGCGGGATCGATCTCGATCGCATGGCAGCACCGGCCCAGTCTCTCGGCCGCTATCAACGTGGAGCCCGAGCCCGCGAAGGGTTCGTAGATCGCGTCGCCCGCGCGGGTGCTGTTGGCCAGGCACTCCTCGACGAGAGCGACGGGCTTCATCGTTGGGTGCTCGATGCTCCTGGCTGGCTTGTCGTACTCGAGGACGCTGCTGGCTGAGTTGTCGCCATACCAGCGGGTTCCGGCATGCGCGCCACGTCCCGGTCTCCCCGCGCCAGGTGTGTAGCCATACAGGATCGGCTCGTGGGCGTAGTGGTAGTCGCTATGTCCGAGCACGATGCTGTTCTTGACCCAGATGAGCTCCTGATGAAGACGCCAGCCGACATCGCGGACTGCGAGAAGGAAGTCGAGCTGTCGCGGTCCGGCAGGGACGGCGACGTAGAAGGGGGCCGAGGGCGCCAGAGGCGCAACACGACACGCTGCGGCGAAGACGGCCGGGCCCTGCTCCGCCTCGTCGTTGGCGATCCGCAGCGCTCTGGCGGTCTTGCCGACGTAGCCGACCCCGTATGGCGGGTCCGTCCACATGCACTCCGCGGTCGCCCCGTCGGTGAGCCTGGCCACGTCCTCGGGCTTGGTGGCGTCGCCACACAGGAGGCGATGCTGCCCAAGGAGCCACAGCTCACCGGGCTTGACGTATGGCTGCTCCGGAGGTTCGGGAGCCTCGTCGGGGTCGGTCAGGCCGGCCTTGGGGATATCGCCTGCGAGATCGGCCAGGAGGGCAGCGAGACCGGCATCGTCGACCGATAGGTCGGCCAGAAGATCGTCGAGGACCGACTGTTCGGCGATCGCCATCGCGGCGATGGGATCCAGTGTCGCAAGAACGAGCGCCTCTTCCTCTTCGGATAGCTCGACGTAGAGCACCGGCACCGAGCGCTCGCCCCGGCTGATCGCCTCCTCGACCCGGGCGTGACCGTCTACGACGTGCCCGGTGGTGCGGTTGACCAGGATCTGCGCAACCCAGCCGACGGTGTCGAGGGAGCCCCGCAGGGCCTCTCGTTGCTCTGCCGGATGCCGCCGCCAGTTGCGCGGGTTGGCCAGGAGCTGATCCGGCGGCTCCTGGCCGTGCCCGACGATCCGGGAGCGCCAGGGAGCGTTAGCGGTCATGGCCAATCTCCCAAATTGGCGAAACCTGGATGCACGCACACGAGGCGGGCGTCACGGTCTACGGGGGTCGCGAAAAGGGCTTTGTTTGCGAGGGGCAGTGTCGCGAGTCGCAATATCTCTCGCGGAAACGGGGCGTCTCGGTCCCTGCCATCGGCGAAAGGGCTTTGCGAGTGAGCTGGCATCTTTGCTACCACGGGCCTCACGTCGAGCCGACCTCCGCCCGTTCGCCAGATACCCCACTCGCGGTGCCTTCGCCCCACACGCGGGCTCACAGGGCCCGACGTCGCAACGGGGCCGGTCATGCCGACCTGGCCCGTGCAGCCGCCAACCACTCATCGCGGCCTTCGATGGGAATTCGGTAGGTTGTTAACGCGTGTCCAACTCCTGTCGGGCGCGCTTTAACCACCACCTCGGGCAGCGCCAGCGCCAGGCCGTGGGCGTAGGCGGCCGGAGTGAGGCGCCCCGACACGAACTCCCGCCCGGCGACGACGATCCGCTCGTAGACCGCGTGGATGAGTTCGCCCTTCGCCTCCGGGATGTCGGCTTGCTGCCAGGTCTCCGCGAGGGCGCGCAGCCAGGCCACTGCCCGATCCGCGGGCACGCCCATCTGCGCAGTCTCTTCCACCTCAGCCAGTGAGGCTCGGAGTTGCTTCAAGCGAGCGAGGTAGGTCTCGTCGCTGATCCCGCCACCGACGTGCTCGAGCGCCAGCTCCCGCATCTGGCGCTCGATCCGGGATCGGTCGATGGCCACCGGTCTCTTGGTGGAACCGAGGGCAGCCACGACTCGGGCGATGACGCCGTCGTTGAGATCGATGCCGCCGAGCTGAGCAAGGATCGGGAGATCCCAGGCCTCGGCCGGTATGCGGGCCTTGGGACCCCACGCCGGGCATGGCTTGGGGTGGAGCTTTCGGGGCTTTCGGTCGGCCGCGGCGCCGTCGCTGCGGACCCGACGACCGCACACGCAGTGAAGCAGCCCGCCCAAGAGATCGACTCGGTCGCGGCGGCGCGGACCGCTGCCTCGGCACTTGGCCCGCCTGACCTCCTCGACTCTGGCCCACAACTCGTCGGAGACCGGCGGGTTCGAGCGCCAGGGCGCGGGCTTCCGGGTTTCGTTGCGCCCGCGGTGTCTGCGTATCCAGCCGTTGTAGATCGGGTTCATCAAGATGCAGCGGATGCGCGACGCCTCAAGGCCTGTTTCGAGGGCGAGCTGCCGGGCGCTGACCGTGCCCAGGGCATAGCGCTCGAAGAGCCCGACCGCGACCGCGATGCTGGCTGGGTTGATCTCGAGGGTATTGGGCGGCTCGGGCGATCGTCGTAGCCCCAACCCTGCATGGCCGCCCGGATCGTTCTCCTGCTCGAACTTGGCGGCGTAGCCCTCGGTGATCCGCTCCGAGAGCCGTCGGCTGTAACGCTCTGCACTTGCGGACTCGGCCACAAGCTCATCCCAGTCGTGGGGGTCGGAGCTCAGGATGCGCCGGTCGCACATGACCAGGGCGACGCCTGCCGGATGCAGATGGTCTTCGAGCAGCTCAAGGGTCCGGCGCAGGTTGCGCTGCCAGCGATCGCTGTATCCGGCCAGGAGAAGGTCGAACCCTCCTGCCTTGGCCTCGGCGAGCATCTGGGTCATCGTCGCCGAGCGCCAGACCGTGGTGCCGCTGTGGGCCACCTGAAACACCCGGCCTGTATCGATGAGACCGTAACGCTCGATGAAGCGGTCCTGCTGCTCGCGCTGGCTGGCGGGTCCGAACCGGTCGTATTGACCGGCCGTGCTCTCGCGGATCCAGCGGGCGGCCCGCAGGCCCCGGATGTCGTCGAGAGAGCGCGGCAGTTGCTTCATGCCGCCCTGACCTTCCCGCTCTTGCGCATCCGAGGGATGTTCCCTCTGGCGTCAAGCGCCTCGGCGCGCATCTGGTCGGGGCCATCGGGGTATCGGGCGTGCAGGGCCTCGACGTAGCGGGCGAGGGCCAAGACAAGCTGATCGCGATCCGCGGGCAGCACAACCTGGCCGTTCACCTGAGACCTCCGCGGATCGCGAAGTCCAAGTCAGCCTCGCTGCCACGGGCTCCTCGGGGGTGAGCAGGGTGAGCAAAGACGCTGTTTCTGGGTCTCTTTCCAATACACGCGAAGAGGGAACCTGGGAATGGGCACAATGCTCCCCCTGCTCCCCCCTGCCGGCTCATTCGGCGGGCCTCCGCACGATCAGCCCCTCATACACCGGGCTGCCGTGGACTTTGCGCCGGTGCACGGGGAAGCCAAGCCGATCATGGCGCTCGGTGAACGCTCGTCCGAAGACTGGCGCGGCCATGGCCTTGGACCCGATCGAGCCAGCCCAGGCCACGTAGGCCTCGTAGATCTTGGGTCCAGGGGTTGAGGCACCCGCCTGCGAGACGACCCATTCGCGCAGAAACCCACCGATGGGATCCTCATCCTCTTGGTAGGCAGCCGTCTCGCGCGCGACGGCGGTCGGAAACGGGTAGAGGGTCCCGGCGGTCGCATAGGCCACGGCGCCTCGGACAGCCCAGGCGAGGATGCCGCGGGCCTCGCCGGCGAGGACGGCCGCGAGACCCGGATCTTCGGCCGGACCGTCGCTTGCCTCGCCCCGTTTCGCGAACCGCACCGTCCACGGGATCAGCGCGATCCTGCGCCAGAATCCCTCCGACGCATCGTCGGCGGCGGGCAGATGGTTGGTCGCGAGATGGAGGGTATGGCTGGGTGGCCACTCCTCCTGGCGCCCATGTAGCTCGCGACCGGTCATCAGATCGATTGAGGCGAGGCGCTTGAGAACTCCACCCTTGAACTTCGCCCCCTGCTCTGGTTCGCTCGTAAAGGCCAGGCGTGCTCCACGAAGGCGCATGAGATCAGAGGTTGGTGCGCCGGCGGTTCGGTTGGCGTTGAGCAGCGTCTCGACCGCGACTTCGAGGCTGTAGTCGCCTGCCATCTCACGACCGAGGGTCCGGAAGGCCACCGACTTACCGTTGTTGCCCGTGCCGTAATGGACGGCGAGCAGCTCCTTGGACGTGCCGACGAGCGATGCGCCGATCAGCCGGGCGAACCAGCTGATGAGGTCCTCGTCGCCGGCGAAGACCTCCACAAGAAACCGATCCCAGCGCGGGCACGTCGCCCGAGGGTCGTAGTCGAGTCGGGTGGATCGACTGACCATATCCTCTGGTCGTCCCACCCGCAGGGCTCCGGTGCGGAGGTCGACCAGGCCGTTCTCGCAGCCAAGGATCCAAGGATCGGGGTCCCAGGCGTCGCCGGTTGTTGCAACGGGCTTCATCGCCGCAGTGATCCGAAGACCCGCCGCGATCGCGTCGTCGGTTGCGCCCGCAGCCATGATCGCGGCGACCGTCCGCTCGCGCATCTCGCCATCGGCAATTAGGAGCGCTTCGCTGTACCTCTCGCCGAGCGCCGCGAGCCATCGCCTGCGGATCTCCTGGTCCCGATCCGGGCGCCAGCGATGGCCATGCCAGATGAGCCAGATCCGTCGGCCATGGTCGAACCGGACCTCGTCTCCTCTCCGTTGGGCGAAGTGGTAGGCGGCGAGCGATTGACGGCTCAGATGATCGATCTGGCCGACAGTTCCCTCCGCAGGTTCCTCTTCGGCACCAGAACCCTCATCCTCAGGGTCGGGCAGCGGGCCGCCCTCGCCCTGGCCAGCCCGAGCCTGGGTTTGCTCACCTGGTGGTTTGCGCCCGATCGAGGCCGCGATCGTTTGGACCTCGTCTTCGTCCAAGGGTGGTCGGCACTGCAGCCGGTTGGCCTCGAGGAGCGCAGCGAGGATGACCGGCGCTGACGCCCCACGGCGGCGCATCGAGCCCGCGAGTGAGGCAAGGGTTGCATTGCGCTGACCCTCGATGATCACATCGGGGATCGGACGCGCAGCGCCAACCCGGTCGAGGCCCCGACCGTCTCCCACGAGATCGCAAATCCAGGCTGGAGCCTCGGCGATACCTTCCTCGGGCTCGCGGAGCCAGCGGTACTGGCGGCCACTATGGTGCAGCGAGGGGGGCGCGACGAGATAGCTGCCCGGGCCTCGCAGGTCGACCTTTGGGAGGATGGCGACCTTGGGTCCTATCTGTTCGGCCGTCCGATACAAGTAGTGACGGCCGCGCCCAGTTTCGACGGTGGCGGTCTCTGGTAGGGCGTAACCGCGGGCCCGGAGGGCATCCACGCCTTCGGGCCCGTCGATGTCGACTGCGACGATGCCAAAGGGCATCGCGATCCCGACGTTCGCGTCGGGCCACATTGCCCACCACGCACGTATCTGATCGATGTCGGTGGTCGCATCGAGTAGGCCGCTCCTCGTCCGCGGGTGCTTGCCCTGTGCCGAGCACTCGGGGCGGCGGCAATCACAGACGCCGTCGACCGGCGTGTGCAGGGGGATTACCGCCCAGCCCGCGGCTGCCATTGTCAGAGCGCCCTCGAGAAGGGCGGGCAGCGAGTTCATCCAGGGAAGCGCCTGCCGCTCATTCCTGGATGGTAGCGGGCCTGCCACAGCGAAGGCCACAAACCGCTACCATTGGCGGTCACATTTGCGCGGGAGGCGGGTTGATGGAGTGGCGGCCGAAACCTGCGATGTCGTTCGGCAAGCCTGGCGATCCGGCCAGCTTCGGCGTCGTGTTCCCGTTCTCGTGGCGTCACGGCGCAATCGCTGGGCAGGGCTATGTGATCTACCGAGGGTTGGGCGGTCGGGTTGAGCCGGTCGGGCTCTCGATCGGCGATCCGGGTACGGGAGGAGCGGTCATTCCTAACGGGCCCCAGCCGCGTGTCACGACGACGATCCTTCGGCTCTTGCCTCTCGGAGCGATCGTTGCGGCTGGCGGAAAGGAGGCAGCCGCGTTGAGGGACGCTGTTCTCGCCGCCCAATCCTTGACGATGGCTCTGCCGCTGACGCCCGGGGAGGTGGCAGAGGCCAAGGAGAAGGGCATCCCCCTTCTGCATCTCCAAGGGTTCACCATGATGAACGAGGCGGAGGCTGCGGATGCTGTGGCTGCCATGGCTGAATTTGCGGCCCTGTTCTCGGTTGGACCGGGCACTAGGCGGACCGGTCCGAAGGCGCGCCCCGATAGCCACTACCGAGCGGTCGCCGCGATCTACTCTCAAGCCGATCGTAAAGGCCGCAACCCGGTCCAGGCAGTCCGGGAAATGTACCGCGAGGCGACCGGCGTTCTTGTACCTCGCTCGACCGCCTCGCGCTGGGTGCGCCGGGCCGAGAAGAAGGGCTTCCTTGGGCCAGCGCCCGGTCCCGGCAGGATCGGCCGCGCTCTCCCCGAGCCCCCCGACGGGGACGGTTAGGGCCTCGGATTCCAAGGGCACCTTCCGGCCCCGGTGGTCTGTCACGCCTCTTTGGGCCTCCCGCCTGTGCGGGCCGCGACTACTGTCGCTGGCGCTCGGAGGATCGCAGGCGGGATGGGTGGTCGTATCTGGGTGACCTAGTTTCGAGCCCCGGTTCCTTTGCTGCGACGCGGACGACCGCCCCGAAGGCGACCGCTGTAGGCATCGACGAGTTCGCTTGCAAGGGACGCCGCTGCGCGGCGGAGCTTGGGCGGCACTCGGTCCCAATGGACAGTGACGCTCACCGGCTGCACGCTCTCATCCACGACCACGCTGCCTCTTAGGGCCTCGAGGGTGGCCGTACCACGGGCCCAGTAAGGCAGGATCTGGTTGATACCGTCAGCTCGGCGGGTCCCATCACTCCGACGAGTGCCGAGCACTAGTTCTTCGACCAGTAGGTCATTGCCCTTCCGATAGGCGGCGAGCACGTCCGCCATGCGCTCGAGGCCAATTGCGGCCTTGATCCGAAGCGTTCGAGGCAGATCCGCGTCCTGAGCCACCCGCTCGAGATCAGCGATGAGGTGTAGCAGGGGCTCTTCGTCACGCACGGCTGTTTGAGCCTACATCGAGGGACAGCCACCTTCTCGTGGCCGGCCCCGGCTACGAGATCAGGACGCCTGCGGCAGCGCCCTCACCGGGTCGCTCACCGTCGTACGGCTTGGGCCTGGTCGGAGCCCGACCAGAAATGCAACCTAATCTTGAGGGCCCGGACTCCACGTACAGGTCCAGACTACCGATATCGTGGCCGCCCCCTCCCCCAAGGGCGGTCGTCTCCTCTGAGCCCGTCACCTGCTCCCTCGGGCGGCGGGGCTCTTCTGTTGCTAGACCCCGATGGCCTCGGCGACGTCGCGCCACGCCCGATCCTCTTGGCCTTCTAAGCGGCGCAAGTACACCGTCGTGACCGCGAGTGAGCTGTGGTCGAGGAATGCGCTCACGTCCTCGATCGACTCCCCGGCATCCCGCCGAAGCTTGGCGGCGGTGTGACGCAGGACGTGGATGCCAGTTGGTGCCAGGCCAGCGAGTCGTAGGTAGCGGCGGAAGCGGGCGTAGAACGTCCCGCTCGTGACGCCAGAGGGTCGCGCCGCGGCCTGCCAGAGGGACTCGTCGGGGGACATCGAGGTCAGCTCCTTGCCGACGTCCGCGAGCGTGGTGCAGATGGCCTCATAGGCAGGGTGAGGGAGTTCCCGGCGACCTCGCTTGCCGCCCTTGCCCCGATAGGAGTAGAAGCAGGTCTCGCCCTCGAGGCTGAGATCACCTGCCCGTAGGTCGATGACCTCCGAGCGGCGGCGGCCGGTTAGAACAAGCGTGAGCAGGATCGCTCGGTCGCGTCGACCGGCCACCGTGTCGGGAACAACCGCCAGGAGCCGTCGCACCTCGTCGGCGCCGTATCCCCGTGCAACAGACTGAACACTCCGCGGCCGCTCGACGGCATCGCATGGGTTGGAGATGACCAGCCCCATCCTGATCAGGAAGCGGTAGAAGGATGACAGGCAGGCGATCCGGGCTCCGACTGTCGTCGAAGAAGGCGTCCGC
>Ga0187865_1002874_pt1 | contig 15214 bp, 12 predicted proteins | sample June2016WEW_11_1_2_FD_132989 | JGI IMG/M metagenome (GOLD analysis project Ga0187865, IMG submission 132989) | Peatland microbial communities from SPRUCE experiment site at the Marcell Experimental Forest, Minnesota, USA - June2016WEW_11_100 | ecosystem: Environmental > Terrestrial > Soil >...
CAAGGAAAATATCCAAAAACTGTGGCACCACATTTTGGAGCTTTTTCAGAATTTTCAAAGAACAATCTGAGTAGTTATACGAGCTTATAAAAACCGGCCACAAACAAACTGTAGAAGATCAGCTTTAATGATTCTTCCATCAGTATATCTAGCGACAATCTTGATCGGATCCATTTGCTCTTAGCCCTGCGGTTAATAATCGGTGAATCAAAGATCTTCCATCTTTCTTTGAACCGGAAAACGAATTGGGTTTCGTTTTTGATTGACCAGATCTGTGAACTCTTCTTCTCCCAATATTTTATAAAGATTCTTCCAATCAGCTTTTTTATCGGCCGAAGTTCTTAAAATCTAAAGAGGATTCTCTCCACTGCCCTTCCTCCATACCCCCATTTATACATGAAAGATCAATCCCATTTTGATAGGGGGGCTGTCTCCAGTCGAGGGGAGCTTGGTCGGATTAAATATCGGAGAGGGTAAGGGCGGTAAAAAAGCTTTTCGGTTTTGGAATTCTGTCCCGGTAAGGTCCCCCGCAGACCCTCGAGTTAAAACTCTGGAAGACCCCTGTGATAAATTTGTGATAGAATTAAATAGAAAAGAGCGAAAAAGATAGAATAAACGGGAATAGACAGAAATCAGATGAAATGGAATTGATCAAACATCTTTATTGGGTTACGGGAAAACCAAACCAATATCAACGGGTTAGAAATTATGCTGAATTGGGTATGGCTTCGGAGGAGTTATCCGATGAAGGGCGGGTTATTGATCGTCTTATTAATGGCAGGGTTGATGGCTTCCTGCGCTCCTTTTTCCAGGCAGATCATGAGCCAAGTTGATGAAACCCTGACTTATCAGGTCGTTCAGAAGGGCCCCGACAGGTATGTGGGCAAGAATGTGTTATGGGGTGGAGTGATTGCTGAAATCACCAACAAGCAGAATGAGACGGACCTCAAGGTCAGGGAGACAGAGCTGGATATAGAAAAAAGACCTAAAAATCCGGACCGCTCCGCAGGACGTTTTATCGTTCGATATGCCGGGTTTCTAGACCCCGCAATCTTTCAACCGGGACGGGAAATCACCGTCGCCGGTGAAGTGGTCGGAAAAGAGGTTCTTCCTCTGGAAAAAATTCTGTATCCCTACCCGGTCATTCTGGCTAAAGAAATTCACCTGTGGGAGAAACTGCTACCCGTACGGCCGTACTATCCCTACTACTGGGATCCTTTTGGGGGTCCTTACGGTTACCCATACAGGTGGTATCGGCCTTATTATTATTGGTGGTGAGGTTCTATCTTACTCCTCGTAAACTAAAACCCGGATCAACCCAATCGAAGTGCCGGTGTTGTCCGTCGTAGTAGTATCGCTGACCGATATCACTTTTTTCGCTTTCTTTTGTCTTATAAACTGGTTCACCTGGTCGTCCAGGGCTGCCAACTCTCTCATGGTCTCAAAAATCTTCAATTCACTGGTGAAGGTCTTTACCTGGAAGCCTTTCTTCTCCGCCATTTTAGTCTCCTTTCTCAAATAGATTATGGGTCTTGAGTTGTAAGAGCCGGATTCCTGTAATTGAGTTCGGAGTAATCTAGTTCGGAGATTCAATAGATCCAAACTGCAAATTTTCGACCTATAACTTGAAACCTGAAACTCGAAATTCAACCGTGGCTTTTCTAATTTGGTTTAAACCCTTCCACCAAACCATCCATGTGTTCCCCTTTCTGCAGGAGATGGATACGGGCGAATCCCGCCTGGGACAGGCTGGACTGAATCTCTTCATAGGTATAAGTATTTCCTCCGGAGGTTCCCACGAGCATGTTTACGGCAAATACGGCCCCATCTTTTGGCCGGGTCCGATCAGCCTCCATGACGTGATCCCGGATGATGATTCGTCCTCCGGGGTTCAGAGATCGGAATACCTTACGATAGAGGTCTAAGTTTTGGGCCGGGCTGTTCTGGTGAATAATGGCAGAGATGAAGGCCAGGTCGTGGCCGGGAGGAAACTCATCCCGATAGAAATCTCCTCCCACCAGTCTAACCCGGTCGAGCGCCCCTGCTTCACCTAGGCGCTTGCGAGCCATCTCCAGCACTTCGGGTTTGTCGAAGAGAGCCGCTTTCATCTGCGGCGCGGCTTGAAGAAAGGCCAACGTGTAAGTCCCGGAGGCGCCCCCCACATCAAGCAGAGTCTTCGCCCGGCCAGGGTTGACCGCGGTGACAATGGCAGGAGCTAACTTAGCCGCGATGGCATGCATGGCGCCGATGAAATCCCGGAGTTCTTCTTCCTTTTTCTCCTGAGGAGAAGCGGCTTCGGTAAGGCAAGCAGAAGGACAGACAATTTTGGTCAGGTCCGACCACCTCTGCCAGAGATGAGCCATGTGGTGGACCATGGGCAGGACCGAATCGGGAGAATTCTTGGAGAGAAAAGAGGAGATCGGGGGCGGGCAATAATATTTTCCCGCCTGCTTGACCAGAAGATCCATCGCGGTCAAAGCATCCAGAAGGACGGTCAACCCACGAAGATCTCCTTTGATTCTCATCGTGATTTCCTCAGCCGAAAGAGGTTCGGAGGCTAAAAGGGTGAATAGATTCAACTCGGCAGCGGTAAGGAAGATCCGGGTCTCCATAAAATTTCGAGCCAGTTCCAGGATCGTGTTGGGAGTGATTGGATTCATAATCTACCTCTTTTTGAATTTAACGCAAAGCAGGCGGGGCGGCAGAGCTGCAACCAAAAAAAAGTATTTCTTAAGAGCGATTGCGATCCAGAAATCCTCCCTGCCCCCCTTCACTCTTCCCCTCCCCCCAACCGGGAGAGAGGGCCTGGCGAGGGGAATATTTATTTCTTGGATTTGGCCAGCCAGAGCTGACGGGTGAGCTGCATATGTCCGACATGCTGGCCCGTATGTTCGATGACATGCAGGATCGACCACCGGACCGTTACCATGCGATCCCGAAATTTGCGTTCTTCCCCCAGTTGGCCCTCGGTCAAAGGGGACAAGACTTCCTCTGCGCTCTTAGCAGCTGCGTCCACCTTTGCCTTTAGCACAGAAGCATTCATTCCCCGGGTAACAAATTCCGCCTCCCGGTCCCGCTGGATGGGCTGACGGCCGATGATTTCTTTCATAAAGAATATTTCTGATCCCGCGAGATGGGTAACGATCGCGGCCAGGGAATTGGTCTCCAGTTCTCCTTCTTCCTGGATGGGGCGCCAATCCAGAGCTTCCTGCGGTAACCCTTCCAGTAGGTTCTTGACCTGATCCTGTAATTCGCGAAGCGTGGTCAAATACCCTTGAATCTCTTTGATCATTTCTTTTTCCTCCTTCCAGAGAGTTTTATACTTTTTCAGCGATCCTTTAGTATACTATGAGCCTTTTTCAAACCAGTTGGGATAGGGACCCCATAGGGGCATTTTTCCAGACAGGTCTGACAGTCGGAACATGCCTGAGCATTGGAGGACAAAGAGGCATACTGAGTTCTGGCCCAATCCGCTAGGCCATATTGGCGATAGTAACTTTCATAGCGGAAAACATCGGGTATGGGAATTCCCTCCGGGCAAGGAAGGCAATAGCCGCAATTCCGACAAAAGCCCTTTCCCGCTTCGGCGGCAATTTCCATGAAACTTTTAATCTCTCCTGCAGAAAGCTTCCTCGGATTCTTCCCCACCCGCAAGTTTTCTTCCAATTCATCCAGAGCCATCATGCCTGGAATGGCACAGGTGATGTGAGAGTTGGCGAGAACGTATCGGAGGGCGACCTGAGCGGGTGATTCCCCTCGGAAAGAGGGTCTGTCCCAACCTCTGGGAGGAATATTACCCAGCCTTCCCCCGGCCAGGGGTTTCATGCCTATCAGCCCGACTCCCCTGGCGGTAGCCAGGGGGAGAAGATCCGCCGTCAGCCGGTCCTCGTCAAGGGCACTGTAAGCCACCATCAGTGCGGAGAAGACGCCGGATTCTATGGCCCGCTTCATCATGGAAAGGGAACCATGAATGCTAATCCCGATCTGGGAGACCTTTCCTTCTTTCTGGGCTTTCTTCAGCACTTCCAGTCCGCCGCTGCCGAATATTCTTTCATATTCCCCGCCGCGAACGTCATGAAAAAAAACGAGATCGATCCACTCCGTCCGCAGGCGGCGCAGGCACCGCTCAAGTTTGGCCCGAACCCCCGGCCCATCCCTTTCATCCACCTTAGTGGAAAGATAAAATTCTTTGCGTCTTTTCTTCAGAGCCTGACCGATTTTTTCTTCACTGTCCCCGTAACAGTCTGCTGTATCAATGAAATTAATTCCGGAATCCAGGGCCCGGTTTAAAAGGGTTTCGCATTCCTGTAACCCGATTCGCGGGAGCTTGATGCCCCCGAACCCGATCACGGATATGGCCCATCCGGTCCCTCCTAAAACTCTTTTTTCCATCAAAAGATTCTCCCGAACATTATTTATTATACTATATCTTTTCTCAGCGTTCTCCGGGCCCTCTGCGGTAAGAAATTCATTTTTCTCCTCGTAATCGATTCACCAGGATATGGGCCTGGCGAAGCGGTTCTGGGATTCGGTAACCCCGGCAGAGGGAGAGTATGATTTTTACGCTGGTCGCCAGGTCCATCTTATGCCCGGGGGAGACATAGACGGGTTTGACTCCAGTCCGGGTTCGCACGATCATGCCCAGGGGTCGACCCTCCTCAATCAATGGGGCCGCGCTTCCTTTATCCAGAGATGGCTCTGCCTCAGCTCCGTACAAGCGGCTCTTGGCGCATCCGATCGAGGGGAGGTCCAGGAGCAGGCCGATATGAGCAGCGATCCCCTGGCCGTCGACCAAAATCAAATCCGGCTTCGTCTTCAGTTTGGAAAAGGCCTTTATCAAAATCGGTGCTTCCCGGAACGTGAGGAGACTGGGGATGTAGGGAAACGAGGCCTGCCCTTTAACCATGGCGCTTTCTAGGAGAGTCAAATCGGGATAGGAGAAGAGGAGAAAGGCAGCGTATATCCGGTCATCCGTATGGCTGTAAGAGACATCCCCGGCACCGATTTTTTCCCAAGGAATTTTAGGTGGCGTGAGGATTAGTTTCTTACGCAGCCCCTCTTGGATCTGGATAGCCTCCCGGGGGCTGACGTTCCAGGGATGGGAAAGAGCCGTTCCTCGACCCTCGTTCCTCGATGCTCGTTTCAGTCGTTACTCCCCGGCTTGTAGATGAAGCGGTCTAAGAGTTTATAGTAGGAAGTCCACCGGGAAGGGCTGCTCTTTTCCTTTTCAATCCAGGCCATAACGGCGTTGACCTTGGCATCCATATCATCGATATGATGCAGCAATACCGCCTCCAGGGTCATGGGCAGTTTGGGAGACCCGAATTCGTATTCGCCATGATGGCTGAGGATCAAATGTTTGAGGAGAAGAGCCAGGTTTTGGGGAAAGTCCGGTATGGTTCTTATTTTTTCATCGACCATCTCCACGGTGAGAATAATGTGCCCCAGGAGTCGGCCCCGGTCCGTGTAATCAAAGGTCCGTTCAAAAGAGAGTTCCGAAATTTTTCCCATATCGTGAAAGATAGTCCCGGTCAGGAGAAGATCCTGGTCTATTCCCGGGTACCTGGGACTGATGAGGAGAACCAGTTGCACCAGGGAAAGGGTGTGTTCCAGGAGACCTCCGAGGAAAACGTGATGGACAGCCTTGGCGGCCGGGGCCATCTTGAACTTTTGGGCCCACTGCTCATCCTGGAAAAAAGCCGCCAGAAGCTTTTGGAGAAAAGGTTGACGGACTCTGGAGGCGATCGTTTTCAACTCGGTGAACATACTTTCAACGCCCTTTAAGGTTTTCGGAAGGAAGTCCTCCAGCTGCACTTCGTTCTCGGCACATTTCTTCAATCTGGAAATACGGAGTTGTAACATCCCCTGGAATTCATCGACCTCCGCCCTCACTTTGATAAAATCGTCCCTTTCGAACAGGGAAGCAAAATCTAAGGCGTTATCCCAGATCCTCCCCTCCAGCTCACCGGTGCGGTCCGCCAGTCGGATTGAAAGGTAGGGAAGACCGGCCTTGGTTTTGGTCAGGACCTTTTCTTTGACCAGGAAAATGCTTTCCACGGTCTGTCCTTTGCTGAGCTGATTGATAAACGCTTTTTCCATAAGTCCTCCTAGCAAAAGGTTCGAGGTACGAGGAGCGAGGTTCGAGGAATAACAAAAATCCCCGGACTTTTTCCTCGTTCCTCGAACCTCGATCCTTTATCCTTATTCTAGCTGTTTCATTAGGGCTTCTGCCGCCTTGATTCCATCAAGGGCAGAGCTGATAATACCTCCCGCATACCCGGAGCCTTCGCCAATGGGAATAAGGCCGCGAACACTCTGGGAATGATAGTCATCTCTCCGCAGAATCCGAACCGGAGCGGATGTTCGGGTCTCAACTCCGATCAGGGTTGCTTCGGATGAAGAAAAACCGGGCATTTTACGGCTGAAAAAAGGGATCGCCTCTCGAAGACTTTCGGCGACAAAATCCGGAAGACACTCATCCAGCTGAACCGGAGTAATGCCGGGCCTGAAACTGGTTTCCCTTGAGGATATAGGTCCCCGGCCTTGCAGAAAATCGAGCAGCCCCTGGGCCGGGGCTTTGAAATTCCCTCCTCCCAACCGGAAGGCCTTCTCTTCCCACCGTCGCTGGAACTCCATGCCGGCTAACGCATCCTTCCCTCCCCAATCCTCCTTCCCCACGCTGACTACTAAGGCACTATTTGCCCAGCGAGAGTCTCTCCGAAAAAAGCTCATTCCGTTGGTGACCAGGGCTTCCTTTTCGGAACTGGCCCCGATTACGGACCCGCCCGGGCACATGCAAAATGAGTAGACCGCACGATCTTTTGAACTGCGGTGAGTCAACTGGTATTCCGCAGGAGGTAACCGGGGATGCCCGGCTGAAGGTCCATACTGGATGCGATCGATGAGCCTCTGGGGGTGTTCCACCCGGAGTCCGATAGCGAAGGGCTTGGGCTCTAACGCTACCTCCGCATTGCGAAGCATCCGGTAGCTGTCTCGGGCGCTGTGACCGAGAGCCAGAAAGAGAATTGGGGCATCGAGCTCTTCTTCTTCGTTTATGACGACTCCTCGCAATTTGCTCTGGGCAATTTTCAGGCCCGTCACCTTGGTCTGAAATTTGAACTCTACCCCCTTTTCCTGAAGAAAATGGCGCATCGCCATCACGATCTTGCGGAGCCTATCCGTTCCTATGTGGGGTCTCTGCTGATAAAGAATTTCCGAAGGGGCTCCGAAGCGACAGAAGGTTTCCAATATGCTCGAGATGCGGGGGTCGTTGAGGCGAGTATAAAGTTTTCCGTCGGAGAAAGTTCCGGCCCCTCCTTCTCCGAATTGGACATTACTCTCCTCTTCCAGCGTTCCCTCTTTCCAAGACCGCTCTACGTCTTTGACCCGCTGGAGCACCTCTTTCCCTCTCTCCAGGACCAGTGGAGGAATGCCTCCTTCGACTAATTTGAGAGCTGCGAAGAGACCGGCAGGGCCAGTGCCCACGATCAAAGGGCGATGTTCTAGCTTCTTTTTAATTAGAGGAGTAACTTGGACGAGTCGGGGAAGGACCGATTGGATCTTAAGGCCGTATGGGGGGGGCTGGACGACTTTTTTTTCTTCTTCAGGGGGTAAAGAAAGTTCGATGGTGTAAACAAAATGTATCCGGTTCTTCCTCCGGGCATCGAGTGATTTCTTGACGATTTTGAATTCCCGAATCTGCTCGGGTAAAATTTGGAGAGCTTGGGCCGCTTTTGGACGGAGGGCTGCTTCTTCTTCCTGCAGAGATAAAGGGATATTTAGAATTTGGATGGCCATTTGATATCAGGGTTCGCTTACGAGAAAAGGGATAACCCGATGGTCTTGCACAAAAGGAAAAGGGATAAAATCGATTTCCAACAGAGATTAGAACGTTTGAAATCCAATGTAACATATTCCTTTCATGGGTTCCAACGCAAAAAGATTGGTGGCCCTGGGATGTCCCCGGAGGGATCTTTCAGAACAGATGGGCCGCCCACCCCCAGTTTTCCCATTGACAGTGGCCCAGAGTAAGCGAGGGGAAGGGCCTTCACGCACCCTGAACAAGGGAGTTGCTCTCCTCTGGTTAACAGGCGGGCTTCTCTCTCTTTGCTGGCTTATGCCAAACTCGCCGCCATCCCATTGCGGAACCCAAGCCATCACTCCATGGCAAGGAGATTGCCGCCCGATTCAGCGTGCGTGAAGGCCCTTCCCCTCGCTTTGGCTCTTCTCCTCCACCTTTGTTGGGGCCCGGGAGCCAGGACGATTCGCGCCGGTAGCATCGGCTGGGATATTGGCTGGGATATTATTTGGAAAGTCGAATGTCTTTCTCATCCGCCGGAGGGGGCGGGGTGTTTCTTCCCGCTTTATCCACGGAGAGATCAGCGCCTCATGGTGCCAAGCGAATCGTCCTGGCTCCCGGGCCTTGGCAAAGCAGTATGAAGAAACTGGGGATGGGCAAGGAATAGATGGAAGTTGACATAGGTACACCCCTCAAGTAAAGTTACTTGGAGGCCCGCGCCGGATGAAAATTTTGCCAAAAGTCGTGATTCTGGGAATATTCCTTCTCCTTCCTTCCTGCCTGAACTGGTTTTTGGAGAAGCCGACCTTTGCCCTGAAGGAGGTTGCGATTACCCGGATCACCTTCACCGACATCAACTTCCTCTTCGGGATTGAGGTGCAAAATCCCAATTCATTCGATTTGACCTTGCGGGCCCTGGAGTACACGGTCTATTTCAACGATCGGGAGGTGGGTAGGGGGCGTCTGGAGAAGGAAGCCCGGATAACCAAAGCTTCTTCGACCCTGGTTCAGGTTCCCCTGCAGGCCGACTTCAAAAGCCTGGGAGACCCGGTGGGATTGATTATGGCCGGCAAAGATCTGAACTATAAGATTGAAGGGGCGGCTGTTCTCAAAGCGAGCCTGGGCAGCACCACCCTCCCGTTCTCCAAAAGCGGAGAAATAAAAATCAAAAGATAGGGGCGAGGCGCGAGGAAAATTAATCCAATTTTTTTCCTCGGTCCTCGAACCTTCATCCTTGTTCCTGATCTCTTTATCCTTGAATCTTCAAGCCTTTTTCCTGATAGTACTTGATCGCTCTGGGATGGTAGGGAATGGGCGATCCGACGACCGCGGATTGGGGGGAGATTTTTTCAGCCTCCTTGTGAACGATAACCAATTCCGGCGTGTACTCCATAATCGCCTTGACTACCGAGTAGGCGGTCCTTTCCTCAAGCTTCGGATTACAGATCAGCAGGTTGGAAACACACACCACCGGCACATCGTAATCGATCCCCTTGTAGGTTCCTTTGGGGATCGTGAGCGGGAAGTAAACGGGGCCGAATTTTTGCCGCATAATCGGTATCCCTTTTTCGTGGGAGAGAAGCCGCACATTCATACCCGGGGTATGCACTAGATCCATAACGACAGGCATGGGAATTCCGGCCATCCAGAAGAAGGCGTCGATCTTGCGGTCCTTGAGGGCCCCGGCGGATTCCGATGGGCCGAGCCGCTCCCGCTTTATATCTTTTTCCATGATCCCGTGGGCTTCCAGAAGACGGAGGCTGATGATCTCCGAACCGCTTCCCGGAGAACCGGTGGAGACACGCTTACCTTTCAGGTCAAAAAAGGTATTGATCCCTCTCCCCTCGGCCGCGACCGTATGCAAATAATTATTGTAGATGACAAAAAGGGTCTGAATGGATCCTTGGCCCAAATCTTTGAAACGTCCCGCTCCAGAAAAGGCGTCGAAGGCGATATCCGCCATGGTCATGGCCATATCCGTCTTTCCCATATGGACGAGGCGGCAATTATCCACCGAGCCCTGGGTTAATTCGGAAGCAACTTCCGTATTCGGAAGATGCTTGGAGATGATACTAGCCATTCCCGCGCCCAGGATATAGTAGACCCCTCCAACCGGGCCCGTGGCCAAAGACATCCGTTTGGTCTCCCCCCGGGCCACCAGCGAAAAGGCCTGGCTGAGCAGAAGACTTCCGGTGCTTGCCCCCATGATCCTTAAAAATTGCCGTCGATCCATATCCTTCTCCTTTCATAAAATAATGTCCCAAGGCATAAGGCGCAGGATGTTAGGCCAAAAGATTAAGGCGCGAGGTTCGAGGAGCGATGATCGAGGTAGAAAAAGCCTGGTTCCTCGATCCTCGGTACTCAAACCTCGTGCCTGTTTTTAAAAAAGGGCGTCGACGAAGTCTCGGGCGTCGAACTCCCGAAGATCGTCTACCTTTTCGCCGATTCCAATAAAGCGGATGGGGATTTTCAATTCATCGGAGATGCTGATCAGGATCCCGCCTTTCGCTGTGCCGTCCAGTTTCGTCAGGACAATGCCGGTCACGCCCAGTTCCTTATCAAACATCTTAGCCTGGGAGATGGCATTCTGCCCTGTCGTGGCATCCAGGACCAGTAGAATTTCGTGGGGAGAGTTGGGAAGTTCCCGGGCCATGACCCGCTTGATCTTCTTCAATTCCTCCATGAGATTGACTTTGGTATGAAGCCGGCCGGCCGTGTCCACGATAATAACATCGGAACCCCGCGCTTTCCCTGCCTTCAGGGCATCGAAGACTACGGCCGAGGGGTCAGAACCGCTCTTGTGTTTGATCACTTCACATCCCACCCTCTGCGCCCAGACCTCCAGTTGTTCAATGGCCGCCGCCCGGAAGGTATCCGCCGCCGCAAGGAGAACGGACTTTCCCTGTCCTTTGAGCTTCTGGGCTATCTTGCTGATCGTTGTTGTTTTGCCCGTTCCATTGACGCCGATGACCATGATGACGAAGGGCCGGACTGCAGAAGTATCCAGGGCTTTCTCCTGCCGATTCAGGATGAGGAACATTTGTTCCTGCAGGGCTTTTTTCAGCTGGTCGGCATCTTCCAGCTCCTTACGCTTGACTTTTTCGGTTACTTGGTTCAGCAGTTGATGGGTGGTCTTTACGCCGATGTCGCTGGTGATGAGAATTTCTTCCAGCTCGTCCAGGAGGGAATCGTCAATCTTTCTTTTTCCAGCGACGAGCTGGTCGATCTTGCTCACCATGCTCTGGTGAGTCTTGAGCAGGCCCTCCTTCAACCGCTGGAAAAATCCCCTTTTTTCTTCAGCCATAGAAACTCCAAAAGCGGCGTATGGCGCAGGGCGTAAGGCATACGGAATAAGGGGAAAGAATCTTTATTTTTTGCCTTGCACCCTAAGCCTTGGGCCCTACACCGATTTTTTAATTGAGTCTTACCGACACCACCTTCGACGTACCGGGCTCTTCCATGGTGATCCCGTATAGGGTGTCGGCAATCTCCATGGTTCGTTTGTTGTGGGTGACGAGGACGACCTGGAATTTTTGGGCGAGATCCTGGATCATGTTATTGAATCTTCCGATGTTGGCGTCATCCAAGGGAGCATCGACCTCATCCATCATGCAGAAGGGGCTGGGGTTGATCAAAAAGAGGGAAAAGATGAGCGCCACCGAAGTCAGAGCCTTTTCGCCGCCGGATAGAAGACTTACGTTCTGCAGTTTCTTTCCCGGCGGCTGAGCAATAATGTCCACCCCGGTCTCCAGGAGGTTGGACTCATCGGTAAGAACCAGCTCGGCCCGGCCCCCGCCAAAGAGGTGAGTAAAGATTTCCTTGAATTTGTTGTTGACCGCTTCAAAGGTTGCGGCAAATCGCTTACGGGAGGTGCGGTTGATCTTCTTGATGGCCTGATCCAGGGCTTCCAAGGATTGGACCAAATCGGCTTCCTGCTCGGTCAGAAAATCCAGCCGGATCCTGCATTCCTCGTATTCCTGAATGGCCAGAAGGTTCACCTCCCCCATAGATTCGATCAGCGATTTCAATTCGGCGAGGCGGGCTTCTACTTCCGGTGCGAAGTAATCCTGATCATCCTGCCGGGCCAGGAAGGCTTCGGTGGTGATGCGGTGCTTCTCTTCTACGCCGGAAAGGAGATGTTTCAGGTTGAGGTCCGTCTCCATGAGTTTCAGAGAAAGGGTGTTCCTTTGCTCCTGGAGGGCGTGGAGAGTTTCCCGGCGCTCCTTCCAGAGGGATTCGGATTTTTCCAGCTTCTCCCGCTCTGTCAGAAGAGCTTCTCTCTTCTCACTCAGGCGAGACTGCAATTCCTGATGTTCCCCTAGGAGACGTTGGAGGTCGATCTCGGCATCCCGCCGCCGTTCTTCCGCTTCCCGCATCTGGCGAAGACACTCCTGAACTTCCTCGCGGCGGCGGGAGAGGAGGGATTCATTTTCCTGAAGTGCCTGCCGAACCCTCTCCAGGTTCTGATCGATGCTCTGCTTCTTTTCCTGGAGGGCGACCAGGCGCAACTTGGCTTCGGTAACTTCGACCTGAAGTCCCTCGATCTCTTCTTTCAGAGTTTGCAGGTCCTTTTCCCGGCGAATCAGGCCTTCTTCCCGGTTTTGTTTCTCCTGTTCCGCTTCCTGGAGGGCTAATTCATTCTTCCCCGCCTGTTCCTGGATTTCTACCCGCTCCTCGGCGAACTGGCTTTCTTCGAACTGGAGGGTTTCAATCTGTTGCTGCCAGCGCTTCAGTTCGAGCTGCCCCTGATCCAGTTCTTTCGTTTCGCTGACGATACGCAATTCCTCCTGGTGGAGGGACTGGATGAGCCCTTCGAGGGAAGTTTCGAGGCTTTTGATCTCCCCCAGGAGCTCCTCCTGCCTCCCTTCCAGAGAAGCGATTTCCGGGCGCAGTTCCTCGGTGCTATGAGTCAATTCCCGGATTTCCCTCTTCCGGTGAAAAGTTCCGGAAGCGACCTGCTCTTTGCTCCCCCCCGTAACCACGCCGGAAGGATGGAGTACTTCTCCGTCGAGGGTGACCAGAGTTTTCCATATGGAATCACGGTTCCAGAGATCTATGGCCTGCCGCAGGTCGGGGACAATCCAGACATCCCCGAACAGGTGCTGGGCCAGGTGGGTGAACTCTTCCTTCACTTTGATCACGTCTAAAAGAGGGATCACCATTCCGTCGGGGGAAACAGTGGAAGAGAAGAGAGGATTCTGTTTTACGTGGAGGGGAATAAAGCTGGAACGGCCCGACCCGTGGGCCTTCAGGTATTCGATGGCCTTGAGGCTTTCCTCGTGATTCTGGACGATGAAGTGCTGTAATTTTTCTCCCAGGACCGACTCCACCACGCATTCGTATTTGGGGTCGGTTTCGATGATGTCCTCCACCAGCCCCCAGATGCCGTTCTGGTCTGTGCCCTGGGCCTGGCGCTTCAGAAGGATGGCCCGGACCCCCTCCTGGTAACCTTCGAAATTTTTCTGCAATTCCAGCAGGGAGTTCAGGCGGGAGCTCTCCCGATTCAGGCGTTCCCGCTGCTGGGCGAGCCCTTCCTGTAGGGCGGCAAGAGAAGATTGCAGTTCTTTGAGGTGGAGAGTCTTTCGTTCCCGCTCTTCCTCAATCTGGCTCCGGGCGTTGCGACGGTCGGTCAGCTTAAGGGCTTGCTGAACCATGAGGGTCCGGAGTTCCTCCGCTTTCCTCTGCGACTCCTGTCTCTCCTGGGCGATCTTTTCCATCCTGTGGAAAAGTTCTTCCGATTGGCGGTTCAGGCTCAGGAGTTGATTCCTCAGCTGAGCCAGTCGGGTGAGCAGGTCCACCAGGGTGTTCTTCTCCTGGGAGAGAGCTTGTTCGTGGCCGGCAAGCTGGAGTTTTTTGTCAGAGAAGATCTTTTCCTTTTCGGATAGAAAGTCAGCGTCGAGGACGATTTTCTGCTGGAGGTTGTTCAAGGATTCATCATATCCCTGGATTTCCCGATGGGCATCTTCTTTCTGCTGGCTGAGCTTACCGATCTCCTCCTCTGCCCGGGAGGCTTGCTTCTGGAGGTTTTCCCCGTCCCGGGAGGAAAGCTCGATTTGATTTTCCCGGGTTTTTATGGCCCCTTCATTTTCAGACAGCCTTTCTTGATGGGCAGTCAGGTCCCGTTCCAGGTCGAGCAGGTTGACTTTGATCCGTTCCACAGCGGCTTCTACCGCTTGGATCTCCGACGAGCCCTTTTCTTCTAAATCTTTGAGCTCCTGGAGGGACGATTGCATCTCTTTATGCTGACCTTCCAGGGAACGATAGTTCTGAGCCGACTGCCCCAGCTCGATGGACCGCATCTCGTCGCGGTATCCTTTATACCGCTCCGCTTTCCTGGCCTGGCGGTTGAGGGAGTTCATCTGCCTCTTGATCTCTCCGATCACATCGCTCAGGCGCAGAAGATTCTGCTGGGTGGCTTCCATCTTGCGCAGGGCGGAGGCTTTGCGATCTTTGTATTTGGTGATCCCGGCCGCTTCCTCGATGAGGATGCGTCGCTCTTCGGGCTTGGCGTTTAAAACAAATTCCATCTTCCCCTGTTCGACGATGGAGTAAGCCCGGTGGCCAATCCCGGTGCCCAGGAAGAGGTCGGTAATGTCCTTCAGGCGGCAGGGGACCTTGTTGATGAGATACTCGCTCTCGCCCGACCGAAAGAGCCGCCGGCTCACGGAGATTTCGCTGAAATCGAGGTACTCGGCAAGGGGTTTGCCATTTTCATTGGAAAAGACCAGGGTCACTTCGGCCATGCCCAGAGGTTTCTTAAATTCGCTCCCGTTGAAGATTACATCCTCCATGGCCTTCCCACGGAGTTGTTTGGGGCTCTGTTCCCCCAGGGCCCATCGGATGGCGTCCACTACGTTGGATTTTCCGCAGCCGTTCGGGCCCACCACGGCAGTTACGCCGGGAGGAAATTCAATCTGGGTTTTTTCTGAGAAAGATTTAAACCCCAGAACCTCCAGCCTTCTTATTTTCATGGCCACCCCTTAAATTTCTGCTGGGTTCTCGGAAAGAAAAAGTGAATAAATTCAAATAATTTGAAAAAGGAAACACACCATCCCATATTTCCAGGACATTTTAGCAAGGATAGAAATTTTTGTAAAGATAAAAATACCACTGAATGTATAACGGCCATTTTTATCCACAATAGGTTGTGGAATCGAGTGGAGGAAATGGTTTAGAAAAAGAGAAAAGATTGGCTGGAGGGGAGGTATGGGTAAACTGGCTATAAGGGGAAAATTTGTTAAACATTTCAAAACTGAGCCCCTTGCCAAAGTCGATGTTTCGTCATTCCCGCGAAAGCAGAGATTTTTTAGGGGGACATAATTTTCCATTTAAGGGCGGTACTATCCATTACCCGAGGAAAATGATTCGGCTTTCTCAGCATGCGCCCCCAGTTTTGGTAAAATAAAATATGGCGGA
>Ga0187865_1002884_pt1 | contig 15174 bp, 17 predicted proteins | sample June2016WEW_11_1_2_FD_132989 | JGI IMG/M metagenome (GOLD analysis project Ga0187865, IMG submission 132989) | Peatland microbial communities from SPRUCE experiment site at the Marcell Experimental Forest, Minnesota, USA - June2016WEW_11_100 | ecosystem: Environmental > Terrestrial > Soil >...
ACGACGCTCGCGGGAACGGGCGCCTCGGCAACTTCGGCGGGGGCGCTTTGCGCGACGGCGGAATAATTGATAGAGTAGATCGCGCGAGGGGCAAACGGCACGGTGGCATCGGTCAGGACGACGCGGTCTGCGGCCGGTTGTGCCTCGGGTGATACCTCGGCTGCAACTGCGGGTCCGACTTCGGCGGCCTCCGCAACAGGCGCGGTCGCTACGGCGGGTTCGACTGCGGCGAGCTCGGCAGCGGACGCGGTCGCTACGGCCCATTCGACTTCCGGGGCCTTCGCTACGGGCCCGGGCGCTGCCGACGCTTCTGCGGACATTTCGCCTATTTCAGCGACAGCGGTCTCGCCCTCGATGGCCTCGTCGCCTTCAATGGATATTTTGTCGTCGAATGCGTCTTCATCCGCCGCCAGAAGTGCCTCTTGTCCCACTTCCGGCAGGGTACCTTCCGGCATTCCGGCTTCCATTTCCTCCGGAGGTACCGAAGCGGCATGGCTGTATTTTGCCAAGGACTCGCCCGGCAGGATTTCAAACGGATGGGATTCCGTGGGTGGCTCCTCGGGACGATGCGGAGGCGGGAACCGTCGATCCCCATGGCGACTTTCGCCGAAATCAGGCCGGCCGCGATGTCGACGGCGGCGACCACGCCGCGGGTCAAATGGCCGACGGTCGTGCGAATCCCTGGAGGCGGGGGGCGCGGCGACCGAAGTCGGCGGCGCAACCGTCGCGGCAGGCGACTCCACGGGGGGAGGCGCTACTGGCGGCGCAGGCGGGGGCGGAGCAACTTCCGCAACCACGGGCGGCGGGGGCTCCGTTACCGCGGGAGCGGCCGGCGCCGTCGGCGTCGCGGGGGCTTCTGCCTGCTGCGCAGTGAACTTGGTAGCACGCGCTTCAGCTTCCTCGAAGACCTTGTCGTATTCTTCCTGGTCCTCGTAGAAGAAGTCGGAAACGTAAAGGAAGGCGTCACGTTCGAGGCCGATATCCACAAACGCCGACTGCATGCCAGGGAGCACACGGCTCACCCGCCCCTTGTAAATACCACCCACTAAACCGACGTCCGTATCCCGTTCGAAATACACCTCGACCAGTTGGTCGTCTTCCAACACGGCGACCTTCGTCTCGTGAGGAGACGAGGAAATATACATCTCCTTAGACATGGAAACTCCCTTTTCCGGAACGCTGGGGAATCAACCCGTCAGCCGACGGGGATCAGCCAACAACGTTCCTGACCGGCCGGGCGTCCCGACTCGTCGGGACGGACTGCACTCACCTCGACCGGATAAAAATCGGTACCGGATGATTTCCAAGATGCGCTTTCAGGCGCAGAACTCATTGGACCCACCCGGCTCGCGACCCGCGGCTGAAACTGACCGGCGAATCGCTCGAGCTACTGAACCGCTCGGCGGGAATGCGCAACTCCCAACCCAGCAGCCAAAGGGCTGCCTTCAATTCACATATCGCCTGGCCCTCACGCTCATCGCCAGCCCCAGGCCAAGGAACGTGAAAAGCAAGGAGGAGCCGCCCTGACTCATGAGCGGCAAGGGGATGCCGGTAATCGGGAACACCCCAATCATCATCCCCGTGTTGATTACAACTTGAAAGAACAGTACCGCGGCTAAGCCGATTAAAAGGAAGGCCCCAGCGCGGTCAGGAGCCATCTGTGCTCCATCGAGCAAACGCAGGAGCAGAGCAAAGTACAACAGCAGCACGAGCAGCGTTCCGACAAATCCCTGTTCTTCGGCGAAGGCGGCGAAAATGGAATCAGCGTGGGGTACAGGGATGAATCCCAGCCGACTCTGCGTGCCATTGCCCAATCCCTTTCCCCAAAAGCCGCCCGAGCCGATGGCAATCTTGGTTTGGGTAACTTGGTAGCTGGAGCTTTGAGTATTTTGCGTAGGGTGCACGAAAGTCATCAATCTCTCGCGCTGGTAGGGTCTAAGGAAATGCCAGCCCACGGGTAAAGCCAGGATTCCAACCAGGCACAAAACGGCAATGTGTTGCCAACGGATTCCGGCAAAGAGAACACCGGCCGCGACGATCGGAATAAATGCCAATGCTGTGCCCAAGTCGGGCTCCAAGGCCACTAGGGCTGCCGGTATTCCGGCGAGAATCCCTAGCTTTACCAAGTCTCCCCAGGTGACCGCCTTGGCCCGCCGATCGGCGAAGTAGGCTGCCACCACGAGTATTATAATCAACTTGACGATTTCTGACACTTGGAAACTCACTGGTCCTAATTGTAGCCACCGGCGTGTGCCGGCAATGGAGTGGCCCGCCACAAGAAGTCCCGCCAATAGCAACACGGAAACACCATAGAGCCAAGGGGTTTGCTCCAAAACCATGTGGTAATCAAGCCGGCTTGCCACCAGGGCCAAAACGCAACTGAGAAGGATCCAATAGATTTGTTTCTTGTACTGACCCGCCAGGGGCGAGTGAAGGGTCGTGCTGTAGATTTCCACAACCCCGATGGCGGCGATGGCCAGCGCCAGCCCCAACAGGAACCAGTCAATGTCGCTCGATCGGAAAGGTCTACCCAATTCTTAACCCCTTATTGCAATGCCGTAATTTCTTGTTTTTTCAGCAAGGGTTTTACAACGTACGGCTTTTCACTTTTGACTTTTGCCATTTGCCTTTTGACTTGCTTTTGCGGCTCCGCCGCGCGGCGCTACTGCCTTGAAGCAGATTTGACTTGCTCCGGCAGGGCAGTCAGTCGTAATTGGCTCAGCACCCTCACCTGGGTTTCCATTTGATTATCAGGGGGCTTGGGGCCAAGCTTCTTGTCGAAATAGGCCTTGATAACGTCGCGGGCGATGGGCACTGCCACGGCGGAGTGCTCACCTCGCATCACCAGTGCTGCCACCACGATTTCCGGCTTGTCTCGCGGTGCATACCCTACGAACCAAGCCGTGTTCTTGAATTCGGAACTCTTTGCTGATTGCTGCAATCCCGTGCTGACCACCTGTGCGGTGCCGGTTTTTCCGGAGATATCGATTCCCGGGCAGCGCGCGGCAGCGCCTGTCCCACCGCCCTCATTCACTACGCCCCACATGCCCGACTTCAACGCCGCAATAGTTTCATCGCTCAGGGGGAAGTCACGCGGGGAAACATCCGGAGGATCATCGCCCAGCGCTCGCAACTGGTCCTGAAATGCCACGTGCGGCCGAGGAAAGACTCCACCCATGGCGATGCCGCCTATCGCATTGGCCAATTGAATGGGCGTGACCGAGACGGCGCCTTGGCCAATCGCCACCGAAATCGTTTCCCCCGCCAACCACTTGCGCTTGAAGACGCGTTGTACCCAGGCCGGAGAGGGGATCAACCCCGGCGCCTCGGAGGGCAAGTCGATGCCCGTCCGTGCCCCCAGGCCCAAGCCCTTGGCGAAGTAATCGAGTTTATCAATTCCCAGCATCTTCCCCATGGTGTAAAAGTACACGTCACAAGATTCGCGGATGGCGGTGTGGATGTTTACGGTGCCGTGGCCTTTATGTTTTTCAAACACCCAGTCGTGATAGAGGTGTCCGTAAATCGTAACGGCGCCCGCGCATTGCACGGTGAAATCGGGTTTGACGGTCTCCGTTTCGAGGGCGGCGGTGGCGGTCACGATCTTGAACACCGAACCCGGCGCAAGTTGCGCTTGAATGGACTTATTCATGAGCGGCTTCATGGGGTCGTTGGTGAGTTGCTCCCATTCCTTGGGGTCAATGCGCTTGGCAAAATCGTTGGGGTCAAAGGAGGGATGGCTGACCATCACCAAGACTTCGCCCGTGCGCGGGTCCAGAGCTACCACCGCGCCGGGGCGATCGCCCAGAGAAGCTTCCGCCGCCATTTGCAGGTCCAGGTCGATGGTCAGGCGCAGGTCGTTTCCGGGATGCGCGTCATCGTCTTTGGTGGCCGACAAAACCCCTACTTCCTGCCCCCGGCTATTCACCACCACCCGCCGCATGCCATCGCGGCCGGAGAGAATCTGGTTGTACTCGCCCTCGACGCCGAACTTTCCCACCACATCACCGGGCTTGTAGGATGAGCCGAGCTTGGCGATCATCTCCTCCGGGACTTCCCCCACATAACCCAGCAGCGCCGCTGCCACCTGGTGCTTGGGATAGAGCCTCTGCTGCACCTGGATCAGGTCGAGTTCGGGATATTCCACGCGGTGGGATTCGACGAAGGCAATATCCTCGAGCGTCGCGGCCTGCTTCAGCAGCACGGGTTGGAAACGCGGCAGGCTGGCGGTCCGTTCCAGGGTGCGCCGGAGGTCCTCGGGGTCGAGTTGCAGCCCCCGCGCGATTCCTGCCACGCGCTCCGCCGATAGAGTGGCCGCCGACTCGCGCATCAGCAGCACGCTGAATGCGGGGAAGTTGTCAGCCAGCACGCGGCCGTCGCGGTCCAAAATGCGCCCGCGCGGTGCAATAATCGGTAGGTTGCGGATGCGGTTGCGTTCAGCCAGATCCAGATACTGCCGGTGTTGTCCAATTTGCAGCCGCCAATATCCCGCCAACAAGCCTAGGAAACTTGCGGCAATGACATACTGAAGGAAAGCAATCTTCCAAGCGGGGGGGCGTTCGTCACTAGGAAATCGGACTTCCATTCTGACCCAAGTTGCCGGGGTCGAATTTCAGCGCGTGACCTCAGCTTAATCACTCAGTTAACAGGCATGAAGCCCCGATTCAATCGCTGGGAATCGCATTGTCTTCACTTCATGACCGTAACACACCGCGCGTTCGAAGACAAGTAAAGAGCGGGCAAGAGGTCAAAGAGGGGGCGAGGGTAGTAGGTCTTTAGTTCTCAGTTATCAGTTGTCAGTGACAATAGGCAGTAAGCTGACCGTTCATAGCTTTTACATAGCCTATAAATCTAGCGACATCAAGCCTATTCCGCCGCCTGCCGCCTGCCCTGCGGAGTCTCTTCTGGCGGTCATTTTGTCATGTCCTTTTGGGGGTTCCCACGGTTTCTTGTAACTGGCTTATTTTCAGTATGTTATCAGCTTTTGTGGGAGAAAAAGCCCTCTTCCGACCCTTTGTTTTCAAGATCTTCCCATCTTTGGGCTCTTCTCCGGCGGGTGGACATAAAGTCGCCATGCAATCTGTGGCAGGTGAGGCTAGGAACATGTGCATCATCAATCCCTTCTTGCTCCGCGTGCCGGGCGACGAGGGGCAGGATCGAGCCCGGAGTTCCGCCGGCGTCCTCCCCGTGCCGATCACGGCCTGAGCCTCCCCGGAGTAAAACGAAGGGAAGGCCGTGCTCCGTTCGTCACCCCGACTCTCCCCGCGCCGGGCGTGCTGACCTGCCGGCCCACGGCAGGGCTGGACTGGCGTCGATCCTCACCCACCAACTATAGCCTATCGGCTTGCCGGTGTCAAGAAAAAGGATTGACGGTTGTGCCACGGGTCCCCTGGCGATCCGCTAACGGCCTCGGGTTCGGGTGAGAAATCCGGGCTAGCTCATCCCCCCTGAAACCCGAGCCCCGAACCCCTGATCCCGAGTTCCACCCCTGACCCCTGGAACCCGACACCCGACACCTGACACCTGACTCCTGTTTTTCGTCACTCGCCACTTGTCACTGTTCTTTTGACCCGGGCGGTAAGTGCGCGGGTAGAACGGCATGGCGCCGGAGAGCATGCCCGCACCTCACCCTGGGCGCAAGCGTGTCCCTTCGGAAAATCGCAGACCCCCAAAAACCGGGGTCTGCGCCAGCCCGGATTATCGCCCATGTTCAGAAGGCGGTTCAGGGTGCGCAATCCCCCTCGAATCTGCTCTCTCAGCATGATAGGCTGGTATGGTGCAATTCGAATGGCATCCGGAGAAGGCGCACAAAAATCTTATCAAGCATGGTATCTCATCCGACGAGGCGGCCACCGTTTTTGGTGATCCGCTGGCGGTGACGATCGACGATCCGGACCATTCGCAGGAGGAGCGGAGGTTATTGACAACAGGTCTGTCACAGCGCCAGCGGTTGATGATCGTCGCGCACACCGACAGAGATGGGCGGGTTAGGATTTTCAGCCCGCGGGAGGTGACCCCCGCAGAAAGGAAACAATATGAGTCCGGAGAATGATCGAATCGAGGCAGACGAGATGAGGCCGGAGTACGATCTCCGCGGGGGGGTTCGCGGCAAATACTACCAGCACTACCAGGAGGGTACGAACATCGTGCTGCTTGATTCCGATGTGGCTGCGGTGTTCCGCGACTCGGAGTCCGTCAACGAAGCCCTTCGCGTATTGATCAAGGCAGCCAGCCACCTCGAAGTGGCCACCCCACCGAAGGCCGAGCGAACCTAACCGCGGGCCGGCGCAGACGGTCGGTTTTTAGCGTCTGCGCCACCCCGCGGTGGTGTGGGAGGGGAGGGCGGGCTTCCCCCGATCTCAGATTTGACATTGAACCGCGCAGCGGATCGATCCGACGCTGCCGTCATGGCCAAATGTATGAAACAATTCAGAAATAACCAAATTGCCGAAGCGTTTAAGGCATGGCTTGAAGAAGCTCGTGTGTTCTTCCACGACAAGGTCCCGAGATCAAAGGGAATCATGGATTCGGGCACGAGATTAGTAATTCACGAAGAGTCCAATCGTTCAGTGTGGGAAGAAGTGATCGTGCCACGATCGCCTTCAGGCTTATTGTTCGACTACCGCGACGAAATTCCCAACATGACGACCTACCAGAGGGTTGTAGACCTGCTCCGGACGTGCCCCGCCAGTGCGGACCTCACCGGCAAGTTCGTGGGAACCAGCGCAGGTGCCACGTTGGTCCAATGGGAGAACTTTCCCGCGGAGTTCATTTATGAGTATTGGTTAAGAAATCGTTCCCTGGAGTACGACGACACGTCATTTGGCGAATTGTATGCAACTCTCGAAACCTTCATCTACGACGACGAACTAGTTCGTACTCTGAGCGCGCCACTTCAAAATTTTGACTCCAATGTTGATGCTATTACGTTTGGGCAAGGCTTGAGTGCCCGCACGATCACTCCAGAACTGTACGAGTCCTTGTACCTGCGCGGAGGGACGTTCAGGTCAGAGAACAAGGTTGAACACCGAGGCCTGCGATCGTGGCTTCTGACGGTCTGCACGGCCGAGAAGAAGGTCGTCCGAGGCGAACACGACCCGCCTCGCGTTGATGAAGCTGCTTGGAACCGACCCTACCGCCTTGCAGAGGACCTAATTAAGGCTCTGCGCATTTACAAGAAGGGGAGACCAGCGTTTCGATTCGTCGATGAGTGCACCCCGTGGGCTCACCAGGGGGGCCGCGCATATCCCGCTCTCACGTTCCCCAAGAGCGATCCTCTGATCCTTCGCGCGGACGAGCTTGACGGCTTCAGAAATTTCTTCACTACGTCTCGCAAAGTCGATTTACCCAAAGATCGTTTCCTCCGGGTGGCAATCGATCGTTTCGCCAATGCACTCGATCGAAAAACGCCAGAGGACAGCGTGATCGACGTGAGTATTTGTTTGGAAGCCCTGCTCTTGAGCGGATTGGGAAACGAGGAGGACCGCGGCAACGTCTCGTACCGCTTTGCGCTTCACGGTGCCCGGCTACTCGCGGAGGACGTTGCCGGTAGACAGCAGGTCTACCGCAAGCTCAGAGGCGTATACGGCGTCCGCAGCAAGATCGTCCATGGTGCCGAGTCGTACGATCTTCCAAAGGACGAATCTGGAAAGGAAATCACGATCGATCAGTTTTGCGACTCCCTTGAGCAACTGGCTCGTGCATGTTTTCGGAGGTTCTTGTCGGAATTCGAACGGACCGGCAATACTTGCCGCATGGACTGGAATAGCGTCGTTCTCAGCTGAACGCGGCACAATTAACACGCTGATCCAAGCTTTGGGGACGAGCCGCAGACCTCCAGAACAGGTCTGCGCTACAACCGCCCGATTTCTGCTCATCATCCAGAATTCATAAGAAACTGTCCGTGGTCAGTCGTCCGTGGTCCGTTGTCAGTTCGTAGGGGTCAGCTATCAGCGGGCAGCGCATAGCGCCAACCTGCTTTTCGGGGTGACAAACCGCCGCTTCGGCGGTAGAGTAACCGTAGAGCGCCGGTCATTTACTGACGGTGAGGAGTTTATGACGTTTCGTCTCGACATACCCGAGTCCATTGCCCAGAGTCTTCGGCTGCCGGCGCCGGAGGTTTTGCCCCGACTGCGTACCGAGCTTGCGGTCGCTCTCTATGCTCGTGGGATTCTCTCTTTTGGCAAGGCCAGCGAGTTCGCGGAAGCGTCTCGTTTCGCCTTTGCCGACCTTGTCGCCCAACGCGACATTCCGCGGCACTACACGGAAGACGAGCTAGCACAAGATCTCGACTATGCGCGCCGTCAGTAACACCTCTCCCCTTTCAAATTTGGCCGTCATCGGACGCCTCGCTCTCCTCAGATCACAGCTCTCGGAAATCTGGATCCCTGACTCTGTCTTGAAAGAATTAGGCGCCCATCCCGACCCGGTGGCCCGAGCGGCGATTCAGGACGCGCTCGGCGAGGGGTGGATAAGATGCGGCTCCCCGGCAGCGTGCCCTCTTCTCAGCCTCCTCTCCTTGCATTTGCACCGTGGCGAAGCCGAAGCCATTGCCCTGGCTGCTGATTTGCACGCCGACGTGGTGATCATCGATGAGCAGGAAGGCCGGGAACTTGCCGCCCAGGCGGGGCTTCGTGTGATCGGGGTTCTCGGCATCCTCCTGCGAGCCAAGCGGGAGGGTCAGATTCCTGCCCTCAAGCCTGAAATTCAATCCCTCCGTAAGAAAGGTAAATTCTTCATTGCCCCGTTTCTCGAAGCCAAGGTGCTCGCCGCCGCAGGCGAATGACCCCCGCCCGGAAGATAACGCTTTCTCCCGCTTCGTGAAGAGCCAATGGGAACTCTGACGTGTGGGATAAGCTGCAAGAGCAAGCTGCACCGGTGCAAGGTCCGCGGCTCTTTGTTGTCGATGGGAGACGAACCGGAGACCGGCTCGGGATACGGGATACGGGGCACGGGGTAAAGAAATGAGTCGGGAGTCCGAAGTCCGACGTCCCAAGAATGGGGAGGCTTGGGTCTGGGGAAGCAACTGGTGACTGACCACTGACTACCTAACGACCGTTATTTACTTTGGTTGGCTGACCCGTTCCGTTGGGCGTGGCGGTCCAGGAACATCTGAACAATCTCGGGTGAGGCGCGGAAGCCGGTTTGGAGCAATTGCTGGAGGGTCGCCGGGAAATCCTCCACCAGCCCCCGTCCGGCAGCCAAGTAGAGAACGGTGAGGGTGCCGGTGATTCTAAGGTTTCGGCGCGCGGCTTCTTGCCGACCGCCGAGGTCATCCATTAGAAGCAGGTCCGCTCCGAGGTTTTCGGCCAAAACAATCGCGTCGCGCTCACCCGGGTCAAGATGCGCCAAGCTCGGATCGGCGGGGAATACTCTCGGGTCAACCTCCAGCCAATCGGGGCGATGACTGATCCAAGCCATGACTTTTGGTGGGGCAGCTTGAGCTTGGAGTTCAGAGAGCACGGCGGATGGAACGATGACGCGTCCGTATAGCGCTTCTAAGATGCTTGCCTGGTTGATGAGAATAAGGTGGTTGAGCGGGGTAGTATCAGCGATGACGATCATCTTGGCCGGAATTCGCGCTCTCGGCATTCGAGCAAGCGTTCGTTGGTCTTAATTTCCTGATCGATTTCCGAGGGCGCATAGCTGTAATAGACACCGCGCTCTCTCAAGAAGGAATTTACTTCCCAGCGGGTTTGGAAGCCAAGCACACGGCGCACTTGCGACTCCGTTAATACCCCAGAGCGGTATCCTTCCAAAGCGAGAGCCTCAAGGGTGTGGCGTGGCAAATCCTCCCACTTCGCCCGTAGGCCCTCAGCGATGTCTTCCGGCAGTTCGATGGCAACTTGCATGAGTCCCTCGATTGTTACCCCTCGTTTATACCATATTTCGTGTAATGACGGGGAGAATGGCACAAAACCGGACACGGGATGCGGGAGCAAAGCTAGCGCGGACCTGTTTTGCAGGTCCGCGGCTTTTTGTTGCGGATCGGGGACAAACTCGCTTTGGCCCGATTTCTGTTCATCATCCAGAATTCATAAGAAACTGTCCGTCGTCAGTTGTCCGTGGTCCGTTGTCAGTTCGTGGGGGTCAGCTATCAGCGGGCAGCGCTAAGTGCACATCGATCAAGGACCAAGCACTGCCTGGTTTTTACTGAATACTGATGACTGATAACTGACGACTGCCCTCACATTCTTGTCTCGACGCAGGCGGCGCGGTTTGCGATACTTGACCCGGGAAGGACGCTATGACTGATGAAATGAAGGGATTAGTTGACAGGGCGGCATCCGCCCTGAAGGCTGTCGGAGCGAAAGAGGTGTACGTTTTCGGTTCCGCTGCGCACGGGACTCTCCGTGAAAATTCCGACGTTGATATGGCCGTTTCGGGCTTGCCACCCGAAGTCTTTTTCCGTGCGATGGCTAAGGCCAGTCGCGCTCTGGGCCGTCCGATCGACTTGATCGATCTGGATGAGGACAACCCTTTCACTCGCTACCTCAAAAAAGAAGGGGAGTTGCAGCGTGTGGGATAGGCTGCGAAAGCAGGTCACCCTCGAGCGGCAGCAGCTTCACCGCTTGCTTGAGACGTATCGCCCGCTTATCGAGAGGTGCGCGGTAAGCCCGCCCGACGACATCGAGCTGGCCGCCCTCGCGGCGATGCTCCATTCCTTATAACGGCTTCGAGAATATTTTCAAACGTATTGCCGCGGAGTTGGATGGGGGCCTGCCCAGCGGTGAGTTCTGGCACCGGGAACTCATGGATTCCATGACGACGCCAGGTAGGGAGCGATCCGCAGTCCTATCCGAGCAATCGATTGAGCACTTGGACGATTACCTGGAGTTTCGTCATTTCTTCCGCCACGCCTACATCTTTACCTTGAATTGGGACAGGGTGAAATCACTGGTGCTGGGCTGCCATGAGACGCTTAAGCTGGTGGAAGCCGAATTGGACCGGTTTTTCGAAGCCGGGACCGGCGGCGGCCAATAATCCCTCCCCACCCACGACATCACGGATAATCGCAACAAGCGGACCACGGTCACTCGTACTCTGGTTGACCGTGGGCTTTTTCTTCGATGATGAACCCACGGTCAATTCCTAAGGTGTACCTGAGGGTCAAACCTGGTCGGAGCGTGAAACAGCGGAATCGCGAGTGCGTTTGGAAGGCTTCCCGATGGCTTTCGATTACATCCATGATGTCAATGTGGACAGGGTTTTAGCGGGAACAGATAAGCTACCTCATGAATGAGTCAGCCTCTGCCCTCATTTAAGGTCGATCTCCACAAGCTTATAAATGCGAACCGCGGGCAAAACGAATTCGATGCCCGAGGGGGTGCGTTGGTGCTGAAGCGCGACCGGCCCGGGCAAATCCGGATCGAAAGCCCGGATCGACTTAACGCGGTCGGCGGGCACGTCCAGCCGCACGCTGACGCCCTCGAGCATCCGCGGCGCAAGCCGCTCCGGCGGCTCTTCCACGTGGAATTCGCCCTTTGCCGGGCCCATTTTTACCGCGAGGGGAATTAGACAGTAGTAATTGACGAAATGGGCCGTCAGTGTTTCACCGTTCGGGCCTTTCTTGCGCCACAGGTTACAGCGCAATCCCTCGAGGCCCGACCCCGTCAGCACCGACAAATTGCGGCCGGTTTGTTGTTCGAGGAGCGCCCGTAGATCCTGTTTCGGCTTCCTCACCCGCACGGGATGTTCACCCGCCAGCGTCCTGTCGAGGACCAACTTGGTCTCTTCGAGACTGTCCGACTGATCCTCGTCGAGAAGATACGGCGCGAAGCGGGGATACGCGAGCACGTCGTTCAGCTCGTCCACGCGTACGATGCGGCCGGTTTGCGCCCGGTCTGGCCGCAAGCCTCCGGCATCGTCGTAGCGGCCGGAATTCCCCACATTCAGCCACACCCCGCCGTTGCGGGCGTAAGTCTCCAGAGCCCGCAGGGTTGCGTCCGCCAGATATAGCAAAGAAGGCGTGATGACAACTTTGTAACGCGACAACCGGTGGGCCGTCGCCTGGGCGGGATCGACGAGGTCGTACGTCACATGCTGATTCGACAGATATTCGGATAGACGGTAAACATCCTGGAGGTGAGTGGTGTTGCCCCAGTAGAGCTGCTCGTAGGAGAACAGTATCCCCACATCCGCCTGCGAGTCATACCCCTCCAAGAGGTCCGTGTGCTCCTTGAAGAAGCTCCCATATTTTCGGCGCGATTCCGGCGCGTGGTAATACGGCTGAATCAGTGCTCCGCCTCCCCCGGCAGCCCCCTCCGCCATCGATAATTCGATTCCCACCGGCTCCTCGGCCATATAAGAGAGAAGGCCGCCACGAAACCCCAAGGAAAAAGCCAGCTTGTACTGGAGCCGGTAATCGAGAAAAACCTTGTCGCCGAATTGGCCCGGGCGGTGCCATTCCTCGAACATGATGATCCGGCTCGTGCGCGCCCACGGTCCAGGATCTTTGCCGGAGGAGATGCGCCTGCGAACGCCATCGAAATGTGCGAAGGGACCTAAGTTGGGCACGACGAAGAAATCGGCACGGTATTTCCGGCCCTCATCGCGGAGGGCCGCCAGCAGGTCCGCGTTGCTCTGGGACCAGAACTCCTGGGTGTCGTGCCACAGGGTGCCCTCGCCCGGATAGCCTAATCGCAGCGCGTTGGCGTCCGCGGTGCCGTATCGCCGCCGGCGCTCGGCGGAGTCATACCGGGCCATGACATACTCGCGAAATTTCGCCTCATCGTAAGGGCAGTAGTCGCGCATATCCATTTCGTCCACGAAGGTGCCGTCGTATCCGCACTTCGCGATGTTGGCGGTAACGGCAAGCAAATACTGGCGCCAGGTCGGATGATTGCCGCACATCTGGTACAACTTGTTGGGGAGGACGTTGTCAGTTGGTTTCAGTAGACGGATGGGGCGAAACGGGTAGTCCATTTGCGCCAGCACCAAGTCCTCTGCGGGCCGCGGGCCGAAACCAAACTCGGCGTACTGGTCCCAGTGGTCGAAGAACTCCCACAGGCCCGTGCGCTTGACGTGATCGGCGATGACCGCTTTGTTGTTGATGTACGGGATCACCCACCGTACACCGGCACGATGCAGGCTGGCAACGTATTCGGTGACCGCGGCAATCTTGGCGCGCAACTCTTCGGGGGAAAGAAGTTTGAACTTGTTACCCGCGTACCCGTCCTTGGTTCCGTAAACGCTGCTGAACGGCACATCCTCACCGACGTGCAGAAGGTCGGGAGGGGCCTCGGCAACCGTTTTCAGGTAAGCAGGATTCCCGACGTGACCATCACCATAGTCGATGCAGTAGGTGATCGGAGCGGACGTGGTCCAATCATCGCTCGCGCCAGCGAGGCCGCACACGGCTGAAAGCAACAACCCGAGAATAAAAACACGGACGGCGAGAATTTTCATAAGCGTTTCTCCCTCTCGTGGCTTTCGCGATGCTGTAAGCGCGCATCGGAGTCGTGCGGAACTCGACACGTGCCATCCCTCAGTTATACTACGGAATCCGCCGGCCGGCGGCGTTGAGTATTAGATTGGCGTCCAACAGGTGGGCCGGCCTGACTCCGGCCTTCTCCAAGGGAGAAATCCGTGCTAAATCCTGTTTCCTTACAACCAAAGGTGCCGGTTGGAATAAAACGTGGCGGGCTTGCCGGGATGCTTCTTGCGGAAGGCTCGGAACTGCCGGAGGATCGCTTGGTAGCGGCGCTCGGAAGTTCGAATGGTTTTGTGGGGCATCTTGATGAGGGCGCGTTCCACTTCCTTGACGTTCTTCGCGGAGAGCCGCCAATCGCACTTCACCAGCGTGCGCAGGTCGGCGACACCGAAGCCAACGATGCGTGCGACGCCATCCACGTAAGGGTCCACATAACTCATTACCAGATGGCGAATGGTGCGGAAAACCGGTTTGCGCCCGTGCAGCCCCGCGTCGCGCGAGCGCGCTATAGTTCCCCAGCGCCCGCGCTTCTTGAAAAGGAATAGCACGTGGTCAAGTTGGTCCTGGGATTCCAAGTCCAGCAGCAGGGGCGGGTAACCGTGCTGCTCCATGATGGCCGCGGCGCTGAGCGCCCCTTCCAAGCAATGGGCGCTTCCATGGCGCACCACGCCGCGAAACGTGCGCAGCGTTTCCCCCTGCTTTTCCCAGTTGTATGGAAGCTGGCGGAGGAATTCCTGCACCTGCTTGGGAGTGCGGCAGCGGCGAATAATCGCCCACTCCGCGGGCCGGAAGGCCTGCTTCCCCGGCGCTGGAGACGGAGGATAGTTGTGGGCGATGGCAAGGCTTTTTGGAAGCACGGTTTAATCCTTTACGGTCGCGCAGATCCACTAAGTTAACCTATTTGGCGGCCAGAGTAGTGTCTAAGTTTCAAGATTCCGCTTTGCTTCAAGAGCGCTGCGATATTCCTGGACGTCTAAGTAAAATGTTCATAGGAGACCCCCTCACCCACCGCCTTGCGGTCCCCCCTCTCCCCCAAGGGGGCGAGGGAAGAATTCTTTATTTTAGTATTGTATTCATGGATCACTATGCACCCTGACGATGAAGGCGCAGAACTCAAAATTTATAGCCCTCGCCCCCTTGGGGGAGAGGGGGGACCGCAAGGCGGTGGGTGAGGGGGTCGTTCAAAATGCATCTCCTCCTAAGTTCAAACTGAGACAATACGCGCGCCGCGCAGGGTGTGACAAAGTCGCCCGAGTACCGTAAAATTGAGCTTGACATGGTGAAGGCAAAGGCAACCACGTTATGACGCTGACGATTCATCTTCCCGACGAACAACAAGCCGCGCTCGCCGCCAAGGCGCGGGCGCACGGCGTCTCGGCAGAAGAATACGCTCGCCAGCTCCTTGCGCACGATCTTGAGGCCGGCGCCCATCCCCGCCGCCACATCTCCGAAATTATCCGTGAGAACATGAGCGAGGTTCCGCCCGAAATTATGGCCCGCATGCCTAAAGATGGAGCCAGCGAGCACGATCACTACATCTACGGCTGGCCCAAAAGAAACCCGTGAGAATAGTTTTTGCCGATACGTTTTACTGGATCGCGCTGACGCTGCCGGGAGATGCCGCCTATGCGCGCTACACTTCTCAATGACCCGATGGCTCAATGACCCGATGGTCCGATGGCCCGATTATTTTCCCCAGCGGTCGTACCAGAGTTGAAAGCTAAAGAGCGTCCACAGCGTCTTGC
>Ga0187865_1002890_pt1 | contig 15159 bp, 15 predicted proteins | sample June2016WEW_11_1_2_FD_132989 | JGI IMG/M metagenome (GOLD analysis project Ga0187865, IMG submission 132989) | Peatland microbial communities from SPRUCE experiment site at the Marcell Experimental Forest, Minnesota, USA - June2016WEW_11_100 | ecosystem: Environmental > Terrestrial > Soil >...
GAGGGTGGCAACAGGGTTGTCCCAGCGCTGCTGGTCTAGTTTCAAAGTTTCCAGCATTTCCTCCACGCGGCGGTTGATTTCATCGTCGGAAATGTCATCGGACAAGCGCAGTTTCGCCGCGTAGTAGAGACATTTGCGCACCGACAATTGCCGGTGCATGATGTCTTCCTGCGGGACATATCCAATGGTGGATTTCATCGCGTCCAGGTTCCGATACAAATCCACGCCGTTGTAGAGCACCTTCCCCGAGGTGGGCTTGACAAACCCGTTCAGGGCGTTCATCAGGGTGGTTTTCCCCGCGCCGCTCGGCCCCAACAGGCCAATCAGTTCTTTCGGCTTGACCACCAAGGAGAGATCATCCAATAGCAGTTTGGGCTGGCCCGTCGTGCGATCCGTCACCTGGAAATTCAGGTGCACGGAATCCAGGCGCACCACCCGGCGGTCAGGAACGTGGGTAAGGGCTCCGCCATGAAAATGGAGCTCTGAGGGACCAATGACCACCCGATCCAGTTCCTGGAGTTCGTGGCGCTTCACCCGGATGCCGTTCACAAAGGTCCCGTTCACCGAACCCAAATCGACAAGCAGGCTCTTGCCGTTTTGTTTGACGATCTCGGCGTGTTTTTTCGAAACGACGGGATGGGCAATAACCACATCGCAACTTGGGTCGCGCCCGATGACCAAATGGTCCTTGGCCAGATCGATGTTCTCCATCTTAAGCTCCGGCTCCAGGCCGGAGCGAAAGATCAGAGATTTGCCGCTATAGCGGCCGAAGGTAATGTAATCACCGTCGTGCAGTTCGGCAGATTTGATGCGGATCCCGTTGACAAAGGTACCATTGGCGGATTGGTCGGTCAGCTCGACTCTGCCCTGTTTGAGCAAAAACTGCGCGTGCATTGCGGACACGGAGACGTGTTCCATCACCATCTTGCAGCGCGCCGCATCGCGGCCGATCACCAAGCCCTCGTCCGGGATGTCTTCGCTCTTTACCGCGAACTTGTCAACAATCAGATCAACGTGGGGGCGGGCCATGATATCCGTGAGCTTGATGGCCACGGTGCTGCCCATGGAGCGATCCGCCTTCTGCGCGGCGGCAATATCCGCCTGGCTGATGATGGAGGTGTGGACATGGCCATCCTCCTCAACGCGGGCCGCCTTTCGCGCCGCCACCGGGGCAGGCGCTTGGACGAACGATTCCACGCGAAACAGATGCTTGCCGCCCGCACCGAAGGAAACCTCATCGTTGGGCTTTAGAACCGCTTCCTGAACCCGCACTTGGTTAACGTACGATCCGTTGGCGGAATCGCGGTCGCGAAGCACTACTTGACCGGCTTCGTTCAAGCCCACCCAGGCGTGCTGGCGGGAAACTTGGTCATCCGCGAGGACGATTTGGCATTTGGTCTGATCGCGGCCGACGATAAGACCTTTAGATGTAATACTAAATGTGCGGCCGGAAAGGAGCCCCGAAGTGGCGACTAATCGGAAAGCGGGGGGAGCGGAGGAAGGAGGGGCAACCGCAACCGTGGCGACGGCTTCCTCGCCGCGGCTCGGGCCCGTGGGCATGGCCACCGTGGGACCAGCCGCCTCCTCTTCGCTCATAAAACGGCCGCAAACCCTGCAAAATCGATAACCACCCTCGTTTACTTCGCCGCATGTTGGGCATTTCATGGCCTTGGACCTCGTTGTCCGTGTAAGTACGCTGCCCGGTCTGCTTGATCCATTAATTGCCTGCTCGCCGATGCACGACTGCGTGCCAGCAATAAGCGGCTTCGGTGTTCCGCAAGTTCAATCTCCAATCTGAGTTTGCGGTTCAAAGTCTTCTTCGTTGAATTCCTTGCACTCGACGGCGGCCCCGGCGTCCAGGGGAGGAAGTCCTTGCCCGGAAAACTCCGCGAGGATCACGGTGATGTTGTCCGTCCCACCGTTGGCGTTGGCCTTCTCGATGAGGGCTTTACAGTTGTCGGAGAGCCCACTCCCTCGGCTGGCGTTCTCCAGCAAATCAGCCTCGGGTACCATGTTATACAAACCATCACTACACACCAGGATTCTATCTCCCTGACACACGCGGATGTAGGTGACCTTTACATCCAGCGTCTCACTGCTTCCTACCGCCTGAGTCAGAATGCTTTTTCGGCTGTCCTTTTCCGGATCGGCCGGCAACTCAGCGCCAATGTCCTTCAAGTAGTTCAGGAACGTCTGGTCGCGTGTCAACTGGGTAATCTGTTTGTTACGGATTAAATAGCAACGTGAATCTCCCACCTGTCCAACAAAGAGGTGCTGGCCGAAAAGGGCTGATGCCGTCGTCGTGGTTCCCATACCGCGGTAGGCAGGATTGGCCGAAGCCTTCTGAAAAATGATCTGGTTGGCGTACTCGATGGCCTCGCGCAAGAGGATCACAAAGTTTGTCTCGCTGACCGTCCCCAGCGTTTTCAGGTTGTCATACAAGCGCTTGGGAACAGTGACGGCTGCGAGTTGGCTGGCCACCTCGCCGCTTGCTTCCCCGCCCATCCCATCCGCAACCATGAACAATGAGCCGAGCGGGCCTAAATCATGCTCGCGGAGCGAGGGTGACACGCCGACTTCTCCTGTCGAAAGGTTGCAGACGACGAAGTTATCTTCGTTGTTCTTGCGGACGCGACCCATATCTGACATTCCGAACAAGGTCACGTGAATGGCCTTCGCATCACTACCCGTTGTCTCGGCCACGGCCCTCACCTTCCCCGGGTTGCGGTCACGCTCACCCGTAACCTCAGTGAAACCGCTCTTTGTGGGTATCCGTACAACTTGAGAATCAGTCCGAGCTCAACCCCAAAGAGACTTCACTTTCGCCCCGGTACCTTTCCCAGTATTTAGACAGCCACGAACATCCTCTTTCGCCAGGAGATGGGCTCTGGTGAATTGAAATGACTGTTCCTTCTTACCACACCCGCAGCTTGGTATCAAGCCAGTAGATCAGGGATTAGGTATTAGGGGTTGGGGGTTAGGAATTGGGGATTCGCGTGTGGTCTCCGAACTCCCGCGCCGTCCCCGGAACTTCTTGGATCGAGCCTTGTGCCGAGTCCCTTTCCCTAATCCCTAATCCCTAACCCCTAACCCCTGATCCCGGCCCGTGCGAAGTTCCTGGACGATCTGCGCGGCCACGCTGCGCGCCCGCTCCAGGTCCTGCGGCGGCAGGGAGATCGCCGCCACTTTGGGATGCCCCCCGCCCCCATAACGCTCGCAGATGCTCGCCAGATTGGCAGCCTTGGGGGCGCTGCTCCACGGGTTGCTGCCGACGGCGATCTTGATCCGCTCCTTCGACGAGCTTACTCCCACGCAATACACCGCGGAGGGAAAAAGATAATACGGAATGAATTTGTTGAAACCCTCCACCTTCTGATCCGCCACGTCAAAGAAAACCACGCCATCCTGCAGTTCGGCCCGCCCGCGAATCAGTTCTATGGATTTCAAATGTTGGGCGTAAAGATCTTCAAAGGCCCTCTGGATGTGCGGCAGGGCGACGATATCCTCCAGCGGCCGGGAGAGAAGCTCCGGGATCAGGCGCACGCAGAAGTCCGGTTCGCTGGTCCCTTCGATGACCAAGGTCAATTGGGTGGCAGGCTCGCGCATTTCCACCGCCGTGCGGATGTCCGGATACTGCGCGCCGTCAATCAAGTCCGCCCAGTAGACCAAATCCTCCAGGTCAGGAGCCTTGAAACCAAAGTGTTTGCTGGCGGTTTCGGCGATGAATTTGGTGCAGGAGCGGAAGTCCGGCCCGTAGAATTTCTTGCCGCTATGGTCGTGCCGGAAATGCTCGGCATCCGCTTCCGTAAGAAAGGCGCTCTGGTGATGATCAAACCACCACGTCAGGCGGTCGGAGCTGGAATACTTGAAATCGACGATCACGTTCTCGTCTGCGTCGAACAGGCCCGCGTCAAACAACTGTCCCGCGCGGTGCATCATGCCGCGATAGCGAAACTCCGCTTTGGCGTCGACGCACTGCCGGTAGAAGCGCGTGAAAACGGCCGCCGAGCATGCTCCGTCGAAACACCGATCGTGAAAACAGACTAGAACCGCCATAGGTCTTGAGGGTGAGGTAACCGCAGTCCCTACGCCCGGCCTCACCAGCGCGAGCGAAACCAGCTAAAATGCGCCCGCTGCCTGTAATTGTCAAGAGGAAATGCGGCAGGGACCCCGCCTGAAGCGTTCCGGCATGCATTGGAGCACGCACGGCTCCAACGCTATCATCGCCTTGCGCTGCAACAAACTGAGCGGCCGCTTCGAGGACTTCTGGGAGCGCCGTGCCCAGAAAAGGATAGCATGAGCTTACATACTCATTTCTGTGTCGTGCACCCAGGACGCCAGGATCGCCTTCCAGGACTGAGAACTGAAAGCAAACTCTCCGCGCTTTAGTCCATTAACATCCCGCCGTTCACTTCCACCGTCTCACCAAGAATGTAGCGCGCGGCGGGGGATGCCAGGAACAAGATGACATCGGCGATTTCTTCCGACGTTCCGGCGCGGCCCTGAGGAATATTCGCCACGAATTTCGCCATGAGCTCGGGGGGGCTGAAACGTTCATGGTACGGAGTCGCGATCACTCCCGGCGCAATCCCATTGACGCGAATTCCATGCGGAGCAAGTTCCTTAGCCAACCCTTTGGTGTAGGTCAATAGGCCGCCCTTGGCCGCCGCATAGGCTGCGGCGCCCAGGCCTCCGCCGTTCCGCCCGGCGATCGATGTGACGTTGATGATGCATCCGGTCTGGCGCGCCGCCATCTCTTCCCACACGGCTTGGGTGCACAGGAAGACGCTCTTCAGGTTCAAGTCCATGATCTGATCCCAATACTCCTCAGTCATGTCCGCCAGAGTGCGTCGCGCGATCAGGTCGCCGGCGTTGTTCACCAGGATGTCAATGCGCCCCCATTTTTTGCGCACCGCCGCCACCAGGGCATGAACCTCTTGCTGGTGCGTAACGTCGGCGCGAATCGCCAAAGCTTCGCCACCCGCTTTGCGGATGGCTTCCACCGCCTCCTCCGCGCCCTTTTGGTTCTTGAGGTAGTTCACTCCTACGCGGGCTCCTTCACGCGCCATGGCCTCGGCTGTCGCCCGGCCGATGCCGCTTGAGGCTCCGGTAATCAAAGCTACTTGTCCTTCCAGTATCATTACAACCTCCCCTTCGATCAGTGCTGCGTGCCGGTCAGTTTCCAAGCATTCGAGCTTGGTGAAACTGAAGAATGCATCGTAACGCATCCGGAATCATGCGCCAACTACCATTGTGCGGGGCCGCCAGGAAGTCCGTGCCTCGGGGCGCGTCACGGAGCAGGATTGAAGGGGCAAGACCACCTTGGAACTCACTCATGAGTCTTTCCCAATTTGGAACGCCCACGGCCCGGTGGGGTGCTGCCGGGAAGGTTGGGCAGCGCCCTTCAACATCGCGGATCTCCTGAAAAATAAAGGTTTCTTTCCCCCTCCCTGATCCTTAGAGGCTTCTGGGGCGATTCCCTTCCTTGTGGACAGCGACTTGCTTTTTCTGGACATGCGCATATGGCCGACGTTACCCAAGCGGAATGGAAAGGAAGCAAAGCATGGCCAGGACGTGCGCTGTTCTTACCGTTAGCACTGGCCGTGCTTGCCGCAATAGGCAGCCTCGGGTGCAAGAGTCCTTCCCCAGCCTCCAACGTCCCTGGCAAAGGCTCACATGCTCCGCAAATCAAGGCCGTCTTGCATCTGGAACCTTTTGTGGTGAACCTGGCGGACCCCGAAGAAAACCGGTTCCTCCGTGTAGGAATTGACTTGGGATTGGAAAACCCGCTTTCCGCCAAGGAGGGTAAGGCAGGAGAAGGTGAAGTCCCCAGTGCGCGCATCCGGGATTGCATTCTGACGGTGCTGTCAGCTTGGCACTCTGACGCTCTGCTGGCCCCCGAAGGTAAACAGAAACTCAAGGATGAGCTCGTACGCGCGCTTCGGGCGCGTGTGCCCGAGCTAGGGGTGAGAGAAGTCTACTTCACGGATTTCCTTGTGCAGCGTTGAGTCATGGGAAGTGAGGTTCAAACCCGCGTGGTGGAATCAGTTCCCTCGCCCCGGGAAATTTGGCCGGAGGCGCTGGAACTGCCTTGCCGGCTGTACGTTGCCTTAGAAGTTCCTCATTTCACCATTCGTGACCTTCTTTCTCTCAGCGTCAACTCGCTGGTGGATACGCAACGCCGTGAAGGGGCACATGTGCCGGTACTGGTGAACGGGGTCATGGTGGGGTGGGCAGAATTTGATGTGATTGATGGCCGGTTAGCGGTCCGGTTGACGGAAATGGTTTGACCCGAGTCGCCAGCCCTGACCTGGGGGAAGGAACAAAAGTCATGGAAGCCAAGGCTGCAAGCCAAGCTGCATCCCCGCTGGGGGCGGCCTGGGCGGTCGCCCTCAAGAACTTATGGCAATGGGTCCGGCGCGCCGTAAAGCCCCGCAAGGTCCGACGCCTGCGTGTCTGCGAGACGTTATCGCTCGGGGAGCGGCGTTTTTTGGCGGTTATTGAATTCGACCACCAGGAATTCCTGGTGGGAGGTAGCGGAAATTCTCTGGAGCTCTTGGCACGGCTGCACGAGGGAATGGTGATAGCCGAACCTTCCCTGCCGCGGGAGTCGCGCACTCTTTGAAGGCCGGTGAGTTCTTTTATGAAGCAATCCTGGCCTCGACGTTTGGCGAGGTGGTCGGCGATGGGAATCGCCGCCGGGGTGTTTCCCACGGCGGTTTGTGCCGCGCCGCCGGCCGCGCCGAACGGTCTGGTGATTCCCGGGCTGACGCAGGGCAGTTCATCATTGCCCTGGAATATCATCGTCCTGCTCACCATCCTGACCCTGCTGCCCGCCCTGCTCCTCGCCATGACGCCGTTCGTAAGGTTGCTGGTCGTCTTCCACTTCCTGCGACAGGCGCTGGGAACGCAAACCACCCCGACCAACCAAACGCTCATCGGGCTGGCGCTCTTTTTGACCTATTTCGTCATGCAGCCCGTGGGAGCGGACGTCTATCAGGCCGCCATCGTTCCTCTGCAAAACAACCAGATCACGGCCCTGGAAGCATTGGACCGGGGCGCGGCGCCCGTGCGGCGCTTCATGCTGAAGTTCACGCGGCAGAAGGATTTGGCGCTGTTTGTGGAGCTGGCGAAGGGACCTCGTCCGCGCCGTCCGGAAGACCTCTCCATGCGGGTGGTTATTCCCGCCTACATCCTTTCGGAATTGAAGGCAGGGTTTCAAATCGGGACCATCCTGTTCCTGCCCTTCTTAGTGATCGACTTGGTGGTGGCGTCCGTGACCACTTCCGTGGGAATGATGCAGTTGCCTCCCGTGGTGATTTCCACTCCGCTGAAGATTTTGCTTTTCGTGATGGTGGACGGCTGGAATCTGGTCGTCGGTTCCCTGATGAAAAGTTTCTATTAAGGCAGTGGTTAGTGGCTAGTGGTCAGTGGTTAGTGACTAGCAGCAGCGCGCCGCAACCGGAGGAACCAAATGACTCAACAAGGCAGGATCAACAGCTACCGTGATCTTCTGGTATGGCAGAAAGGCATGGCTCTGGCGAAACAGGTTTACTCTTTGACTCGTTCCTTCCCCTTTGATGAGAGGTTTGGGTTGGTTGCCCAGATGCGGCGAGCTGCCGTGTCAGTCCCGTCGAATATTGCAGAGGGTCAAGCACGCCACGGGAAAAAGGAATTCGTTCACTTCTTGTCTCACGCCGAAGGCTCATTGGCGGAATTGGACACGCAGCTAGCGCTTGCGATGGAACTCGGTTACCCCCGAGACCCCAACGTTTACCAAAGTATCGCGTTGGTCGGAGAGCTACAAAGGACGCTTGCCACCTTGCGTGGAAAGATCGAGGTCCGGCTAGCCACTAACCACTAGCCACTAACCACTGAAAGGTTTTCTATGACCCCGGATGTCGTTGTGCAGTTGGCTCGCGAAACTCTCCTGACCGCTCTGTTGCTGGCCGCGCCCATTCTGGCGGTGGCTACCGTGGTAAGCCTGCTGATCAACATTGCCCAGGTGATGACCTCCATTCAGGAGCATACGGTGGCCACTGTTCCCAGGCTTGCGGTCGTGGCCCTCACCACCTTTGTCTTGTTGCCGTGGATGTTGCGCAAATTGATGAGCTTCACCGTGCAGTTGTTTGCGGATTTTCATCGTTGCCTGGGGTAGGGCTCGAGGAGTGAAACGTGGGTTGGGGACTGGAAACGGTGGTCGGGCGCGTCCTGCTTGTGGGCGCGCGGGTGAGCGCGCTGATGGTGTTCGCGCCCTTTTTGGCGAGCGCGACGATTGCGCCCCGCATCAAGGCCGGCTTCACCGTGGCGCTGACGGCCCTGCTCTACCCCGTCGTGGCGGCGGATTTGCCCTCCCTCTCCGGGGCCATAGGGTGGCAGGTAGTCGGCGGTGAGTTCGTCGTGGGTCTGATCATGGGCATCACGCTCCAGTTCGTCTTCGAGGGAGTGGAGTTGGCAGGGCAGATCGTAGGTTTCCAGGTTGGACATTCGCTGGCGAGTGTGTTCAATCCTCTGTCGGATGCTGACACGCCTGTCCTCTCGAATTTCTACCAAATGGTGGCGCTGCTGATCTTTCTTCAATTGGACGTGCATCATTGGGTGCTGCGGGGTCTGGTCAAAAGCTTCCAGTACTGTCCGCCGGGAATGGTGGTGGCGAATCCCCTGGTGGCCGAGCAGCTCTGGCGCGCCGCCGGGGGCATGCTGGTCATGGCTGTGCAGGTCGCCATCCCCACCCTTCTGGCGACGATGCTCATCGATATCTCTCTGGGTCTGGTGGGGAGGGTTTCACCCCAGCTTCCGGTGCTGTTTGTGGGGATCTCGGTCAAGAGCGTCGTGGCGTTTCTGGTGATCATGGGGACATTGCGGTTTTGGCCGGGGTTGCTCGAGAGGTATTTCGGGGAAGCGCTGGCGACGGGCGAGCAACTGATGCATTTAGCACGATAGGGAGCCGAACGAGTGGCGGACGAAAGTCGCACTGAACAAGCAACGCCGCGACGGCGGCAACGAGCCCGCCGCGAGGGCGACGTCCCGCGCAGCCGGGAGTTTCCCGCCGCGCTCGCGTTGATGACTCTGGTGCTGTTTCTCTGGTGGTACCCGCAGAACTGGAAGAACGACTGGCGCGATCTCCTGGAACGGACTCTCACCGCCGCCACCCACAGCGATATGGCAGCGGGTACGCCGGTGCTCAAATGGGTCGCGTGGAGGGTCTGTGTTTGGGCGGGGCCCAGCCTGGCCCTGGCTTGGCTGGTGGCCATAGCCGGCAGCTTTGCCCTGGGCGGATTTGTGATGGCCCCGTCGGCTCTGGCCCCCAAACCGCAGCGGCTGAATCCCGCCAACAATCTCGGAAAGTTGTTTTCGCTCGGCGGGCTGCAGGGACTTTTGAAGTCGATGGTTCCCTCCGCCTTTGTGCTCTACATCGCCGTGGCCATCATGGTTCGGGACTGGGGCCAGATCCTGCAAATGTGCCGAGTGGGCGTCCGGCCATCGCTGGGTTGGATGCTGTCGCGCATCTTTGAAATTTCCTGGAAGGGCGGCTTGGTTTTCATCCTCTGGTCAGGATTCGATGTGTTGATCTCACGCCTCAACTTCGAGCGCCAACTCCGCATGACTCGCCAAGAAGTGCGCGAGGACTTCAAGGAAATGGAAGGCCACCCGGCAATCCGCGGGCGCATTCGGCGGCTTCAGAGGGAGATGCGACGTCGACGCATGTTGCGCGATGTGGCACGCGCCACGGTGGTGGTGACCAACCCCGAGGAATATGCCGTGGCCCTCGAGTACAAACCGGAAGCCATGGCTGCTCCGGTGGTAGTGGCGAAGGGCCGCAATCTGCTCGCACAGAGAATCAAGCGCGAGGCGCGCTGGCACGGAATCCCGTTGGTGGAAAACCCGCCGCTGGCTCAGGCCCTCTATCGCGCCACCGAAGTCGGTCAGACGATCCCGGCGAAATTGTACACAGCGGTCGCGGAAATCCTGGCCTTCATCTACCGCACCCAGCGGCTGGTGAACCCCGCCACGGCCCAAGGGGGAAAGCGATTGGGCGCCCGTTAGGCGTTGGGAACGCGAAGACGCGGAGTGAACGAACCTGTCTTTCTAACTCGGGGAGGGACATACGACCCCATCCCTGCGGCGGTCACACGCGACAGGTCCGCCGACCGCCGGCACATTTTTAGGTATTGATGATGAAACCTGCAACCCCCAAGCCGGCTCCCGCCAACCAGGGCAGTTCCCTGGACTGGGCGGTTCCCTTAGTCGCCGTGGCGCTGGTGTTTGTGATGTTGGTTCCCTTGCCGCCCTTTGCCCTGGACATTCTTCTGTCGGCCAGCCTCACGGCCTCCGTCCTGGTGTTGTTGGTGGCGATGTACATCACGCGCCCGGTGCAGTTCTCGGTGTTCCCCTCACTCCTCCTGCTCCTGACCTTGTTCCGCCTCTCGCTGGGGCTGGCGAGCAGCCGGCGCATTCTGCTGCACGGCAATGAGGGCACCGCCGCCGCCGGGCATGTGATTGGAGACTTCGGGCAGTTTGTGGTGGGGGGCAATTACATTGTCGGTTTCGTCCTGTTTGTGGCTTTGATCGCCATTCAGTACTTGGTGATCAACCACGGGGCGGTGCGCATCGCGGAAGTAACGGCGCGCTTCACCTTGGACGCTTTACCCGGAAAGCAAATGGCCATTGACGCTGACCTGGGCGCGGGGCTGATTGACGAAGCCCAGGCGCGCGCACGCCGCGAACTGGTGGGCCGCGAAGCGGAGTTCTATGGGGCCATGGATGGCGCGGCGCGCTTCAGCCAGCGCGACGCTTTGGCCACCGTGCTCATTACCGCCATCAACATCATCGCCGGCTTTTTGATAGGAGTCTTCTACCATGGCATCCAGCTCAGCGAAGCCCTGAAGACCTACACCATCCTCACCGTCGGGGAGGGGCTGGTCACCATGATCCCCTCGCTTCTGGTTTCCGTCGCCGGGGCGATGGTGGCCACGCGGGCTTCCTCCGAATCGACTTTGGGAGTCGACCTCACTCGGCAACTGCTTCCGCGCAGCCATCCGTTGTGGATCGTCTCCGGCGTGATGGGCACGCTCGGCCTGATTCCGGGCTTGCCGAAGATTCCCTTCTTCCTCATGTCGGGGCTTCTCGCCTGGGTGGCCCGCCGCGCCCAACGGGCGAGCGCGGTCAAAGCGGCGGAAGCGGTGACTCCCGCCACCACGCTGCCCCCGGAAAAGGCGCAGGAGCAATTGGAGACCCTCCTGCGGCTGGATGATTTGAGTTTGGAAGTGGGCTACGGACTCGTGGCGTTGGTCGACCAGGCGCAGGGTGGCCAGTTGTTGACGCGCATTCGCGCCCTGCGCCGGCACCTCGCACTGCAACTGGGCTTCATCATTCCTCCCGTTCACATTACGGACAACGTGCAACTGAACCCCCGCGAGTATGTCATCCGTCTCCGGGGGGTGGAAATCGCGCGCTGGGAAATGGCCCAGGAGAGCCTGCTGGCCATCAGTTCGGAGGCGACGGCGCAGCCCCTGGAAGGGCGGGAAACCCGTGAGCCGGCTTTCGGCGTGCCCGCCAAATGGATCGCGCCCAACCTTCGCGACCGGGCTTTGGCCGCCGGCTATGCGGTGGTGGATCAAACCTCGGTTCTGGCCACCCACTTGGCGGAACTCATCAAGCAACACGCTCACGAGCTGCTGACCCGGCAGGAAACTAAGCGGCTGCTCGACGCCCTGGCGGAAGCACAACCCAAATTGGTGGAAGAACTCGTCCCCAAACTGCTCAGCTTGGGCGAGGTTCAGAAGGTGCTGCAACAATTGTTGCGCGAGCAGGTTTCGATTCGCGACCTGGTCACGATTCTGGAAACGCTCCTCGACACCGCAAGCTTGAACAAAAACCCGGTTTTGTTGGTGGAAACCGCGCGGCAGGCCTTGGGCCGAGCCCTTGTACAGCCCTTGCTTGGGGACGATGGGAAGCTCACCGTCATCCAGCTTGACACCGCGGTGGAAGAACAACTCGCGCAGGTTTTAGATCCGCAAACGTCCAACCGTTCACCCAACGCCCTGCAACCTTCGCTGATTCGCCGGGTGCTGGAGGGCATGAAACGGCTTTTGGGTGAGCCGCTATCGGTTCCTTCGCCCATCGTTCTCTGTAACAGTCCGACGCGTTTCCACCTGCGACGCCTGATGGAGCCATTCCTCCCCCGGTTGGTGGTCCTGTCGCCCGCGGAAATTCCCGCCGCGGTATCCATTCAATCGCTGGGGGTAGTGCAGTGAGGGAATCAGGGGATCCCTCGACGAAAGGAAAAGGGTGAGAACTATGAACGCCGCAAAGAAAGCCTATGAGTCCGTTTCGCACCTCGAAGCTGGGGATCAGGAGCGCTTGCTTTTGGAACAGCTCCCGCAGGTGCGTTATATCGCCCGCCGGATTCATGACCGTCTGCCCTCACACATCCCGTTTGACGACTTGGTGCAAGCGGGCATTCTGGGTCTCATGGAAGCGCTTCACAAATTCGATCCCAGCAAGAATGTGGAGCTCAAGACGTACGCGAAACACCGGATCCAGGAGGCGATACTCGACAGCTTGCGCGATCTCGACTGGAGCCCGCGTCCCTTGCGCAAGAAGGCGCGCCAACTTGAGCAGGCGCACCAGCGGCTTCGAGCCCGGTTTGGGCGCCCGGCGACGGAACCCGAACTGGCGATGGAATTGAGGATGGAGTTAAAGGAATTGCAGCACTTGCTGGGCGACTTGCGGGGGCTTGACCTCGGGAGTTTGCATGATGAATTCACGGAGTCGGGCCAAGAACGCGACACTTTAGCCGCGCCCACGCAGGGGCCTGGCCAGGAACCCTACGCGCGATGTCTGGAAGGGGAACTCCGCGAACTCCTGTCCCGTGCGGTGAGTGAACTCCAGCCTCGCGAGCGGCAGGTTCTCTCTCTTTATTACTTCGAAGAACTCACCATGAAAGAAGTCGGGGCAGTGTTGGGAGTAGGGGAAGCGCGGGTTTCGCAAATCCACTCCGCGGCCCTCGTTCGCCTGCGAGCAAGAATGAGGAGTTTGCTCCAAGCCGCTCCCCCTCAAATGGATAGTCCGCCCCCCACCCAGACCGGCGCGATGGAGACGTCATGGAGAAGATTCTAAGCCAAGAGGAGATTGACGCGCTTTTTCGAGCGGCGCAAGGGCGAGTTGCCGAGAAACCGAAGGCCCCTGCCGAGGAGCGCACCTTGGCGGCCTGCAATTTTCGCCAGTCGGCCCGCATCTCGAAGGAGCAACTTCGCTCGGTAAGCCAGTTGCACGAGCTTTTCGCGCGGAATCTTACCCATTCGCTCGGCGCCTACCTACGGTTGGCTTTCGAAGTCAATCTTGTGTCGGCGGAGCAACTCAATTACGGCGAGTTCCTGCAACGCATCCCGGAGGTGACTTACCTGGTGTCCATGACGCTTCGCCCCATGGGAGTTTCGGCGGCGATCGAACTCGATCTGCCTTTGGCATTTCCGATCATTGATGTGTTGCTGGGAGGCCCGGGCCGAGCTGAAGCGGCCGTGCGGGAGATCACCGAAATCGAGGAGCAGATCCTTGAAAGTGTGGTGAAAATCATCGGGAGAGAGTTGGAAAACACCTGGCATCCGGTGCTGGAAGTGCAGGTCACTTTTGACCAGCGGCTACGGCAGGCCGATATTTCCCGCCTCATGCCACCCAGTGAGAAAATCCTCTCCCTCAGCTTCGAAATCCGTATGCCCGAAGCGCGCGGGATGTTGAATGTAGCCCTGCCCGCCGCGGTCTCTAACGCCCTTTTGCGGAAGCTCACGCAGCAGGCTTCCTACCGAAAGCAGCGGGGCACAGCAGATAGCACTTCCCAAATGCGCAGACGCCTTGACCATTGTGTTTTCGCCCTCCAGTTGGTTCTGCCGGACCAGCGCGTCCGCGTCTCCCAAATCCTGTCGTTACAACAAGGTGACGTCCTGAAACTGGATTGTCCCCTGGGGGAGCCTGCCCATCTGTTGGTCAGCGGCAAAATGTTGTTCAACGCGCACCCGGTTCGCACGGGACGCCGTCGCGCCGCACAGGTGGAAGGACGCGTGCGATCCTTGGACTCGGTTCAAAAGGAGAACGCATGAGCACCGAAAAACAGGCCCCCCAAAGCCCAAAATTGCAGGGGTACCTGCAAGCCTGGGGTGCAAGCATTGGCCGCGTCCTCCAGGAGGTGGCAGGCGCACCTCACACTTGGCAGGAACTTTCCCCCGAGGCAACGCCGGCACTGGTCGCATCGCTGAAGGAGAACAGCATCGGCATCCAATTCGAGGTGACCCAGCACCTGTCAGGGAACCAGGGATTTGTATTGTCGAAAAAAGATGCGGTACGGCTGGCACAGTTATTACTGGCAGAGCCGGAGGACGGCAGCTCGCTGATGAGCGACGACCATCGGGATGCCGTCGGCGAGTTGTTCCGCCAGTTTGCGGGTGCGGCCGCCTCCGCCCTCAAGGGCTTGGCGGGCGGAGAGGTGAGTTTCAAGTGGATGGGGTTAGATCCGTTTCCGGGCATGCCCGCCGTACAGACCGGCATCCAGTGGAACAGCCCGGGACTCACCCCTCTGACGCTGATCGCCGAGCTCGGTTCCGCATTGGTGACGGCGTTGAACCCCGTCACCCCGCCCGTTCCCCAGGCTTTAGAACTGCCGACTCCGACCCCGCCACCTGCCCCTTTGGCGCCGACGCGTGATCCCAAACTCGAACTATTGATGGATGTGGAACTGGACGTAACCCTGCGCTTCGGGGAACGCCAAATGGCGCTGCGCGACATCCTGGACCTGAGTGCCGGGTCGGTGGTGGAACTCAATCAACATGTCCAGGACCCGGTGGAACTTCTGGTGGGAAAAAAGGTGATCGCCCGCGGGGAAGTGGTGGTGGTGGACGGAAGCTACGCGTTGCGGGTGATGCAAATCGTAAGCCCCATGGAGCGAATCGAGTCGTTAAGAACTTGAACGGATCGGGTCATCGGTTCATCGGTCCATCGGGTTATCGGGTCATATTTTTTTTAATATTGAGCAAGCAGGAATTGGGATGGAAAGCAAACATGAAGAATTGAGACTGCGTACCAAGCAATTCGCGCTGCGTATACTCCACCTGTTCCGATCATTGCCCAAAAGCGAGGAAGGACGCATCATTGGAAGGCAACTGC